>Ga0224510_10001847_pt1 | contig 13419 bp, 6 predicted proteins | sample SF_May12_sed_USG_FD_170161 | JGI IMG/M metagenome (GOLD analysis project Ga0224510, IMG submission 170161) | Sediment microbial communities from San Francisco Bay, California, United States - SF_May12_sed_USGS_4_1 | ecosystem: Environmental > Aquatic > Marine > Sediment | place: USA: California... | reverse complement strand
CAGTTGTCGTAACACTAGTCTGCATACCAAATTCAATATCATACGAGCTGAAATCGAAGCCATATAATACTAGCGATAATTCTTCAAACGCCTGTCAATGGTGGGTTGACGTCAAAGCGGACACAGCTAAAGACATATTCTTGTTTAAATTTAACCTTGGTCTTCAAGCAGTTCTTGTTAAATTACTACCATGCGTCTTGCTAACGATATTTAGTGTTCTTCTTATTCGCATCATGAAAGATACCGAGATACGTCTCAAGAAACTGAAAACAAACGACATCAACATGCAAACAACTGAGTCGCCGTCATCTTCATATCAAGCTCGGCGCTCCAAGAGGAGAACACGTATGCTTCTCACCGTTGCTATTCTTTTTCTTGTGAGCGAAACACCACAAGGGATACTGACACTTCTCATATTAACAAATGAAGACTATTTCAATATGTACATTTCGCTTGGCGACTTCTTGGATATTATTGTCTTGATAAATTCTGGAATAAACTTTGCGATTTATTGTTCTATGAGTAAGCAGTTTCGGAATACATTTGTTTCAATATGTTATGGACTGTTTCTGAAGATTCGGATGGGACTAAAACAAACTGACCAAGCTTACTAAAAGGCGCTAAAAGAAAACGTGAATACTAAACTGATGTGAGTTTAGTATTCAACTTTCACTTTAACTATAAGTCAGATAACTTTACTTCTAGCATGAGACTTCCATTATGTATAATAATGTTTATGTATTTAAAAAATAAGTTGTTATTACAGCTAACAGGAAGATGTGTACATATATATTTCTACATAATGTTTATTCAAAGATAAATGTGTTAAATACACAAATAATTGTTTGTGTAAGTTGCCATACATGTGACCCATCATTTATTTCAGATATTTTATCAATAACTGTTAGTTGATGATTGTTTCCGTATATGTGTAGCCGTTCTTAAGCGCTCATTTAATATTTTTTAAACTCCATTTGAATTATGAATACAATAAACGGACCGTCAACATATTTAGTTAAACAGAATAGGAAGTGTTGAATATAAAACATCATAATCACAACTGTATGCCGCATATGAAATAGTATTTGTTGTATGTCTGGCTTAAGAAAAAACAACTTTTTTATTTGTTCGTCTGTATGTTAAGTTAAGACTTTATCTCTAAACATAAAACTAAACGTAACTATGCCCTTGTCTGTACCAATGCATAAAATAAAATGTCTTCATATCATACATGTATATCTGTTTCTGTCTTACACTTATCATGTTACATTACTCAAAGACCGTAGTTAAATAAAGAATATATATGAGCGTCATTCCTGCATATACAGGTGTGTACGTAATGCATTAAGCCAATGTATGTACACGATTTATATCAATATTCCTAGATACTATTGTAAATAGGCGACTTCTAGTCTTGTGATTAAGAACGTTAAATCATAGTTTCTTCAAACTTTCTTTCAAGAGTGCAGTTTAAATATCCTAAGTACGAATATTATATATGATAATCATTCTGATAATAGACACACATCTTATAATAGCCTATAGTTAAGATCTGACATTCATGTAGCCCTTACATATAAAAGATTCACGATTTGTAACCTAGCACTAGCGGACCCGGGGGTCGGACCTATGATTTTGTTATGCACAAAACGCTAATTTTTCTCATTTTTTTCTTCGCTCGCCTCGCTCTCGATTAATTTTAAGCATAAATTTAATAGAAATATGACCAAAATACGCTAAAAATGACGTTTGGTTCAACCTTTAAGTTTAACACTTTCAATGATTTTCTAACCTCCACCCGCCCCCTCCCCCGTTGACGAATTCCACGCCCCCCACCCCAAGGTCAAATCCTGGACCCGCCACTGCCTAGTTCAATAACACCGCTTTGAGGCGGGCGTTCTTACATTAAACAGCTTTTATTAATATGAATGCCCGAAAAACGCATCAGACACAACCTTATCACACGAATATAGGAAAACTACAGAAAAGGAACCAGATTAGATTTTGTGCGGAATTATGCAATAATCCGTATTAACCGACATCTTTAAACGAAATACAAATTAGAGGGACAATCCGGCAAGGATTGTATTAATCAAAGAGATACACTTGAATAAAATTAGAGGAGGGGCAAAAGGTCCGTGGTGACTCTGGCCTGGAGGTTTAATCTATGAACTGTTCATAGTTTAGCCACAATAATCATGGCTTGTTGGTAATACAGAACACACGTATAAAAATGTAAATTGATGAAATACTAAAAAGGGAAACATTTTATAGACCAATTATCTAGGACCAAGCATTAGGGCACCATGACGAAATCGTCCAAACAAAATCACAACATCTGCATGAAAGCGAAATTCAAACAATAAGACCCTTGGGCCCTAGGTCGCTCTCCTGAGACATACGTGTGTGTCTAAATTTGGAATTTGTCAATACAAAAAGTTAAAGTTTCATTTAAACTGGGTAAAATGTGAACTCAGTTTTAACTAGGTTTTCCAAACTCTGACCTAGTGACCCAGTTGAACACATCAAGATGATGTTACAAACTAAATATTTAATATCGAGGCTATGTGGATTTTTGTCATGAAGAATGTTTTGAAATTCTTTCCTTAATAACTCTATGTAAAACTGACGAATCCCTTTACGGGACCCTTTCGACCCTATAATTTAATAATTTAATTTTAGGCATAATTTGAACAACATTTGTAAAGGACCACTATATGTTATACACTAAATATAAATGCTCTTGTGGTTTTCGATAAGAAGATTTTTTTATTTCGTGTTAATTGATGACCCATGGCCAGGCCCCCTTTGACCCTAGGGTCATATTTCGAATAATCTTTGTAGAGAATTACTAGAGAGTATTACATACTAAATATCAAAACTCAAGGCCTTGTGGTTTGTAACACGAATATGATTTAAGATTTGTTCCTATAGTATATAACTCTATGTAAAACTAATGAGACCCCTGATAGGGCCTTTTTGCCCTAGGAGTATAATTTGACAATCTTTGTAGAGGACCACTGGATGGTGTTACAAACCAAATATCAAAGCTCTAGGCCTTGTGTTTGTAACAGGAATATTGTGTAAAAAAGATGTTCCCCTGTCGGGGCCCCTTTGACGCTAGGGGCATAATTTGATAAATCTTCATAGCTGACCACTAGATTATTATACATAGCATATATCAAAGCTCTAGGCATTGTGGTCTTTGACACGAAAACTTTTAAGGAATTTCTCTTATAGCTTAATTTTAAACTCATGAGAACCCTAATGGCGCCTCTTTTGACCACAGGCGCATAATTTGAACAATCTTTGTAGAGGACATCTAGATGCTGTTACATACCAAATATCAAAGCTGTACGCAGATCATGCTCAATTTATCCATAGCATCGATCCCTTCTTTTATGGTTATAGGGTAAAATGACATGCATTACTGAGACATAATAAAGACAATCAATGTTTTGCAATGTCATAAATAAAACGGACGCCGTACGATTTCAGCGATTTGCAAATCCCCCGCAAATTTGATAATCACCCGGGCGCTAGACGATTTTGAAGAATTGTACATTGCGTGGTCAGATAATGTATGGGCGCCGTCCAGCGTCTGTATATATCGTACATCGGCCGATGCCCCGACTGAATAAATTTACCAATACAGTCGGCCACTGTTCACTGCCACAAATAGAACACAAATAGCTTTTTCGCATGTTATAACTGAATATATACAGACATAACTGATAAACCGGTAAAAGCACATGAAATGGCAAAACATGATAAAACGTATGTCTATTTCGACATATGGAATACTTTTTGATGATGGCATAAAACATTTAAGTGGAATTCTGAGTCTGACATGCATGGACACAAAGAAGAAAAAAAACTCGAAATGAACATGAAACAAATGAACAAATTAATGAAACAACTGATGACCAAGCTAACATGAATGATGAAACAAACAAAAATATAAATAACATTTTTAAAATTGTTGATGAAAAAGCATTTCTCGAAGAAAATGTTAACAATAAAACAATGAAAAAATAACTGAAAATGACAAAAAAGTGCTTTATGAATTCCTGCACAAAAATGAAAGCATACATGTTCAGTTTATACCCTCTGATCAGCTCAATGCATACATTTGTCAGTCCTTAAAAGAAAGTTTGTCTCCGTTACTAAAATGAATGGTGAGGAATATGAGCCGACACGCTCAGAAGTACAGTAGCTGAGAAGTGTTGTTTTGTCAATGGATAGGCAAGGTAGGAGTTTGGGATATAAAATATATAGATTACATGAATTCCCTGGTTACACACATTCCCTGTAACATATACATACTATATTATTCCCCGCAAGCGTTGACATTACCATAATTACAAAGGTACTTACATTTAATACACGGAACAAGCATGGACAATATTAACAAATATGTACAGTACTAAACTAAAGATGAAAATAAAATAAGGCATGCACAACATTATTATGTTTAAAACAAAGTTACTCGTTAGAAAAGGAAAAAATTAATTTACAAATCAAAACGAAAACAACAACAAACTTATTGAATCAATGAAGTCTTAAAACGAAAGCGAAATTGAATACAATGCAATTGTAGTTAACTTCAAAGTTTTAGAGGTAACCTTTTAATATTTAGTGCAGCATCTTTATCGAAAACCAAATTAAAGAGTATGAACAAAAAGGCTCCAAATTCTTAGAATTGCGTTAAAGTTTTAACACAAGAATACTACTGCAGATAATGACTTAATCTTTAAAAAGAAGATTAAAATATCTATATAATGAATCACTGGCATTCATAAAGTGACACAAACAACTAGAGATTATTTTTTTAATTCATCATTACCCAACTGTTCATGAAATAATATCCACAAACAAATTCGTTGGCTTTCTTTTGCTGAGTTTGCAAAATGCAGTAAGAATAAAAAAAATAGCAAATGTCACTAAAACGCAAGGTCTTATATATAAGCCAAAATCAGCAGATTGTTGAGTGATAAGCACCTCCAGAAAATGTATGTTAATTGAACTTTGGGGTCAAACAGTGCGCGCACTGATGATGTGGCTGATCTGCTCCACTTATTTCCAAATGCGAACTGGAACAGAGATCCACATCTTGAAGTGGAGAGACGTGTCGCTTGGTTTGGACGATTCTTTTGGCCGTAAGTTTCTGGACTTGAGAACGCCAAACCAAAACACGCACAGAGGCCAACCATCATGACATAAGGTGAATCGTCTGAAATAATATGACATTGTTTAAGTTCAACTTGGATGTTATTGTAATGCCTTTTAAATATTGTTACAACAATAAAGATCATTTCGTGGTGATACTTGCCTATTGTCTGTTTGTATTGCTGCAGTGTGTTTGTAATACATAAAATGCAAAAAGGTACCACAGTGTATCACCGAAAAGACTTGTGCATGTGTTATAAGTTTTTACCCCTAATTGTCAACTCATACAGGCCTGTTGAAAGCCACCATAGCACGGTTTGGGCATTAACATGAGAAAAAATCTAAACTATCCCTAAAAGTCCCAAAACATGCGTAATAGAGCATAAACAATAGGTACCATATGCTTGTTTAAATGCGCACAAATCAGGACATTTCCAAATATACCATTCGATTAGAGGGGAAATCATTTTCTTGTCCACGGACACAAAAAGGGTTTACCTCATATTACATGCATTTTTCATCTTTTTAAATATGAAGTCAAGAACATTTTTAGTGTCAGCCATTTTTCATCACATTTCTTTGCTTAGACTTACCTAAATCATATTTCAAGATAGGTACTTTTCAACCCAATTTTGTGCAATCAAGTACGCGCTCTAAATTACCTGTCAGTATTTATGTAGATTTGCATTGGGTAACTAATAAGTGTATTCGGTAAGTGCAGGTCTCAAGTGTACTGTGCCTGCAACCATACACACCGATAACGCAAACTGCATTAATTTTGACGTAACTTTAATACGCATTTAAGGGCACACTGTCCATAATAGCGACCTAAAATTACACCTCATTTGCATACGCCATTTTATATTTAATATGACGTCATCCACTCATTTAAAAGCATACAGACAGGCTACCCTGTCCATATTTTTTTACATTTTACAGACTGTTTGAACTACTTGACTTGCTTCAGCTGTTATTAGAATCTAAATGGTCTATTATTAGATTATGTACAATGATATCACATGACTGTTAAATCTTTCGACCTCAGCTTAAAATTCGAAACTGCGTAAGAAAGTACATAATGCGAGATTCGTTATAATGTGTGATTACGTTATTCTTGGAAAATGTTTGACCGATCAAGTGTTTTCTGGGAAGTCATATAAGATATTTCACATGCATGTAATGGTCGGTATTGACGACATTTTCAGAAGATCCCGTACCCGCTCTTCTTGTAACAAATGCGAGGAACTCACAAAAAAACGTTTTATTTATTCTTGTCCATATCCTTGTTAAAAAAACCCAACTCAAAATGGATTTTTATAGGTAATTTTGCATAAGATCAATAGCAATTTTTAATACACAAATGCTATTATATGACGTTAACTTTGTTACCGAATGAAAACACTAAAAATTGTAAATATGTGCATACATATACATGTACTCTTGTTCAAGGCTACCAGTTCATCCTTTCAACTGTGTGTTGACATAGGCCTGTCCAGGGACTTCTATGCTGCTGTATTCACCATTCCGTGTTTGGAGTTCTGTGTAGGTGCTCGCACCCCCAGAGTCATTTTGCAGATCTGTGTAATGGCTTTCTGTTTGGTTTGGTTGAATATTGGTGTCAAGTCTGTCCGCTGATCGTCTCTTTCTGTTCAAATCAAACACATAGTACCCTATCAATGTACTTAAACACAGACACTTTAGTGTCATTTTGGTCTAATACTTTTCATAATTACTGACTACAAATGTAAATATGTTTGAAAGAAGTGTACATGCACGTTTAAATGATCTTCAAAGTGCTTAGGGCGATACCCAATACTAATTTAGCAAGGAGCAATAACGTACAATAAGAATAGATATAATGTAACAGTAAATTCGAAATTGTGTATATGACGGTACTTCATGTATACGTAGATCTTACCGGAAATGAAACAACAATATCAGTATTATCAGAAAAAGAATTCCGCAAAATGCCCAGCCCACAACAGCAAGCGTGTGACTTTCCGATTCAGCGAGAACTATAACATTACAATAATACATGTATATACAAAAACACGAATGGTTGTTTCTATGTTAACTTTAAGACATCTTTTCTGAATCATTGTACCATGCGTGTTGTTATTATTCAATGAAATAATTAATAGTTGGATGGAAAAACACCAATTGTAATAACGTTTGTCACCTTTAACGCATGTAGGTGCGTTGGTCCACGTATGGTCATCCAGGCACTTAGTTGTCGGCGATGAAAGGACAAAACCTGATTCACACGAGTATTGAAGGGTTGTACCAACTGGACACTTCTCAGAAGTAATGCAGTTACTGGAATTGCTCCTGGTGTTGACAATTGACGGCATGGGGCAAACAGGCACTGCAGAACAAGTACTACGATCAACAGGTTTTTCAAGGAAGACTTTACCCAAAGTAGGAATAATAGTGTTTATAATATAATATAATATAATATAGTATAATATAATATAATATAATATAATATAATATAATATAATATAATATAATATAATATAATATAACAATTCTAAAGTAATATTAAATGTTTCATTAATAAAAAAATCGGATATCTACTTTTATCATTCTTAATGTTTATGACATAACAAAGTCACTTCTACCAAACAATGGGGTTCTCGTCCAAACGAGTCTTCTATCCGTCAAACAATTTACTTCTGTAGATCCCTCCACTAGGTGGAAGAACATCGAATCATACGTGACATTCCCGACTTCACCGAAGGTAAGGTTGGGGTATGTGTTGATATATTCATGTTGTACGTCGGCTGTGTCGTTACAAACAACCTTGACACACTGCAGTGACACTGCACCCCAACTTCCATCCTCGAGACATCTTCGGTGTTGGACTCCGTCCTTTACTTCATAACCCTCATTACACCTTAAATGGATCACGGTGCTGTAGTTGTATATTTGTTGATCGGGCATCACCAAACCATTTTCAATAGATGTGGGCTTATTACATGTCACAAGAGTACACTGCGGCTCATCGCCGCTCCATCTGTTGGGCTCTTCACAAACACGCTCTGTGACGTCATTGGCAATTCGATAACCTTCGTCGCATATTGGTGTAATTACAGTTCCAAAATCATAACTCCTTTGGTAAGGAATACTATATCGTCCATAATATATCCTGTTAGGTAGACCACAAGTTATACGTTGACATATCGGATCATTGCCACTCCATCTGTCTTTTCCATCACATTTGCGTTACTTATCCGCGCTGTTAGAACTGTAATAACCTCTTTCACACGTCAGGACAAGAATAATTCCATAATCATAGGCTGTCTGGCTTCCATTGTACACGCCGTTGTTTACCGGATTAGGGGCGGGACAGGTTATTCGTTCACAGGACGGGTCCTCCCCACTCCATGTGTCATTTGCGACACACCGTCGGTTTACTCCTGAGCCAACCATGAAATATCCATCATGACATTTGGGTGATATGTCTTCATCGCAGTAGTAACGAGCGGTGTTAGATCCAACATCGTAGTAACCATTTGTCAAGGTAGGCAAACTGTTACATGTTACAATTGGAATGCACGACGGTTCTGATCCAGACCACTGTCCATCTTCCTGACATGTTCTTTCTGTAGAAGGTGAAGGTGTGTAGCACCTCGATGAACACTGTGGCTGAGCAGTAGTCCCATATGGTAGGGATGACGTGTTAATTCTGCTTCCGTTGTTTGTGGTATAGCCATCTGTAATACTTGGTAACTCACAGGATACATATCTACATGAGGGTTCAGGTAACCATGATCTGTCCGCTTGGCACGTCGTAACAAAGCTGCTCGGGGCATGTCCCGCATTGCAGGTAATGGTCAATACGTCTTCAGACTTATATAGTGCTTTTGATGCGTTCGTAACATGTCCATTTGTAATAGTTGGTGAACTGCAAACCGCTTTAAAACAGTAATATAAAATATTATCTTATATGTACTTAAGTTAATAATGCTTTAAATATATGAATGTGGGAAACGTATGAGCTGCAATTTGTTCTTTATATTTAGAAAACCGTTAATTCCCAGCAACACACAGATTACCATTATGGCCACCTAACATGATTACTTTAAACAGCAATGTTAAAGGTTACCTCCAAACACTTCGACCTCACATAACATAAGGTAATTGTTTGTGGATATCGTGACATATCGCCACGAAAGAGAGCTTGTGATGGGAATCGGTATTATATCTTGGCACACGGGATACGCTGGGTTTGTATATTTTCCATCACAGTCATATACATAAGACACATCCTGGTGCATCACTGTTCCTTTTCCATGTGGGCTGGTAGAACCGATGATCAACATCCCACTTAGACGTGCACGTGTAGCTGCATGAAACAATCCATATATATTAACAAATATCAAAGTATACATATACATGCAGTGTCGTTCGTCTTGTTTGCAGTTGACAATGTAGCCTTTCTTAGTACATGTAAAAGTAAAATTTAAAATTGTTCTAGCTCATTAAATTTGCCTACTGTACGTTAAATTCCCTAACTGCTATTAATGCTACTTCGTGTGATATTCGAGCTAAACATCGATATGTTTTGAAAATATAATATTGCTTTTTAATGAAACATCACTGTTTATTTATTACAATATAATCGTCGTCGAAAATATGGAAAAACATACAGACACAATAGCGAGTTTGGAAAGGGATGGATCCCATGGCCGAGAAACGCGGGGCTAACGACTTACCAATTGCGCTTCTTTTTCTCAAGAATATAAGAGGCAATTTTGGATATATAGATAACTTACAAAATAGCGATGGTCGATGCTGCGTTTGGCACGGTGTTCCATGACATAATGAGCAAATACAAAAGTGTAAGGCAATTCTTCATAAATAGTACATGACACTGTCCAAATGTCTATGCTCTGCGTGTAATATGTCAGCAAATAAGAGCATTGTCTAATAAATCCTTAAATTGACATTATCTTTTAGGATAAAGCTATTTACAACATTAATTCCCATCTTGAAAAGAATGTTCTGTTTGCATGATTTCATGGTAAATCTTGGAATCCAGCCTACTGTATGATATAAAATCTGGAGCAAACACTACTAAACAAGTAAACATACGGACTTTATCCCTATTGTAAATCTTGATCCCTGTTAGTCTGTATGTGTCGCCCAGGTCAACCCTCCACCAGGCGTCACGGGTCCTTGCATTCCAATTGGTGTGGGCGCACAAGGCAGCATCGCCTCTGTTAATTGTGTCGCCATCAACTGCCTTGTCTGGTGTTCCACCTCCGTAGTTCCCAGGGAACTGATCTGTGCTCTTGTTGTAGGCAAGGTTTGGACCTGTTCGTGCAATGAGTTATTATTAGAAGCTGGACTAAGGACTGGCTATAAATTTGACCAAGTATGCATTTCCGTTTTTTATTGTGTTTTTGTAGTGATAATGTTTTAATACAATTGTATAACTTCTAAAAAGCTTCTTTAGAGTGATATATATTATATATATTTCAAAGTTATGGTCGCATTGCTATTGAAATATTTATCATGGCAGGGGAATGTTTTTCGATTTCAATTAAACTGATGAAAGGGAAAGCCCTCAGGAAGCATAGCCTGTACGAAAAAACAGCAGCCTCGGTTTTATTGAAGCTGTTCATCAGGGGTAATGAATGATGCCACACCACTGACGCCCCCTAGCGCATGAGCAGAACTCCATTTTCAAATGTAAACAACATACATGTACACTCCACGATCCCTGAGGACCAGAAAAATATGACTACACAATATGGATGTACGTTGTATTAGGTAGTGTTAAGCTTTACTAAAGATACACGTGTTGTTATTTCAATATTTGTCATGTCATGTGAATTACTTCTCCATTACTTTTAAGTCTTATTATATATGTGCGTTGTCTTAAGTAGGTTTAAGCTTTAATAAAGATGTAGTTTGTAATAAAAATGATCAGTGCCGTTATTATGTACGGCTTTCCATCTTATTTGGAAATTGGTTTCCTTGTATTTGAGTGCCTTAACAATACTTTCATATTGCTCTGTTGATATTTTAAGTGGCCTGGGTAGAGACAAGAAATGCATTTCATGTTTTCTTCCTTAATAATAAGTGAGTAAGTGTGAGGTTTGCAGCCGGGGAACACTTGTATAGACTCTCAATGAAGGTCATTGACCGCTATAACGTAGTTGTTTTATTAAAATAATCAAACGCATAAATCCTCATGTTTCCATTTTTATTTCGTCACCGTTCGCTAGGTGGTCATCGCACAGCTCTTCAGACCTGACTGAGTCCCCTGACTGACTTGATCAAACAACTGGTATGTATTTGCTGGTCAATACACGTCACGTGATGTTACATGTGTATTTATTTAAACTTATTTATTTAAGGTCGATTGCGAAGTTATCCCAACTTATATTAATCACTCTCGACCGCTCATTCCAGATGGTATCCATCTCTTTTTTTAACGAGGTTTGAGAGAAGGAAGAAACCAGACCTGTCGTTATATGCTGAGCGCTTTAAACAAGGAAGCATATGGTACCATTTTTATAACGTCTTTGGTATGACGCGGCCGGCGATCGAACCCACGACCTCCCGCTAACGGGGCGAACGCTCTAACCACTGAGCCACCGCTTATTATACCGTACCAAAGCGGTTACTCTGTATTTGTTGAAAGGAAGATCTTTATGAATAAAAAAGATTACAATATTTGAAACTAATCGTATTAAATGTTTGTAACATCATGTTCTGTGTGTTTAATGCTGTGTATAAAAGTCCGCTTATAAGGAACCCGCTTGTTAGGAACGTCTGGTTATAAGGAACTGAATTTCATTCCTTAATATTAATGATAAATAGCAGGAAACTAGTGAACTATACGTTTACAACGAACTCCTGTTAGAAGGAACATATTTTCATGGTCCTGATGAGTTTTTTATAAGCGGATATTACTGTATTTATGTGCGCTATTTCAGTCGCCCTTTCTCATTTGAAACGCGATTACACTGGAGTGTAATTAATTAATTAATCACTATTGCTTATAATATTATGTTACCAGAATTGCAGACTCACAACGTCGTGTAAATTACCATCGACTTTCACTTTTGACATAAAATGCATAAATATGGAAAATTTTCAACATAAGTTTTTAACAGTAAATGGCTACGTTTACGACGAAAATTGTGATTCTGATTGATGAATGCATTGCAACATTTGTGGCTTGATACGGGTAAACTAAAGCGAAAACATATTTTCTTCAAATCATCGTGTTTGCCTGTTTAACAATCGCATTATAATGTTGCGTTATAACTAATACTTACATGCGTCTGTGTTATTTGCGTGAAAAGGCTTTGATGATATAAACAACACCACTATTTTCATTTGAGTTTATAAACATTCTATTCCCCTTTTGTAACCTTTTGTTGAGTATAAAAATATAAAAAGAATATGACATTTGAACACCATGATAAACGGTAAGCGTTTCTTACTATGACAAATACAACCGGTACACAAAACAACAAAATATTAGTCATGGTTCCCGACCAAAACTACAAGATCTACACCACCATCTTATTTGTGTAGCTTACAAGAAAATAATTATTAGTTTTCTTCAATCTTTTCAGTTAGTTAAGGTTTAAGTATTTTGTAATTTAATATAATGTTATATTATTTCAGTGAATGTCGTCTGCATATTGTTATGTATTTTTACATATATAAAATTGTGTTTACCTCCAAAATAATCATATGCGAAACACAAGATGAAATTCCAAACTATCCAACAATAAATATTTATTAAATATTTCATGATGCCTCGAGAGCACAGCGGATGAATGACATATAATTTTACTTGCTTTTGAAATTCTACTTAGTTTGCTATTCCCTTACTTAAACACACCACTTCACAACGCGTGTTCACTTCCTTATTGCATGTTAAACACCCAATGAAAGTCATTGATTGTACCAATGCGGTAACTCAACATTTCTTGGAGAAATCGTTAAAGAAACTATAAATAAAAAATAGAACAATCCGAAAACACACACACGCAAATATAGATTATTCTGAATGTCTGGTGCGTCGTGGTCTTCTGCATGTTTTGTGCTACATGTAGTATGTGTGTTTGTTTTATGCGGGTCATTTTGTCAGGGTACCCTTAAACTTGACATGTCTACAGCGTTAACAATATATTAAGTATCTTTTATGTGTTACTGGTGTGGATGGGAAAATCCATCCCGAGGACGTATAGTGCAGTATAGGCGGTGACGAGGCTAGCCGAG
>Ga0224510_10001846_pt1 | contig 13428 bp, 12 predicted proteins | sample SF_May12_sed_USG_FD_170161 | JGI IMG/M metagenome (GOLD analysis project Ga0224510, IMG submission 170161) | Sediment microbial communities from San Francisco Bay, California, United States - SF_May12_sed_USGS_4_1 | ecosystem: Environmental > Aquatic > Marine > Sediment | place: USA: California... | reverse complement strand
ATGCCCTTAATAACGCTTGACTCTGATGCCTAATGCGCCCAGGGTGATGCTATGACGTATTGAGCCACGCCGACCGTCCTATCCTCGCGCGTCACTTTCCCTCCCTCTCCTGCGCGACCGATTCCCTGGTCTCCGCCGCTTTTGCGCCGAATGTTCCTCGAAATACCTCTGTAGATGTCCTATGCCCAAGAGCTTTGATCGTTTGGGGTGGCAGAGGTGCCCTCCGCAAAGGAGTGGAGCTGAGGTTTATCGACCATATCACTCAATGCAGATATAAGGAGCAACGCCATGATTACCATTACACCGACGGCAGAAGGAAAAATCCGAGAACTCATGCAGGAAGAGAAAGATACGGTCGGCCTACGCGTCTACGTGAAGGGCGGTGGGTGCCATGGCTACCAGTACGGGATGAGTTTCGAGTCCGCCATGGGCGAAGACGACACGGTGATCGAAAAGGGTGACGTCAAGGTCATCATGGACTCTCAGAGCGCCCCGCTGCTCGCCGGTTGCGAAGTCGACTATATGGACAGCGTGCAAGGCTCCGGCTTTGCGATCAAGAACCCACAAGCCAAAACGACCTGTGGGTGCGGCAGTTCATTCAGCGCATAACGTCATTACACGGTACGCCAGATCGTAGGCCACCGCCGTTCGATAGAAAGGGAGTAGCCATGGAGAGTACAGCCATTATTGGAACCACGAATAAAAAGGGTCAAGTCATCACCGATCCACGCGTGATGATGAACGAGGCACCGCGCACGCCGTCGTTTTTCACCGGAAGCGAAGTCATTAAGGAGGCCGTCAGGCGCGCCAACGTCGATGTGATGGTGGCCTATCCCATTACGCCTCAGAGCGAGGCCGCCGCGCTGTGCGGCGAGCTCTTTGCCGAGGGGTATATCGGTGATTATTTCCGTGGGGAAAGTGAATTCGCGGTCATGTCACAGTGCGCCGGAGCCGCCTTTGGCGGGGCTCGTGTCTTCACGACGACCGCCGGGCCGGGCACCATGCGGGCCATGGAAAACTTTCCGATGTGGTCCGGAGCCCGATTGCCCATCCAATGTATTGTCACCTGCCGCGGTATCAATTCTCCCCTATCGATACAACCGGACACGATCGAGATCGCCTACCTCATGAACACAGGGATGCTCGTCTGGCATGCGGAAACTGCACAGGATTTCTACGACTGGATCCTTAAGGGCTACATCGTGTCGGAAGAGCCGGACGTGCATTTACCCTTGGCCCTCTGTTGCGACGGCTTCTTTGTCACCCATACGAAGGACGTCGTCGACCTGACGCCCGCCGAGATGTGCCTGCCCCCCTATGATCCCTATCGCTCACCGGTGCCCTGCATGGATATGGAGTGTCCACCGGTCCGGATGATGCGCGATCCTTTCGTGATGAAGAGCAACTACATCAGCTATGCCACCCACGCGAGCTGGCAGCAGGAAGTCTGGGCCGCCGCGGAACGGTCTCGCAAGCATACGATCGCCTGGCTGAATGGGTTGATCGATGTCGAAGACGGCGATGCCGACATTCTCATTATCTCCTCAGGGACCGCCGTCTCCCAGGGACGGGAAGCCATCCGCCTGCTGGCCGATGAAGGAGTTCGCGTCGGACTCGTCAAGATCAAGACCCTGCGACCATGGCCGGAAGAAGAACTTCGCGAGGCGACCAAGCATGCCTCACACATTATCGTGCCCGAGTTCAATGTCATCGGATGGATGGCCAAAGAAATCAAAGCTACCATCCCCAACCACGAGCGGGTCGTCGCCGGACCGCGCGTCTGCGGCGGCATGACCTTGCCGCCGGAAGTGATCGTGGAGGAAGTCAAAAAAGCGATCGGGATGCGATCCGGAGTGCTGGCGGGACGTGGAGGATGAACTGGACACAGGGGCGGAACGGCGGCAAAGCAGTGCGCTACGGACGAGAAGCACACACCACCGCAATTGCGGATAACAGAGAGAGAGGTACCACATGAGTCTCGACTATGTAAAATTCTCACCAGGATTCGAATCCTTCATGCCGAAAGAATATCGGGACATGGTGGAGCATGGGCCCTTCGGGAAGAAGACGACCGTGTCGCAGATGGGAAGCTTCAAGGAAATCCTCGAAGAGCATCCCATGTGCGCCGGCTGCGCGATGACCCTGTTCATTCGGCTGGCGATCGTCGCGTTCCCGAATCCCGAAGACACGATTACCGTCGGGACGGCCGGCTGTGGCCGGCTGGCGATTTCTCAGGCAGCGATTCCGTTTGTGTACGGCAACTATGGGGACCAGAACGGCGTCGCCAGCGGACTGTCGCGGGGATTGCGGATTCGTTTCGGCGACAAGCCCAAGGATGTCGTCGTGATGGCCGGTGATGGCGGCACCGCTGACATCGGATTCCAGCAAGTCCTCCATTCCTGGTTCAGGAAGGAACGGTTTACGACGATCATGCTGGACAATGAAGTGTACGGGAATACGGGCGGACAGGAAAGCGGCATGACGACCAGAGGGGCGGTGTTGAAGATGGCGCCCCTCGGCAAGAAGTTCGAGAAAATGGACATGGTCGCCATGGCGAAGATCGCCGGCTGCGCGTACATTGCCACCGTCGTGCCGAATAATCCTCGCCGGGTGGAAAGCTGCATCAAGAAGGCCGTCCTGATCGCTCGCGAAGTCGGTCCGACCTATATCCAGGCCTATACGTCCTGCAATATCGAGTATGCGATTCCCACCGACCAGGTCATGGCAGACGCCAAAACCGTCGAAGACGACCGCTACAAGTTTGCCGAGTATGTCAGCGAGGACGCCAAGGCCTATCTGGCCGAGCGGTACGGCTACAAGGAGTTCATCCAGAAGCCGGTGGCGGCAGTCACCAAGGCGTAATCACATGGGTGGAGGATTTCGGCGAAGGCCCATACGACCCGCTCGAATCTTCCACCCGTCAACCGATACGCCCAGGCGACGACCCGAGAGAAGGGAGATCACGATGGACACACTATCAACCGGCACCATTACAAAGTCCCGCTATACACTGAACTATGGCTTGCGGCTGGATAAAGGCACAGGTAGCGAGCTCACGCACCCGCGCGTGCCCATTCTCCTGCCCGATGGATCGGTCGGCAACATGACGCTGCACGTGATGAACGGCACCGCGGATGAAATCAAGGCACAGCTACTCGACAGCATCGACGCGTTCTTCGACATCTACGCCGATGTGTACGGCGACGTTTCAAGCGCAACCATCTGTGACTGAAGCATCGTCATCACTCGAGTCCTTTCCGACGGTTCAGGCAGGAGGCCATCGATGATGCACACACTCGATATCCATCGTCCTGAGATGCCGGACCTTCAGTTCGTCCTGTTTGTGACGGCACTCTGCACGTCTCGTTTGGCCGCGCTCAATATTCCCACATCCCTCCGCGCGACGATTTTCAATCGGTGCTGGGCGCTCATTCACGAATCCCCTCCGCCCGGCAGACCGGAAGATCGGGTCCTGGACCTCCGCCCCTGGACCGAGATCACCGTTGAAGCGATGGTCGAGATCATACGCGTAGGGCTGACGGAGGCAGGGATCCACATCTTAGCCTGGGAGCATGCCCCCAGCAACCCGACACGCACCAGCAGCCCTATAGCCACCCCTCTCATCGAACGACTCGCGCAACTCTACCCTCAACCACCCGAGGAAACCGACAGCAGTCATACAATCGACAGGATTCCACACTGATAGACCACGATTCGTAGAATCGCTCACATTGACCCACTGTTACCAGGCATAGGCTTCCGGTGCGGCGCCACCAGGCCCCGGAAAGAGTTCGTCCAGTTGTTTCAGAATATCGCTGCCTAGCGAAAGACTGAGTGCCCGCATGGCCCCATCGAGCTGTTCCATCGTACGAGGTCCTATAATCGGCGACGTGACTGCCTTTTGATGCAGCAGCCAAGCCAGGGCAACATCCGCAGGTCGTTCGCCGATCTTCCCGCACAACGCCTCATACGCTTCCAGTTTTGAACGAGACTTGGCTACCTCTTTTTTTAGGTCTTCGTCCGCTCGTCGCCCACTGTCTGTGGATTGCAGGGCCCCGGCTAAGAGCCCTCTCCCTAGCGGACTCCACGGGATCAGACCGATACCATAGGCTTTACAAGCAGGGATCACTTCCAGCTCAATCATGCGTTCATTGAGGTTATAGAGACTCTGCTCAGAGATAAGTCCCAGGAAATTGCGGCTACGCGAGGCCTCCTGAGCCTGGGCCAAGTGCCAACCGGCGAAATTGCTGCTGCCCACATACACAACTTTGCCTTCCCTGACTAACTGTTCCATCGCTTGCCAGATTTCGTCCCAGGGCGTCTTCCGATCAACATGGTGCATCTGATACAGGTCGATCCAATCCGTTTGCAGACGCCTTAGGCTTTCTTCACAGGCTCGCCTAATATGGATGGCCGAGAGGCGCGACTGATTGGGCCAATCGCCCATCCGGCCGTAGACCTTGGTGGCCAAGACCACCTTGTCCCGACGACCTCCTCCTTGTGCAAACCAACTGCCGATGATCTGCTCCGTCCACCCTTCGCCGAGTTTCCACCCATACACGTTCGCTGTATCGAAAAAGTTGATCCCGAGCTCGACGGCCCGATCCATCAGAGCGAAACTGTCCCGCTCGCTCGTCTGCGGCCCGAAATTCATGGTCCCGAGACAAAGGCGACTGACCTTCACTCCCGATCGACCAAGATGTCGGTATTCCATGATGAGAGACCTATTGCCTTGAAACACATGTTGCCGGGGAGCTTACGGGAACACCACCTGTACACAGGCAGGCGGCGGGGCCTAATATCCTCGCCCTGTACTCCCACCACGTCCCATCCGATCGAGCGGCAGGGCGTCATAGCGTTGTTTGAGGTCAGGATGCTCGCTGAGATACTGCTTGACCGCCGCATCGTCCGCAAATACTTCCGGACTGCGTTTGCGATAGTCATCGAGGGTCAGATCGTGTTTCGCCAAGAGCGCCGTGAGCTTGGCATTGATATCCGCTCCCATTTGGCGCATTTGTTCCTGTGATGGACGCTGACCATCCCCATACCCCGACCCACCTTTGAAATAATTCGTCATCATTTCACCGATCTCGATTCGAGCCTTGACGAACTGTGCCACTTCGGCCGGTTCGGCGGCATGGACTACTCCGACACACAGAACAACCCCCAATGAGATATTGATGGCCCGGTTCCACACATTCATCATCACAATCCTCCTACAACTCGAAAATAGAACGGCATACCGTGACGGACTAACACTACCCTCTCATCCTACCACCCCTAAATGGCCTCTTCGCCGTCACTATGAGCCGATGGTATCCCGTAACGTTTGCACTTTTCCCACAGCGCTTTTCTCGATAATCCCAAGATTCTCGATGCGGTCGTGCGACTCCCTTCGACACGCTCCAATACGGAGACGATGTAGTCTTTCTCAAAGCCTTCTCGTGCCGCAGCCAGTGACGTCATGGCCGTTGCCTTTTTCCGTTTCTCCCCGGTTAACCCTTCGCTGCAGAAACCGCAGGCCTCTTGCGGAGTTCCTCCCTGATAGGGGCAGGATTGGAATCCACAGAGGTCCATCGGCTGCACCATCGCCCGGTCTCGCCCCAATGCCACAGACCGTTCAACAAGATTCTGCAACTCTCGGACGTTTCCTGGATACGAATAGCGAAGCAACAACTCGCGAGCCGGCTGAGAAAACCCGCGCAACTGCTTGTTCAGCTTCTGCGAACAACTTTCCAAAACATGCTCGGCGATTACCAGAATGTCTTCTTGCCGTTGCCGAAGCGGAGGCACCACGATCGGCACCACGTTGAGTCGATAAAAGAGGTCTTCACGAAACCGGCCCTGCGCCACTTCTTTGCGCAAATCCTTTTGAGTGGCACACACAAGTCGGACATCTGTTTCGATCGTCTCATTGCTCCCGACTCGTTCAAAAGTCCGTTCCTGCAGGACACGCAAGAGTTTCACCTGCACGACAGGCGAAATCTCCCCGATTTCGTCAAGGAATAAGGTCCCCCGGTTGGCCATTTCGAACCGGCCCCTCCGTTGGCGCAATGCACCGGTGAACGCGCCTTTCTCATGGCCAAAGAGCTCGGCCTCGAGGAGTGTTTCCGGCAAGGCTGCGCAACTCACCTTAATCAGGGGATATCCTCGCCGGGAGCTGTTCTGATGCAACGCATTCGCGACCAATTCCTTGCCGGTCCCGCTCTCACCGACGATCAGCACAGTCGAGTCGGTCTCAGCCACCAACTTGATTTTATCGAGGACGGCGCGCATGTGACTGTTTGCCCCTAAGATGCCATGAAAACAAAACTTATCTTCGAGTTGGTGCTTGAGATCCTGATTCTCTCGGCGTAAGGCAATCACCGCCCCGACCCGCTCAACGATCAACAGCAATTCGTCCATTTGAAAGGGTTTCGTGACATAATCGAAAGCCCCGAGCTTCATGGCGCCCACAGCGGTTTCCACAGAGCCATGGGCGGTAATGACGAGCACTTCTGTCAGCGGATCTTTTTCTTTAGCCGTCTTCAATACCGCTAACCCATCTGCGCCCGGCAACCGCAGATCAGTAATCACCACATCAAAGGATTTTGTGTGAATCGCATCAATTCCTTCCGTCCCTGTCGATGCCGCATGGACATGGCAACCGACGGCCTCCAACGCATCCACCATGGATAGACGCATCAAAGGCTCATCGTCGACCAGCAAGAGGTTCAATCCCTTCATATTTCCTTCTCCGCGAGGGAGCGCACTCGCGACACCGGCAAGCAGAGGGTAAACGTCGTACCTTTTCCGACCTCACTCTCCACCAAGATTCGTCCTCCATGACGCTCCATGATACCAAGATTGACTGAGAGGCCTAGTCCCGTGCCTTCGCCCTCACCTTTGGTGGTGAAAAATGGATCGAAGACGCGGGGGAGCACTGAGGCAGGAATGCCTGATCCGGTGTCGGTGACATCCACGCGGCAGACTCCCTCTTCCACGGATGTTCGGATGGTCAAGGTTCCACCTTTTTTCATAGCCTGCACGGCGTTCAAGATGAGATTCATCAACACCTGTTCGATCATGTGCCGATCGACCGTGACACTCGGCAAGTCATGACCTGGGATAATGTCCAAGCGGATGTTATTGGCTGCAAACAGATGGGTCGTCAGCACCAGGACCTGCTCAATGATGCGGTTGATATCGGCCGAGCTGAATTCCGGTTCGTGCTGCTGTGAAAAATCGAGCAGCTGCCGAACGATCTTTTGAACACGCCGGACGCCGGACTCCATCGAGGCCCAATATTCCTCTTGACGTGCCGCCGATAGCGTTCCCTTTCGAAGGTTATACAGACAATTCAGGACCCCTCCGAGTGGGTTGTTGATTTCATGCGCCACACCCGCAGCGAGCTTTCCAATGGACGCCAGTTTTTCCGCATTTCGAATCTGTCGCTCCAGCTTTTTGGTCTCCGTCATGTCACGCGCGATGCCAAGCACGCCGAGGGTTTGGCCGTCCACGCCTTGCAGAGGAGATACGCTGACCATGACAGTGCGCGGCTCCCCCAACCGCGTCACGACTTCAACTTCATACACCTGCTTGGCGCCGATATCCAATGTGTTCTTCAGTCGGCGTCCTCGATGGCGCCGAGACAGGAGCGAGAGATACGGACGGCCAATTAGATCATCTTTGCGATAGCCCCACGCATTGACTTTGCTATTGACATAGGTGAAGTGCTGATCCAGGTCGAGGATATAGATGACATCATTGGCATTCTCGAGCAGATTCTCCAGGTACTGCTTGGTTTCTTCGATTTCTCGCGTGCGCTCCCTCACTTTCAATTCAAGATCTTCGCGGTACGATTGGAGCTGGCGCTGCAGTTTCTTCCGATCGGTAATATCGCGAAGCTGCATCATCACCAGCAATGGATCGGTCCCACTCACTCGGATCAAGTCCATTTCCACCGCCATCTCATGTCGATCCGCCTGGTACACCATGATTTCTTGCGTCGGGACCTGCCGCGCTTCCGTGCTGACATCACTTAACCAGCCGGTAAAAGCCTGACGGTACTCCTGTGGAACAATGTCGAGAATATTTGTTCCGATGATGTCGGATTCGGCATAGCCCAATACGTGCGCTTCCCGTTCATTCACGGCGACAACCGTCCCAGTCGGTTTCACCATGAAGACGGAATCCGCCACGAAATCAAACAGAGCTTTATAGCGCGCCTGCGAGGCACTTAGCTCCCTGGTGCGATCGGAAATCGCCTGTTCCAAGCCTGCCATGTACCGCTGCAGTTCCTGTTCCAACCGGCGCCGTTCAGTCACATCCCGAACGAACGCACGCGAGTGTACCAGCCCGCCTCGATCGTGATCGATCAGTGCCGTCGCGTGAATCTCCACGTCGATATGACGGCCATTCTTCGCCAGTAACATGGTCTCGATTGAGCTCTGTCCATCACTGATGAGCTGCTCGAGATAGTGCAACACCTTCGACTCCTGCCCATTAGGAACAAGATCCCATAGTTTCATGCCCAAGATTTCATCAGGTACATACCCAAGCTTGTCGAGGCCGGTTTTATTGACGTGAACGAGCCGACCACCTCGATCCAGTTGGCAGATCATTTCAGGGGCATGTTCGATCAGATCTCGATATTTCTCCTCCAGCTGCCGCACCTCTATCACTCGCTGTTCCAGCTGACCGAATGAACGTTGGAGATTGGAGGCCATGTGATTGAAAGCTACGGCGAGCTGTTCAATCTCATCGCCGGTTTTAAGATCCAACCGTTGGTCTAAACGACCGCTTCCGATTTGCCGGACCCCCTCCTGCAGCAACCGAATAGGCCTCGCGATCCGACGAGCGGCGAGGATTCCGATCGCCCCAAGCCCAATCAACACCGCCATACCAAACACCACAATCTTGATCATCAACTCGCCCAACGGAGCAAAGGTTTCCGTTGGGTCCTGACGCACAACGGTGATCCAACGTTTTCCACCCAGACTCCCGTTCGCGAGGCGATCGGCGAACCGCACAGGCGCATACCCAATCAGTGCTTGCTTATGACCGTGAGAATCGTCGTCCACAACCGCCCATCCTGGCTTCAACGCTTCCAGTGCGGCGAGCAATTTGGAATCGACGGAGTGGGCTTCAGCCCCAAGCACCGGACAAATCACCACTCCCCCATCTGAGTCGAATAGAATGGCATGACCCGTCGTACCGAATGACCCTTCGGTGATGGACTGAAACAACGTGTCGCGCCGAAGCAGAATGGTCACAGCCCCGATCACGGCACGACGTTGATCGTCGAAAATCGGCGCCGCCACAGCGACGACGTGAGTCCCAAAGGCCGGATCGAAGACGATTTCACTCACATAGGGTTGTTGACTTCCCTTCTTGACGACCGCTTGCCACCAAGCGGTTTTGGCATAGGAGTATTCTACTTGTGGAATAGAGCTTACGACCAAGGCTCCCTGTCCATCCGTGATCAAAATGCCGACATAGTCGGACTTTCGAATCTCGTGCCACCGAATCAAGTAATTGGTGACGATTTGGTTGACGAAGAGAGGAAACTCGCTTCGCTTATCACGTTGTTTCCAGCGCTGTTGCCAATCACGGATGATTTCAGAAATGCTCTGGGCGTCTTTGCCTTCATAGGTCCGGTTGGCTTCCGAGACGGCCGTACGGAGAAAGGGGGTGGTCGCGAGCTGCTGGGCCTCATTCATGCTTCGGCTCACGTGCGTTTCGATCCGACGAGCTGCTTCGACAGCCGCCTCCTTAAAGTTAGCCCCCGTGGACTCGCGTAAGGCGCGTCGTTCTTCCACGTAAATCAAGGCCAGGAGGAGGACCAGTGGCAGGAGGCCGACCATCACAATGGCTGCGATGATCTTCTGCTGGAGACTGTGAGACCGGCTCCAGAGTGGCATGACTGCACCAGGAGGAGATGTGAACGCCCAGTCCGAGTTAGCGCTTCTTCACCATTGATATCGGCGGTTCGGGCTGCGCCCCGCTGACCGCTCAACATCGAGAACACCCGTGAGATTGAGCGACTTGTGACGCTCTATTCCACCATTCGGCTCAGTTTCGTTTCAAGAGTCGACCCGACGAGCCTGGCCACAACAGCAAGAGCGGGCTGGCGACGAATACGGATGAATAGGTGCCGAAGATGACGCCCCAGAGCAGCGCTAATGAGAAATCGTGCAGGACTTCTCCCCCCGTCAAGGTCAATGGAATGAGGACGAGCACAACCGTCATACTCGTCACGATCGTGCGGCTCAGCACCTGATTGACGGCCGTGTTGATCGTCGCTTCCTCGCTCTCGCGTCGGCGTGATTTGAGATTCTCTCTGATTCGGTCGAAGACGACAACGGTGTCCGTCAGCGAGTACCCCGCAAGCGTCAAAAGCGCCGTCACGACCAAGAGGGTGATTTCCTTGTCTAATATGTAGAACGCTCCCACTACGGCCAAGACGTCGTGAAATGTGGCTAACGCAGCGGCCACGCCGAACCGGAGTTCGAATCGCGCCGCAATGTATAAAATGATACCCGCAAAGGAGATGACGATCGCCACAAGGGCGTCTTCTTGAAGTTTTTTCCCGATGGTCGGTCCGATCTCGGTCGTTGAGTCGACCACGAATTTGTGGCTGGGAAACTCCTTGCTGAAAATTCCCACCACGCGTTCCGCTATCTTCTCTTCGATCGTCGTTGAAGCCTTCACCCGGATGAGCAGCTTGTTGTCTTGCCCGAATTCCTGCAACTCCGCATTGCCCAACCCGTTCGTCTCTAAGGCTTTCCGGGCCTCATCGATCCGGATCGGCTGCTCGAACTTGAGCTGGACGGCTGTCCCACCGGCGAAGTCGATGCCCAGATTTGCTGACCCCCACCCAATCTGAACCAGGGCAATAAGCCCAAGCAAGACCATAATCCCTGAAAAGAAAAATGCAAACTTGCGCTTGCCCATGAAGTCAATATTGGTCTTCCCGAGAATCTCTAACATGCGCGCTCCCTTTTGCTGGCCCTTAGTTTCCTCTTGAACGCTCATCGTCGATGAATTCATCGCTAGATGCTCAGCGCTTCCACTCTTTGCTTCTTATACAACAGATCAAAGATGACTTTCGTGCCGACCAAGGCCGTGAAAAGATTGATCGCAATACCCAGGCACAAGGTCACGGCAAACCCTTTGATCGGTCCCGTGCCGAAGAGGAAGAGCGCGACCCCCGTGATCAGAGTGGTCACGTGCGAGTCGATGATCGTCAATAATGCCTTATCATATCCCGCGTCGATCGCCGATCGCGCGGCCTTCCCCCCTCGAAGTTCCTCACGAATACGCTCAAAAATCAGCACATTCGAATCCACACCCATCCCGATCGTCAGCACGATGCCGGCGATGCCGGGTAGGGTCAGCGTCGCGGTCAAGGCGGACAATGCCCCCATCAGACACACCAAGTTCAAGATCAGGGCAAAGTCCGCAATCACTCCGGACAGACGATAATAGACGATCATGAAAATGACGACCAAGGCACCGGCAATCAATGTCGCCCTGACTCCCTTATCGATAGAATCCTGTCCAAGCGATGGCCCAACCGTAAGATCCTGCACGATCTTGAGAGGCGCCGGGAGCGCACCGGCCCGCAGCACGATCGCCAAATCGTTGGCTTCCTGCGTGGTGAAGGTCCCGGTAATCTGAGCTCGTCCTCCTGAAATACGCTCCTGGATGACCGGGGCCGAGTAGATCGTGTTATCAAGGACGACCGCCATGCGCTTTTTGACGTTCTCACCCGTAATCCGTTCAAATTCCTGCCCGCCCTTTGAATCAAATGTGATGGACACGTACGGATCGTTGAATTGGCCGATGGATACCCGCGCATCGCTCAATACGTCTCCGGTCAGCATGACCCGCCTTTTGACGACATAGGGCATACGAAATTCGACACCGGTATCTTTATCGACCGCCCGCTCGAACAAGATTTGGTCCTCCTCAGGCAGTTTGCTTGCGAACTGCTGAAGCACCTCCGCCTCCTTATCCCTCATCACACGCGCCGGCAGATCAAGTCGGATATCTTCGTCCAACATTTTAAATTCAAGCAACGCCGTTTCTTTAATGAGGCCCTTAGCGCGTTTGGGATCCTTCACACCCGGCAACTGAACGACGATCTGCTTCAACCCTTGTCGTTGTACGATAGGTTCGGTCACGCCGAATTGATCGATTCTGTTGCGAATAGTTTCCAGAGCTTGGTTGATCGCGGAATCCTTAATCCGCTTGGTTTCTGCTTCGCGCAGCTCCCACACCGCGGCCGTGGCTGACCCCGTTGATCCCTTCTCAATAAACATGGGGAAGCTGTCGATCAACTTTTCGACCGACGCTTTCGCATCTGCATCTTGCGCCAGAATAGTGATCTGGTCGTGCGCCGTTCGCTTGGTCGATTCGATCGCGAGTTTTTTCTCAGTGACAAAATCCTGTAAAGCCGTGACAGAACGGTCTACCGCAATCTCCACGGCTCGGTCTTCATCCACCTCCAACACCATATGAATGCCGCCCTGCAAATCCAATCCGAGCGTGATACCCTTATTCGGCAGCACTTCCTTCAACCAACCGGGCATCGCTTGATAGGCCGGTTGATAGGACGGCAGAAAAAAGACCACCGACGCGAGAATCACCAACACCAACAACCATAAGCGCCCACGTACTTTTTTCATCTCGTCTGCAACCTCTTCGTTCGTAGACTCTACGCGTCCTTGTCTTTATCTTCGTCTTCGCTGCGTAGACGCGCAATATTCTCTCGCTGCATCTTGATCTTGGTATTGTCCGCAATCTGCAGCGTCACCGTCTGTTTCCCAAGATTGGTGATCGTGCCCCAGATTCCGGATGTCGTCACGACCTTATCTCCTTTTTTTACCGTATCCAACAAGGCCTGCTGCTGCTTTTGCTTTTTCTGCTGCGGACGGATCAGGAGAAAGTAGAAAATGATAAAGATCAGGAGAAACGGAATCAGCGACAACATCCCTCCCGCCCCTCCGCTCGCAGCTGTGCTCCCTCCCCCCGTTCCTTGCGCCCATGCGATTGATTCCATCAACATCGAACGTATCCCTTCTATTCTAGGTATGACAACTCCCATGAAATTGAGGGTGTGGTTCCCGCTCATTGTTCGTGGGACCGGACAGCTCATCCTGCCGGTGACGACTATGATAAAATTCGTCGCGGAACGCAGCGAACCTCTTCTCTGTCAAAGCCTCCCGCATGCGACGCATCAAATCGGAAAAATACCAAAGATTGTGGATGGTATTCAGCCGCGCTCCCAGCATCTCCTTGACCAAGAACAAGTGGTGTAAATAGGCTCGCGAGTACCGGCCGCACACCGGGCAACTACAGTCGGGGTCGATTGGTCGTTCATCATCGGCGTATTGCGCCTGTTTGATGACCACCCGACCTGATGTCGCAAACAACGATCCGGTT
>Ga0224510_10001844_pt1 | contig 13444 bp, 4 predicted proteins | sample SF_May12_sed_USG_FD_170161 | JGI IMG/M metagenome (GOLD analysis project Ga0224510, IMG submission 170161) | Sediment microbial communities from San Francisco Bay, California, United States - SF_May12_sed_USGS_4_1 | ecosystem: Environmental > Aquatic > Marine > Sediment | place: USA: California... | reverse complement strand
ACAATACAACGATAAATATATCAAAAAGTAAGCTAAATAGTGCTTATGATATATTACCAAAAAGAAATAATTTTTTAGATAATGATGAATATAATAAAATCAAAGATTTAAAGAAAGATAAACAAGAATTATTATTTTTAGGAAATGACATAAAAGAAAGTGTACCATTTCGTGATTATAAACTTATAATTGCAGGTATTTTACCATGTGGTTCAAAGACAGTAATTGAAATTAATAATATTTTTCCATACGTTGATATAGAATATAATAAAGAGTTAAATGATAAAGGAAATAAGGATTATATTAGTAGTTTAACATCAGATAATAAATTATATTATAATAAAATAGAAATAGTTAAAGGAAAGAATTTAATATTATTTTCAGAAGAACAAAATAAATATATTAGAGTATATTTTAAAAACGTAACAATAAGAAAAAAATGTATTATATTATTAAAAGAAAATAATATAAAAACTTACAATAATGATATATCAAGTTATTATAGAGTTGTAGCAAGAGAATATAAATTAAATTTATGTTCATGGAATAGAATTTCTGATTATAGAGATATAAAAGGAGATAATAAATATAAAAGTGAATATCAATTAGAAGTTGATATTAATAATATCAAAGCAGTTGATATTATTACAGAGAAAGATGAATTAATAAAAAATGAAAGTATAAAATATAATAATTTAAAGAATGATAAATTAATATCAATGTGTTTTGATATTGAAATGTATTCATCTGAATTTGGAAGAATACCATCTGGTAAAAATCCAGATGATATTATATTTATGATATGTATGACATTCCAATTTATTAATGATGATAAATCATTTTTAAATATATGTTTAGTTACTAAGGAATGTAAAGATCAGCCAGAATTATTAACAATAGTATGTAAAAATGAAAAAATTTTATTACAAACATTTGCAATAATTGCAAATAATATGCAACCTGATTTTATTACAGAATTTAATGGATCTGATTTTGATTGGAAAGTTATAATTGAAAAATGTGAGTACTATAATATAATACCATATTATTCAAAACACTTTGCATTAGATAATTTATCAGATTATAATTTAGATATAAATCAAATATTAAAATGGAATACAAGAAAAGAAAGAATTAAATTAGATGCAGAACAAGATGCATATTCTTATAATTTAAAACAATTTGGATATATACCATTTGATACTCGTATTATATTTAGAAGATTATACCCAAAGGGTGCTAAATCAAGTTTAAACTTTTATTTAGAGCTCCATAATTTAGAATTAAAAGATGATATGGAAATTAAAAGAATGTTTGAAATATACGAAAATGGTACACCTGAAGAAATGAAATCTGTTGCACATTATTGTTTTGTAGATTCTTTTAGATTACATGAATTATTAATAAAAAAGAATGTTTACCAAGATAAACGCGAGGTAAGTTTATTATCATATACAAGTATGTTTGATGGATTTTATAGAGCAGATGGTGTTAAAGTAAGAAACATGGTATATTCATATTGTAAAGAAAAGAATATATTCTTTGATACAATTATAGAAAAAAAAGAAGAAACAAAAGAAGATGAAGATTCATCTAAATACCCTGGTGCAATGGTATTAAATCCAATAAAGGGATTAGTAAGTAATTTATATAATATAGAAGAATTTAATAAAAAATTAAATGAAAAAGAACAATGTAATGAAAATGAAATTACAGAATGTTATAATTATATAGAACAAAATTATGAAGAAATTTTTATTAATAAAAGTTTTGATACCACAAATAAAGATATTAATAGTGTTTGTAAAAAATATATAGAATATATAAAGTCAAATGAAATACAATATCCAGTATCTGGATTAGATTTTTCATCTTTATATCCTTCTATTATTATGACATATAATTTATCACCTGAATACTTAGTATTAGATGATAATTATGCACAATATTTAAAAAATAAAGGGTATAATTTACATCATATAGAATTTGAATTATTAAATTATGACCATAAGAAAATTACTGGGTGGACAGTACGACATAATAATATTCCTGAAAATATTGGATTATATGCATTTATATTAAAGGAATTATTTAATAGAAGGGCATTAATTCGAGATAAAACATATAAGAAATTAAAAAAGGATAAAGAACATATAGAATCATTAGATAAGATTAATAAATCCTATTTAAAAGATGATACATATAAACAAATAGTAGCTGATTTTAATTATTTAGATGCAAAACAATTAGCAGTTAAAGTATTTATGAATACTTTTTATGGAGAAACTGGAAATAATAAATCACCATTATTTATGCTACAATTAGCAGGTGGTGTTACATCAGCAGGGCAATATAACTTAATGTTAATTAAAGATTTTGTTGAAAAATTGGGAACTAAGATCTATTATGGTGATTCGGTAACAGGTGATACACCAGTTATCATTAAAAGAAATAATATTATTAAAGTTATATCAATTGAAGAATTAAATTGGGATAATAAAAATAATGAAATTATACAAAGTAATACTAAAGAATTAATATATGATAATATTACTGAGGTATATACTGAAGATGGTTGGACTAAAATTAAAAAATGTATAAGACATTATACTAATAAAGATTTATTTAGAATAACTACACATACTGGTTCTGTAATTGTTACAGAAGACCATAGTTTATTAGATAATAATAAACAAAAAATAAAACCAGATGAATGTAAAATAGGAACAGAATTACTTCATTGGGATAAATTAAACAATAATACAGATGAATTAGATAATATAGATATATTATCTAATTTTGGTAGTATTGACGAAATAGAAGATAATATTGCATTTGTATATGGATTTTTCTATAGTGATGGTAGTTGTGGGAAATATGACTGTCCAAGTGGAATTAAGTATTCATTTGCTTTAAATAATAAAAATATTGATATATTAAATAAATGTATAAATATATTTAATTTGTATCATACAGATGTAAAATTAAAATTATATGATACAATGGAAAGTAGTTCAGTTTATAAAGCAATTGCAACTGGAAAAGTATCTAAATTAGTAAATTTATGGAGAACATATTTTTACTCAAAGAGAAAATATAAAAAAATACCAGATTTTATATTAAATTCAGATGATAAAACTAAATTATTATTCTTACAAGGATATTATTTAGCAGATGGTGATAAAAAAGGTAATAGAATTTGTAATAAAGGTCAAATTGGTTCGCAAGGATTATATTTATTATTACATAGTTTAGGGTATAATGTTAGTATAAATACAAGAAAAGATAAATTAGATATTTATAGATTAACATTTACAAAAAATAAACAAAGAAAAAATCCTAATATAATTAAAAGAATAGAATATATAGGTAAATCAAAGGATTATGTATATGATTTAGAAACTGAATCACATCATTTTGCAGCAGGTGTTGGAAAAATGGTCGTGCATAATACTGATAGTTTGTACATATCTTGTGCAAAAAAAGCATATATTGAGTCAGATAAATTATATTATACTAATAAAATAACAAAATTAGAATATAGTACAAAACTAGTTGATATAACATTTATTGAAATTGATAAATTAAAAAACTTAGTAAATCAAAAATTAATAGATGATAATGGAACAAAATATTTAAAAATGGCATATGAAGAAGTATTATTTCCAGCTGCATTCTTTTCAAAGAAAAAATATATAGGTATCCCACATGAAGGAATTGTTAATTTTAAACCAAAGGATTTATTTATTAGAGGTTTAGAAGTAAAAAAAAGAGGTGCTTCACAATTATTAGTAAAAAATTGTTTAGATATTTTATGGAAGGCAATGTCATTAGATAATACAAAAACAATTAAAGATTTAGTAATAGAAAATATAGAATATATATTTACAAACAAATGGAATGTAAGTGATTTTGTAAAAACATCAAAATGGAATCCAACAAAACAAAATATAAAGAATAATACATTTATTCAAAGATTAATAGATAGAAATATTGAATTACCTGAAAAATATCAAAGATTTAATTATGTAATAGTAAAGAAATATCCATATACATATGATATTAAAGGTAGACAAACTAAATTAGGAGTTGGTGATAAAATGGAATTAGTTGAAACAGTAAAAAAATTGGATCTAGAAATAGATTTATTATATTACTTTGAAAATGAAATTTTAGGACAAATGGCAAGATTTATTACATATGATACAGAATATGAAATTATTAAAGATGGCGAAGTAGATGAATTAGGAACATTTAATAATTGTAAGAAGGTTATTAAATTATTTGCAGATAAATATAATAATACATATAAGAATATTGGAAAGATATATAAGGATTTATATAGAACAGTAAAAAAAAATATCAAACCATGTAAAAATAATAGATTAAATTATATATTATCAATAAATAATACACAAGTTAATGAATATAATGATATAATTATTAATTTAGAAAAATATGCAGAAAAAACAATTAATATAAATTATATAAATAAAATAATAAATAGATATAAAAAGGAAGTTAAAAAAGAAGATGAAAAAAATGATTATATATATAAATTACATAATATATATTCTAATAAGAAAAAATCATTTTATAATAAAACATTACAACAATTAAATGATAATTTAATTAATGATAAAACTAAATTATATCAATTATTACAGAATAATAATCTATTAGATAAAATTATACATTATAATGATATTAATATAAGTACAATTATTAATTATATAAAAAAAATATATGATTTTAATAGTAAATGTTGTAATTATAATTCAGAAATAAATACATTAAATGAAATAATTAATGATAATGAAATTAATAATATAATAAATAATGATGAATTATATATAGATATTGATGTAGATATAATTAATAAAATTTATAATTTAATTATATCATTAATATCTAATTATAAATTAATTTATATACATAAAAAAATAAATTATGAAATATATATATTAATAAATAAATCTCAAAATATTATAGAAAAACCATTAAACTTTAAATGGAATTCTTAAAATAATATAATATATATTAAAATTAAATATTAATTAATTTTTTTTAAAATTATATATATCTAATAATATATATAAATTATAAAATATATAAATATTGTAATTAAATATTAATATGGACTGTTCATCTCAAAGTATCTTTATTGTTATCGCTTTTGTATTAGTTATTATATTAATTAATAGTATAGTTAAACAACAAACAGTTAGTGAATTAATTAATAATGTTTCATTAGGAATGTTATCAACACAAATGGATAAACAAAATGATGATGATAATCAAGAATTATATAGAGATCTTCCAGATGGAACTAAATTAATTTTAGAAAATGGAAATACTATTATTGCTCCACCCAACTCACGACTAGTAGAAACTCGTAGTGATATTATTTTACAAATGAGTAATGGTGATCTATTTATTATACCAGATGGAACAACTATTTCAGTACCACAATTTCAAATGCAAGAAGATCCAAATAAAGTAGCACAAGCTACTATTACCAAAGCTGAAGCAACTGTTGCACCACCAGCAGTTGTTGGTGCTAAAGTTCCAACAAAATCAACATTTGTTGGTGGAAAAGAACCATTTAATAATGATTTAGATGAAGAAGAAAAACCAAAAGAATTATCTGATAATTATGGTGCAGATTTATTAAAAATGGGATTAGAAAAATCAGTACGACAACAACATAATGATTATGCTAAAGAAAGAAATCGTGTAACAAATACAGCAAGTTATACTTCTGTACGTGATGATAGTCAAGATATTAATCCACGTGTAGGACTTAGAAAAATTAACTATGGTGGTGTATATATGGATGAAGCATCAGCACGTACATTACCAAGTGAAATTAATGCAGATGAATTAACAAAGCCTAATAATTTATTATGGCAATAGATTACTATAAATATTTAATATAAAAAAATATTTTTTTTACATTAAATATTAAATATAAAATAACTATAATAATATAATAATATAAATAATGTCAATTAATATTTTTAAACCAATTAATATTGAATATTTAACTACACCATATGGTTTAAATAATAATGGAAGTTTATGTTATTTAAATAGTTTAATACAATCATTAACAAGTTGTACAACATTTAATGAATATATGATAAAAAATAAAGATACATTCATAAAAAAAAATAATAAGTTAGCACAGTTATTTATAAATATCATATCATCAAATCTAAATAATCAAAATATAAATATAAATATTAATATAGAAATATTAAAAGAGATTATTAGATTAAAACAAAAAGAAAATAAAAATTTTAATTTTCTAGGTCAACAAGATTCTGGACATTGTTTTGGATTTATAATAGAATCATTAAACGATAATAATATATATAAAATGTTTTATCATAAATATAAATGCGATATATTATGCAATACTTGTAAAAAAAATACATCAATACAAGATGATATATCATATCAATTTGAAATACCAATGAATGAAAATATTGATATATTATCAAAAAATATTAGATTAAATATATCACCATTAATTGATTATAAATGTGAAAATTGTAAAAATACAAATAATATATATAAAATTAATAGATTATTATATATTCCACCAATATTAATAATTAATCTAAATAAATATTTTAATAAACAATTATTTAATTTTAAGAAAAACTTAATATTTTACAATGATGTAATAAAAAAAAAATATATATATGAAATAGTATCTATAATAGAACATGGTGGTAATATGAATGGGGGGCATTATATAAGTAAATCAATAAAAAAAGAAAATAATACTATAAAAACTTTTTTATGTAATGATTCACATTATTTTAAATCAGATTTAAAACCAACTGAAAATAGTTATTTATTATTTTATCATTTAGTTAAAATAGAATAATTATCATTATATATATTAAATCATATTTTTTTTACTTATTATCTCTATAATTTGTAATTTTATTTATAATAAATGAATTACCTTTAATAATATTAGGTTCATTAATAATATCTTCATCATTATTTTTATTTAAGTCAAAACAGTAATATTTAGTATAACCACTTATTATAACATTTAAATTTAATAAATCTGTAATATTATTAAATGTTATAAAAGAATCTATATTATATTTAGTTTTATTATTTACTTTCATAGTATAAATATTATGTTCATTAGGTTCTTGTTTTAATATATCAACTAAAATATGATTAAAATGTTGTATTTGATCTTCTTCATATAAAAAAATTTTTATTTTTTTTGTATTTTCATAAATATTTATAATTTTACCTTTAATTTTAAAAAACATAATTTATATATAATAACTTTATATTATTTATTCAATATTAATTTGAAATTCATTATCATCATATTCTTGATGTTTTCCAACATAATCAGTAATTTGGTCACTTGTTATTTTAATCTTTTCAACAATTCTACTATTAATATTATCAAGTTTTGATTTAATATATACTCTTGTAACTCTTTGTAAATTACATAAGAATACTAAATTTTGAACTAATTTAGTATTGGCCCTATTTAATGCAATATCTGTATTTGTATTTTTTAATAATAATTTATTATAAATTTGATCAGATAAGTATCTTGGTATATTTAAATTTAATCCTGGAATACCCTTAGTTAATAAATCACCATAACTACCTGAAATTTCAGATTTAGAGATTGGTCTATATGGATTATTTAATAATAAATTTAACATTTTTTCTGAGTTATCATTTGTAGTAGAAATAGTATCATTAATAATACCATTAAATGTATGGGCATAATTATAAATATTAATTAAAGGAATCTCTCTTAATAATGCATGAACATTAATAGGAACGACATTTAAATCAATAATATTTAATATTTTTGCTTGTGTTCTACTTAGTGTAGAAATATTTAATGTAGTACTTTTTCCTGCAAATGATTTAAATAATTCATTAACTGAACTTTCTTTAATTGTATTTTCTACCATATTCATAGTAGTTTGTAATGTGGTTTCTGTTTTAAAGAAATATGTTTCAGTATCAAATTTATCACTACCAATTACTAAATTATGTCCATCATTTAATGCTAAATAATTTGTATAATTAATATCATTTGCAAATTGTAAAACATTAATATTTGTAGATAATAATTTATTAACATTATCATTATTTAATACATGAATATTGTTAACAGATGAATTATATGATTTTAATAATTCATTTACATATACAATTTCACTTAATTTATATTCAGTATTACTATTTAATATATTTTTTATACCATATTGGAATTTTAATGCATAAGTAGAATTATCATTAATATATACACCACTACCATGATTTGGATTTAAAATATACGTTAATATAGATAATGGCATAAATGGTAATTCATCTACATTATTAAAATAATTTCTAATAAAATTTTGTTTTAATTCCATAAACATAGGTTTTGTATTATTATCTAATTGATTAACTTCAGATAGAACAGCATTTGCATCTAATAATAAACTATTACAATATTCAATAATATTATCAACTGTTTCAGATAATTTACTAACTGTATTCTTTTGTAAATAAATATGTTTAATAAACATACACTTTTTGATAAATATATTAAACAATTTAATTAAGCTTGGTAATTGTGCCCGATACTTTTCAATAATATGAGGAGAAACTTCAGATAAATCATTAACAACATGATACTTATTATCTAAAATTTGAGGATTAACAGATCTATTTAATAATGTTTTCACAATAAATGTTACATTAGCACTTAATGCAACTGTATCATTATTTGTAGGAAAATCAGTTATTGATTCATTATTTAATATAACTGATTCAATTGGTGTAGCACCTTCACCAATATAATTATTATAACCTAATTGATAATTTGATAATAAATTTATCATAGTATTATTAAAATTATTTAATAATTTAGAATATATCTTTTTACTAGAAATATCATAAAATGTATTTAAGTAAGTTTCAATTAAATGATTTAAACTATTAGCTAAAGATGTTTTATTATCTTTCATAATATTAAGACCAGAAATAGATTCCCATCTACGAGAAGTATGTATATAACTTTTATACATATCTAATTCTAATTTAGTCTTAGGTGTTGATATACCACCACCAAATTTAATCATTGTATTTATATCAACCTCAGTTACACTATTTACTATATTAGTAATATTATTAATTTGTGTTGTTACATATTCTAAATTATTAGTTTTTGATTCTTCATTATTTTTATTTTGAATTAATTTAGTTAAAAATTCTTCTTCAATTTCATATAATTTAGTTTCTGCACTAGTAATTAAATCTTTATCTATAATGATTTTAAATTTTTGTAATGTATTTTTAATTGAATCAATTAAATTTTCAACTAATTCTTGTAATTCATTATAATTAATCATTAATTGTGTAGATGAAATATATTTTAATGAAACTAATTTATTTATTGAAGTAAATCTAAATAATAATCCTAATGCTTTTCGTTTGTTATCTTTTGCAGCAACATTAAATTCAGAAACAAATGAAGCTGTTAATTTATGTAAATATTCGAGACAATTTAATGGAGCAATAATTAATTCATGATATAATATATAGTATTGTTTATTATTAATATTAGAATCATTAGAATTATTAATTGCTTTCATTACAATTGTATATTTTTTGTCATTAGCATTAGATGCATTTAATTCTTCTTTATATAACTTAATATATTGTCTAAATGATAAAGTAGAAATATTATCAATATTTGATGGTTTAATAGAATTATAAATATCAGTTCGAAATTTATCTATCATTAATTTATCATCAATCATTTTTCTTTTATATTTTAATAAATCATTACCTAATACAGATTTTGTATAATTTTTTGATGGTGCTGGTAAATCATATTCATTATCAGCATCTAAAATATCAAAATTTAAGTTATTTGTAAGATCAACAGACATATTTTGATTAGGATTTTCATATTTTTTAATTAATTCATAATAATTATTAATATCTTTACGTTGTAAAATACCATAATTTTTATTAATTTCTTGAATTAAACCATTAATAACAGTAATAATAATATTATCTTTACTTGATTGTTTAGAATAATAATGATAAACATTATTAATTTCGTTAATAATATTATCTAAATTTTGTTTAGTATAAATATTATTATCAATATATTTAGATTTATCGAAGATAACAGATAAAATATTACTCCAAATACTACCAACATCTGGTATATATGTAATGACTGGTGTATCATCTGTACTTGCTATATTATTTTTTGAACTTTCATTACCATTATCAAAAATATCTCTATAAAATTCAATTAATAGTGGAACACGCACATATAATTCTAATGCTTCATTAATAATTTTTGGTTCAGACATACCACCTAAAATAATACGAGTTTGATTATGTACTAAATTTTTAAGATTAGTTGGATCGTTAATTAATGAATAAGTACCAATTACGGTATATATTTTAGATACCATTGCTTTTAATAGTAATGCAAAATATTCATCATCAAGTTTAAATGTATCTTTTTTATCATTTACTATTTCTAATGTTTTGTTTTCTTCTACTATAGAATTAATAGAATTAGGTTCATTTGTTGTAATTTTATCATTTACTTCACTAATTGTAGTTATATCTTCAACACCACCATGTACACCATATCCAACTGTAAATGTATTATTACTTCCATACTGATTATTAATTAAACTTAATCCAAAAACTGATTTTAAATCTGGTATGTTAGAAAGTTCATTATATAAATTAATATTAAATGATGATACCCATAAATATTTAAATAAATTTTTATAAATAACATTAGGGCTCATAAACATACTATTATGAAGTGTTGTTCCTTTAAATTTATCACCAACATAAACAAATGTAGCAATAATATTTTTTAATACACTAACACCTTCTAATGATTTTTTACATTTTTCTAAAATATCTTTCATTTTAGTTGGGTCAACTAATTTCATAATATCAGCATGTTTAGTTAATTGTATATATTCTTTATCCATAACTTCATCAGCAACTTTTTTACCATTAGTAAGTTTATCTATAATACCATCCTTAGTATTATCAGCATCTGGAAAAGATTCAAATAAACTAATTAAATCATTTCCAGATTGATTAGTAAACCATTTAGAAATAATTTGTACAGAACTTAACATTTTTTCAATATTAGCAACTTCTTCTGGGGTTGCTTGAATATGTTGCGTAAAATTCATTAAATAAATATCAACAGCTTCGATTGTCTTATATAAACCTTCTTTAGCTTCATATTGTAATTTAACAAATCCCTTTAATGATTCTTCTGATAATTTATTTGGTGCTGTTTTATTATAATTAGTTAAATGATAACCAATATTTGTTTTATCTTCAGTTGAACTAATACTTTTTAAAATATTAACATAATTGCTATTTAATAATGATAATTTATTACCAATAGTTTTTCCTAATAAATCTTCATATTTTTCACTATAAGACTTAAATTGTGTAGAAGCTGCAGATAAATTATGTTTCATTGCAATTAAATTACCATAAAATCTTAATTTATTAGCAGTTTCTTTAATTAATTGTGTAGATGAAGATACAATATTATCATTAACTAAATCATCTTTAGGAAATAAAGTACTATCACCACCTGTTTTAATACTCCCAACTGTACTTGAACTTTTTAATACATCAGTATAAGTATCGACTACTTTAATTAAATCATTAATATTAGTTTTAATATTTTTAAAATAAATACCATATTTACCTACTACTAAAGGATCAATAGAATCTGATACAATTTTTAAATTATCTAAAAATGTACTCTTATCATTTTTTGCAATTGAATTATTCTTTAATCCAATTAAAGAATAATATAATGAATTATTAGATAATTCACTCATATTTTCATATGCATTAATAAAATTAACTAAATTATCATTATAAACAATATCGCTACCAATATTAGTAGAAATAAAATTAGTACTTTTTTTAATTTCATCAAACTTTTGGTTAACATCAAAAATAAATAATTTAAAAATTTCAGAAACTGTTTTTTCAGAGCGTTTTAATTTTTTTGATAATACAGTTGAAGAATTATCTGACTGAATTCTACCAAGTTTTGATTCATCAAAACCTACATTATCTTTATCTCCACCTTGTTTTTTAGAAATAATACTTACATCCATTTTTTTATTATTATTAATAAAATCAACAATACTTTTTCTATTTTTAAAATTATCTTTTAAAATAGAAATTGCTTCAATTAAATTAGATAAATTTACAGATTTAGTATTAGAAAGTGATTTAATTAATCTAGTAGTTAAATCATTAATATTTTTTAAACTACTATATTCATTAAATTTAATATTAGCATCATCTAATGCTTTTTTAACTTTCATTGCTTGGTTTTTTAATTCATATACACCAGTATATGCAATAGCTAATCTATCACTAGCTTCAGATGTACCATACTCATATGGTAATAATAATTGAGCAACTTTATCAAAAGTAGTAAACTTATCTAGTGCATCTGATAAATCCTTATGAGTTGGTTTTATTGATACATCTAAAATTTCTTGTAAATGTGCAATTTGATTATCAACTTCTTTTAATACTTGATCATGTACATCTTTAATTGAACTAACTTCAATAGAAACACTTGGTTCACAAGTTGATAAAATTGTATATAATTTAGTAAATCCTTCATCAATAAACTTCTTTAGAACAATTAAATTACTAAGATTATTTTCTATATCAGATTTATATTGAGTATATTTAGTACATACTTGTTTACCTGAATTTAAAACACCACCAGATACAAATTTTTCTACACCACCCATAGTATCAACTAATGTTTCAAATCGTTGTGTACTAACATTACCACCAGATACAAGTGGAACAAAGAAATTGTTACCACCTGGATATGATAATTCTGGAGCTGTAAAAGCTTCACCTTCTGAAAAATCTTCAATACCTGGTAGATCAACCTGTCCAGCAAATCCTAAAGTACCACCACCACTAACTTTATTCATTTCTTTTTTAACTTCTTCATTTAATTGTGTTGTAAGCCCAGTTTGTACATCTTTATTTGCAATAAAAGTACTTTCAATTTCATAATTGTTTTCATCATCCATAGTAACTTTAGAATTTGGATTGTGTTCATCATTTAATCCATTCATTCCACCAATAATACCACCTAACATATTTTGTAATCCTTCTGGTTGATCATATAAACTCATTGTATAATTATTTTTTTATATTAATTAATAATATAGTATATATATTTTTTTATATTTAATTATATAAAATACCAAATATATTTTTAAATTAATAATTAATTATTTATAATTAATAAATTATAAAATAAATGTATATAAATATATTTTTATCGGTTAAGTAAATATATTTTTTTATATAAAATTAAATAATTAATTATAGT
>Ga0224510_10001843_pt1 | contig 13447 bp, 6 predicted proteins | sample SF_May12_sed_USG_FD_170161 | JGI IMG/M metagenome (GOLD analysis project Ga0224510, IMG submission 170161) | Sediment microbial communities from San Francisco Bay, California, United States - SF_May12_sed_USGS_4_1 | ecosystem: Environmental > Aquatic > Marine > Sediment | place: USA: California... | reverse complement strand
AGCCGCCCGCGCTACGGCTCGACGCGCGGGCGTTGTTCCGCCTTGGGCCGCTCGTGGGGTACTAGCCGTACCGGACGGGGACCACGCGCCGTCTGTGACGCAGGTCCTGTGGTCGCCGTCGCCTCTTTGGCTATTTTGCAGGACACTCAAGCTGCCGAGGTCGTATTGCGGATCGTGCGTATCCTGTTCGCGCTCATGTTGGCCGGCACGTTCGCGTGCAAAGGGAAGGACTCAGCAGCGCCACCGGGCGGTGCCGCGAGCATCGTGTCCGGCGGCGGGGCCACGCCCACGGGTACGGTCGGCACCGTCGCGTCGCCCGCCGCGACTTTCATCGTGCGCAACGCTGCGGGCGATGCGATCGGCGGTGTGCCGGTCTCGATCGCCGTGACGTCCGGCGGCGGCTCGATCATGGGCCGCCCGACGGTCTCCGCCGCCGGCGCGACATCCATCGGCAGCTGGACCCTTGGCAACACCGCCGGCACGCAGACCGTGACCGTGACCGTCTCGGGCCTCACGCCGCTCGTGCTCTCGGCGGTCGCGACGGCGGGCAACGCGACCGGCATGGCCATCGTTGCGGGGAACAACCAGACCGCACTCGCGGGCACCGCGGTCGGCACTGCCGTGCAGGCGAAGGTGGTGGACCCGTACGGCAACGCCATCGCGGCGCAAGCGATCGACTGGAGCGTGGTCACCGGGTCGGGCTCGCTGACCGGGTCCCCCAACACCGTGTCGAACGCCTCGGGGATCGCGACAGCGCCGGGGTGGACACTCGGGAAGGCGGGCGGCCCGCAGCGGCTCCGCGCCGCATCCGGCAGCTTCGAGGTCTTCGCCGACGCAACGATCCAGACGGCGTACACCGTGGATCTGCGCTGGGCGACCACCCCGCCGACCGGGGCGACGCTCGACGCCTTCACGCGCGCGGTGAACCGGATCCGCGCCTCGATCGTGGGCGGCGTGAGCCCCGTCGCATTCCCGAACGGCTTCACCAACGTCAGCCAATGTCCGGGCGGGCCTGCGGGCCAGCCGAACTTCACCGAAACCACGATCCCCGGCGTGATCATCTACGCGTCCGTCGGTCCCGACGATGGGGTCGGCGGCCGGCTCGGCTCCGCAGGCCCCTGCCTGATCCGTCCGGCGAGCGCGCAGTTCAAGCCCGCGCTCGGCCTGATGAAGTTCGACGAGGCCGACCTCCCGACGCTGGTCGCGAACGGCCGCATCGACTTCGTGATCCTGCACGAGATGCTGCACGTCGTCGGCTTCGGAACGGTCTGGACGAACAACAGCCTCATCGACGTCACGGACACCACGAACGTCCGGTTCCTGGGCGCGCAGGCCCGCACCGCATGCAGCGGCCAGAACGGCGGCGTGAACACCTGCGCCTCCACGGTGCCGGTGCACAGCACCGACGGCGTGGGTTCGCGCGACTCGCATTGGCGCGAGACGGTGTTCCTCACGGAGCTCATGACGCCCTTCATCGGCTCCGGCGGCGCACCCTACTCGGCGACGACGATCCAGTCGCTGGCGGACATGGGATACTCCGTGAACATCAACGCCGCGGATCCCTTCACGCTCGCCGCCGGCCTCTACGCCTCGCCGGCAGAGACGGGTCCCGATCGCACCCCGACGCGGATGCCCGATCCGATCATGCCCACGTTCTCGATCGACACTCGCGGACGACTCCTCGACCTCCGGAAGCCGAAATGACCCCCCGCCTTCGCCTCACCATCGCCCTGTTCCTCCTCGCGGCCACGGCAGGCGCGTGCAAGCCGAAGGCCGACGCCGCCGGTGACGCCGCCGGTGACGCCGCCGGCGCGTCGGCGGCCGCCGTGCACGACTCTTCGGCGATGACCGGCGCGATGGACTCGACATCGATCGCGACGTCGACGGCCGCCGTGCAGGACTCCGCCACGAAGTCCACCAAGGCAGGCGCCGCGGGTGCCGGGAAGACACCCGAGAAGATGGGATACGACTCGGCATTCGGCCCGACGTTCACAGTGGACTCCACCGGCAAGCTGATCCGGATCCCGCCCAAGAAGCCCTGACTTCCGCGCCGCGCCGCGCGAGGGCGGTGTACGCGCGACATAGCCCTGGCCCAGGCACGGCTGCGCGCCTGGGCGTCTTGCCGCAAGTCGAGTCGCGGCACACCTTTGGGGCCTTAGCGGCCGTGACCGACGGACGCCGGCACCCTCAAAGGATCGGACGCTGCCCTCGACCTGCGCGAACTGTGGAACGCCCGCCGAAGACGACGCAGTCTTCTGCAGCCGCTGCGGCCTCAACTTCACCGTCGAGTTCAAGGGGACGCCCCTCGCCGCGGTGAAGGAGGTGTCGGACACCTTCGTGCGCCTCCGGGAGGCCATCGGCGACCGCTACACGATCGAACGTGAGCTCGGCCGCGGCGGGATGGCCACGGTCTTCCTCGCCCGTGACCAGAAGCACGACCGCGAGGTCGCGATCAAGGTGCTGCACCCCGAACTCTCGGCCTCGATCGGCGCCGAGCGGTTCGAGCGCGAGATCAAGCTGGCGGCCAAGCTCCAGCACCCGCACATCCTCGGCCTCTATGATTCGGGCGTCGCCGACGGCCTGATGTACTACGTGATGCCGTTCGTGAAGGGCGAATCGCTTCGCGACCGGCTCGACCGCGAGTCGATGCTCCCGCTCGACGACGCCCTGCGCATCACGCTCGAGGTCTGCGGCGCGCTGCAGCACGCGCACGACCAGGGCATCGTGCACCGCGACATCAAGCCCGAGAACATCCTCCTCTCCGGCGACCACGCGCTCGTGGCCGACTTCGGCATCGCACGCGCGGCGAGCGAGGCGGGGCAGCAGAAGCTCACGCAGACCGGGATGGCCGTCGGCACGCCGGTGTACATGGCGCCCGAGCAATCCACGGGCGACACGGTTGGGCCCACGGCGGACATCTATTCGCTCGGCTGCATGCTGTACGAGATGCTCGCCGGCGAGCCGCCCTTCACGGGCGCGAACGCGATGGCGATCATGGCCAAGCACCTGATGGAGCAGGTGCCGAGCGTGCGCGTGACGCGGAGCGCGGTGCCGGAGGAGGTGGAGCAGGCGATCTTCTTCGCGCTCGCCAAGACGCCCGTGGACCGGCCGCAGACGGCGCAGGCGTTTGCCGAGGTGCTCGGCATGCCGCTCGGCGCGACTGCGACGATGCGCGCGATGCGCGGGTCGATCGCGATGCGCCGCACCCCCACGCCGTCGATGTATTCGATGCAGGCGATGGTCGAGCCGGTGCCGTTCTGGAAGCGGCCAGCGGTGCTCGCTGCCACGGCGGTGCTGCTCATCGCCGGGATCGGCGGCGGGTATGCGCTCACGCGCGGGGGAGGGGCCGGTGCCGCGGCCCTCGGACCGAATGCGAGCCGCGTGGCGGTGCTCTACTTCGAGGACAAGAGCCGCGACTCCTCCCTCACCGCCGTGGCGGACGGCATCAGCGAAGGACTGATCCGCACCTTCTCGCGCACGCCGAGCTTCACGGTGATCTCGCGGTCCGGCGTGGAGCCGTACCGCGGTTCGGCATTGAGCGTGGACAGCATCGCGCGCGCGCTCCGCGTGGGCTACCTGGTGCGCGGCGAGGTGGAGGAGGACGGCGGCCGGGTGCGCGTGAGCGTGCGGCTCGACGACGCGACGGGCACGAACATCGACCGGACGTCGCTCGCGGTTCCGCGGGACAGCCTGCTCCTCCTGCAGGACTCGATCGCGACGGTCGCGGCGAACCTCATCGGCGCGCAACTGCGTGCGGACATCAAGGTCCAGTCGGCCCGGGTCGCCACCGCGAGCGAGGGCGCCTGGCTCGCGACGCAGCGGGGCGCGCAGCTGCAGAAGCTGGCCGACGCGCGGCGCGCGGCCGGCGAATCGGCGGCCGCCGATTCGCTGTTCACGGCCGCCGACTCCGCCTTCGCGACCGCGGAACGGCTCGACCCCAGGTGGAGCAGTCCGCCGGCGCAACGCGCGGCGCTCGCCTACCGGCGCTCGCGGCTCGTCGGGCGGAACCCGCTCGCGATCCGGCCCTGGGTCGCGCTCGGTGTCGAGCACGCGAACCGTTCGCTCGCGCTCGATCCGCAGGACGCCGATGCGCTGGAGACGCGCGGCAACCTCCGGTACTGGGGCTACCTGACGGAGATCGACACCGACCGCGACGCGCGCCAGGCCGCGCTGCTGCAGGCCGAGAAGGACCTCGAACGCGCCACCGAGATCAATGGCAACCAGGCGGGCGCGTTCGCGACCCTCTCGCACCTGTACTACCAGCTCCCCGACAAGACGACCAACGACGTGTACGTCGCCGCGCGCGAGGCGCTCCGCGCAGACGAGTTCCAGTCGAACGTCGTGCTGCTCTACTCGCGCCTCTTCAACGCCTCCTACGACCTCGAGCAGATCGGGCCGGCCGACGACTACTGCCGCAACCTCGAGAGCCGCAATCACGCCGACCCGCGCGCCGTGCGCTGCCGGCTCTACCTGCAGTCGGCGCCGGGCCTCGCGCGCTACGACATCGCGCGCGCACGGCGGCTCGCCGATTCGCTCGTGCTGGTCTCGGCGCCGGCGGACAGCCTCCTCGCCCGCTACACCGCGAACATGTTCGTCGCCGCCACCCTCGCCCGCGCGACCGCCGAATCGCCCGCGCGCGCGGACAGCGCGCGCAGGCTCATCCAGCAGTCGCTTGGCAACGCGACCCTCGACAAGCCGCGCGACCTCGCGTTCTTCGGCGCGTTCGCCTCCACGCTGCTCGGCGACAAGGACGAGGCGATCCGGCTGATCGGCACGTACCTGGCGGCCAACCCGCCGGAGCGTCGGCAGGCGCTGGCCAAGGACCCAGGGTGGTGGTTCCGGCCGATCAAGGACACCCCGGAGTGGAAGCGCGTCGTGGGGTCCATGTAGCCCAGCGAGGGACGGCTCGCCAGCGCGAAGTGCGCGGCAGACTGTTGGAACGGCGCAACATCCCGGGAGACCCGCAGGCGAGTTCGGGTCCGTCACTGGCCTGTACGGGGGCAGTTCGGCCGTCTTGGCGCGTGCGAGTCCACGGCCCTGAACTTGCCGTCTTGGCGACTCTGTCCCGGTGGACCTCAAGTGCCCCGGCTCCGACTCGCTTGCAGAGCGCCTCGAATGGTGGTCACTTGATTCCCGGACGCAACTCGCCTCTCCACACCCCGCTCACCTGATCACGGAATCCAATATGCGTCGTTCGCGTCTGTCCTTCGCCCTCAGCCTGATGGTGGTTGTTAGCGTTGCGGTCGCTTGCAGCGACCGCCCATCGCCCACCGCACCATTCGTGTCGGGACAAGCGAGTGTCGTGGTCGGCACCTGCACCACGTTCGGTGATCTGCAGAACCTCGTGACGTACGTGTTCGGAGCAGGGTCGCCGAATGTGAGTTCAGGGCTCGCCAAGCTGAATCAGGTGAAGCAGAAGCTGGATCAGGGCGACATTCCCGGCGCGCAGGAGAAGGCGCGGAACCTGATCGCCTTCGTCCAGGAGAAGGCGAACGAGCTGCAGGGGCGCGACAAGATCCAGCTTCTGATCAGCTCGCTCGAGTGCTATGTCGGCATCACGTCCGACAGCTTCCTCATCTATCCGACGGATCAGCCGCAGACACTCCGCAGCGAGTCGGGCAAGACGGGACTCCAGTTCGATAGCGAGCCGGTGAGCGAGCCGACGCTCGTCACGATCGAGGAACTGCCTGACAACACCACCGGACTGCTCGACACCAAGCTCGACAAGTATCCGGGGTTCATCCTGCTCACGCAGCAGTCCGGCGTGCTGAACTCGCTCGTCAAGCCCGTCGTCGTCGGCGTCTGCCCCGTCGGCGCCCCGCAGAGCGTGCTCGCCCGGCTGCGTCTGGGCCACCAGCGGACGACCGGGTTCGAGATCACCGCGCCGGGCGATGCGTCGTTCCTCGATTGCTCGAACGTCGTGGGCGCCGCGAACCCGGGGATCAAACTCCCGGGCTGGGCGCGGTCGCTCGTCGACCTCGTGATGCCGAAGCCCCTCTACGCGGCCGTCAGCTCGATGATGTTCGCCGGTGGCGTCGGGGGCACGGTCACCGAGTTCAGCCCCTTTGGACCGGTGGATCCAGTGCTCAGCTTCTCCGGCGGTGTGGGCGGCACGGTGACGGAGTTCATCCGTGTCCCCGCTGACGGCGGTGCCGTCGCGCCGTCGCGTCCGTCCGTGAAGGATCGTTCCGGCACGCGCGCCCCGGCCACGGAAGGCACGGCCACGGTCGTCGGTTCGCGGGCGGTGGCTTCCCTGGAAACGGCCTCGGCCGTGACGGATCCGTGCGCTGAGGGCATCGTCGGGACCGCGGTCGCGACGGAGTGCCGGCCGCGCGTGACGATCACGACGGCGAACGGTACGATCCTCACGGGAGTGCCGGTCACCTTCGCCATCGGGCAGGGCGGCGGTACGACCGCGATCGACGATCCGACCACGCGCACCTGCGGCACCTTCGGCGCCTCTGCCTCGACCATCACCAACGTGAACGGCAAGGCGGGCGCGTGCTGGATCCTCGGTGCGACGGCGGGCACGAACACCCTGGTGGCGACGGCGAGCGCAGGGGGCGACGCCCCGGCCGGCGTCTACTTCACGCCGGCGACAAGCACGTTCACGGTCGAGGCGACGAAGGCCACCGCCACGATCACGCTCTCGGGTCTCAGCCAGACGTACACGGGCAGTCCGCTCGCCGTGACCGTCACCACCACGCCGGCGGGGCTCTCGACGGTCAACGTCACGTACGACGGGTCACCGACGGCCCCGACGAACGCCGGCACGTATGCGGTCGTCGCCACGCTCGACAATCCGACCTGGCAGGGCACCGCCAGCGGTTCACTCGTGATCGGCCAGGCGTCGCAGTCACCCTTGTCGGTGACCGGGCCGAGCTCGGCCGTGTATGGAGCCCCGGCGGTCCAGCTGGCGACCACCGGCGGCAGCGGCACGGGCGCGGTGACGTTCTCCGCGGGCGCTTCGACGGCGTGCGCGGTGACGTCCAATGGCTCCCTCACGTTGACCAGCGGCACCGGCTCCTGCGCGGTGACCGCGACCAAGGCGTCCGACACGAACTACGGTGCGGTGACCTCCGATCCGCTCTCGATCACGGCGGTCAAGGCGACGGCGACGATCGCGCTGGGCAATCTCGCGCAGACCTATGACGGCACCTCGAAGAGTGCCTCGGCCAGCACGACGCCGTCTGGTCTCTCCGTGGTGACCGTGACATACGACGGCGGCGCGGCGCTGCCGGTGAACGCCGGCAGCTACGCCGTGCTCGCGACGCTCGACAACGCGAACTATGCGGCCACCCCGGCCTCGGGGACGCTCGTGATCGCGAAGGCGAACCAGGTAGCGCTGAGCGTGACCGGGCCAGCTTCCGTGACGTTCGGCGCACCGACCACCCAGCTCGGCACCAGTGGCGGAAGCGGCACGGGCGCGGTGAGCTTCAGTGCGGCCGGTTCGACCGCCTGCTCGGTGAGCGCAACCGGTCTCCTGACCGTCACCACGGGCACGGGCACGTGCGCCGTGACGGCCACCAAGGCGGGGGACACGAACTATCTCTCCACGACCTCGTCCTCGTTCGCGGTCACGGTCAGCAAGGCGACCGCGAGCCTTTCACTGAGTGGCCTCACCGCGACCTACGACGGAACGCCCAAGGGCGCGACGGTCACGCTCACGCCGTCCGTCCCGGGGTTGAGTGTCACGTACAATGGCAGCGGCTCGGCGCCGACGAACGCTGGGAGCTACGCCGTGCTCGCGACGCTGTCGAATGCGGACTACCAGGCGTCGTCCGCGTCGGGCACGCTCGTGATCTCCAAGCGCGGCGCGACGGCCCAAGCCGGCAGCGCCACGATCGACTTCGGTGATGCCGTGCCGAGCATCCCATGCTCCGTCACCGGACTGCTCAGCCCGGATGCGGGGAGCGTCACCTGCACCACGAGCGTGCCGCCGGTCAACGCGGCGGGCCTGTTCACCACGTCTCCGGTGATCTCGCCGGCGAACCCGCTCAACTACGCGATGACGAGCGTGACAGGTGTGCTCACGGTGCGCGGGTACATCCAGACCGGCTGTTTCTCGTCGCCGATCTACAGTGTCATGCCCGACACCAAGTCGGCGCAGCGGAAGGGCTCGAACCTGCCGGTCAAGTGCACGCTCACGACGGCGAGCGGCGTGCCACTCACCATCCAGCAGGGCGACCTGGTGGTACAGGATCGCGGCACGGATCCGAACACGGCGCCGAACATCACCGGAACCACGGTGTTCTCGGGCACGAACGTCTTCACTGCCTCGAACAGCGGCAACTACTCGTACGGCCTGAATACGGGTGGAGCTGGCTTCATCGCCGGGCACTACTACTATGTGACCGCGACCTGGAAGGACGGGTCGAAGTCGCAGGGCTGGTTCCTGCTCAAGTAGGAATGGGACTTGCTAGTACGGAAGACGGGCCCCGGAGGAGTCTCCGGGGCCCGTCTTCCTGCTTGGTGACCGCATGAGTCGTCGGCCTAGGCGACCGCCACCAGCGGCTCCCCCGGCACCTTTCCCGGCTCCGGCACCAACGCCAGCGCCAACACCTGCTCCAACGACTCGACGAAATGGAATCGCAGCTGCTTCCGCGCCTCGTCCGGCACGTCCTCCACATCGGCCTCGTTGTCCTTTGGAAGGATGACGTCCGTGATGCCCGCGCGCAGCGCGCCCAGCACCTTCTCCTTCACACCCCCGATCGGGAGCACGCGACCGCGGAGGGTGATCTCGCCGGTCATGGCGATGTCGCGCCGAACCGGCCGACCACTCATCTCGCTCGCCAGCGCCGTGGAGATCGCGACGCCCGCCGAGGGGCCGTCCTTCGGGATCGCCCCCGCTGGCACGTGGATGTGCGTCTCGACGGTCCCGAGGCGTGACCGCGGGATCCCCAGCTTCTCGGCGTTCTTCGTCACGTAGGTGAAGGCGGCCCGCGCCGACTCCTTCATCACGTCGCCCAGCTGGCCGGTGAGGATGAGCGCCACCGGCGCGCCGCCCCCGTTCCCGTCGGTGGATGACGGCGCCGCCAGCGGCCGCACCGACGCCTCGACGAACATGATGTCGCCGCCCATCGGCGTGTAGTACATCCCCGTCGCGGTGCCCACCTCGTGCGCCGCGATCGCCTTCTCGGGGTGCACCCGGGGCCGGCCGAGCAGCTCGCGCACCTCCTCGGCGGAGATGATGCCGTCGGCGATCTGGCTGGCGGCCGCTTCCTCCTTGCCTTCCTCCGCGGTCGCGATCCGCCGTGCCACCTTGCGCGCCACCTTGCCGATCTCGCGCTCCAGCTGCCGCACGCCGCTCTCGCGCGTGTACTTGCTCACCAGCGCGCCGATGGCGTCGTCGTCCATGGTGAGTTCCTTGCCGCCGAGCCCGTTCTCCTCGAACTGGCGCGGGATCAGGTACTTCTTCGCGATCTCGGCCTTCTCGCGCTCGGTGTAGCCGGCGAACTCCACCACCTCCATGCGGTCGAGCAGCGGGCCGGGGATGTTCTGGATGAAGTTCGCGGTCGCGACGAAGAGCACCTCGCTCAGGTCGAACGGCACGCCGAGGTAGTGGTCGGTGAAGGAGTCGTTCTGCGCGGGGTCGAGCACCTCGAGCAGCGCGCTCGAGGGATCGCCCTGGAACGAGACGCCGAGCTTGTCCACTTCGTCGAGCAGGAAGACGGGGTTCTTGGTGCCGGCCTGCTTCATGCCCTGCACGATCCGCCCCGGCATCGCGCCGACGTAGGTGCGGCGGTGCCCACGGATGTCGGCCTCGTCGCGGGCGCCACCGAGCGAGACGCGCACGTACTCGCGGCCGAGCGCGCGGGCGATCGACTTCACGATCGACGTCTTGCCCACCCCCGGGGGACCGGCGAAGAGGAGGATCGGCCCCTTCGCCATCGCGCGGGCCTTCGCCTCCTTCTTGTCCGTGATCGCGCGGGCATCGTCGCCGGACGCCTTCTTCGGCGACGCGGTCGCCGTGGCGGTCTCAGCCTTCTCCTTGAGCTTGGCCACCGGGAACTCGCCGGTGCGGTCCATCTCCTCGGCGAGCTGCTTCGCCCGCAGCTGGCGCACGGCGAGGAACTCCACCACGCGGTCCTTCACGTCCTTCAGGCCGTAGTGATCCTCCTCGAGCACGGCGACCGCATGGTTCAGGTCGAGCTGGTCGTCGGAGCGCGTGTTCCACGGCAGCTCGGAGATCCACTCGAGGTAGGTGCGGATGACCTGCGCCTCCATCGACTCGCGGCCCGAGCGCTCCAGGCGGCCCAGCTCGCGCTCCACCTCGGCGCGCGCCTCCTTCGGGAGCTCGAGCTTGCTGAGCTTATCGCGGAGCTCCTCGATCTCCTTGGTGTTGTCGTCGTCGCCGAGCTCCTTCTGGATCGCCTTCATCTGCTCGCGCAGGAACATCTCGCGCTGCCGCTCGCCGAGCTCCTCCTGCACCTGGGACTTGATCTCGTCCTGCGCCTCGAGGAGGGAGATCTGGCGCTGGACGTGCACGAGCACCTTCCGCAGGCGCTCCTCCACCGAGAGGGTCTCGAGCAGGCCCTGCTTCTCGGGGACGGAGAGCTCGATGTAGCCCGCGACGAGGTCCGAGAACTTGCCCGGTTCGGTGACCGAGTCGAGCACCTGGTGCACGACCTCCTCGGGGAGGCCGCGCCGCTCGCCGAGCTCGCCGGCGCGCTCGCGGATCTCCTTGTGCAGCGCCTCGAAGGCCGCGTCGTGGTCGTCGATCGGCGACATCTCCTCCACCGGCATCACCACGGCGGAGAGGAAGCCCTCGGTGGTGGTGTACTGCAGGGCGCTCGCGCGCTGCTCGCCATGGAGCAGCAGCTGCACGCCCCCCAGGCCGCGCTGGATCTGCCCGATGCGCGCGATCACGCCCATCGAGTAGAGGATCTCCGGTGCCGGCTCCTCGGCGTTGTCGCGCTGGGCGACGGCGAAGACGAGGCGGTCGCCCTTGAGCGCGGACTCGATCGCGCGCAGCGTCCCGGGCCGCCCCGCGGCGATGGGGGCGGTGAGTCCCGGGAAGATGACCGTCCCCCGCAGCGGGAGGACGGGAAGGGTCTGGCGCGTGCTCATGATCGGGATCCGTTGCGTCGAGTGAGGTCCATCAGGTACTACCCGAACTCGCAAGGAGTATTCCGCGGTGACTTACGACATGTTGGCGTGGTTTGCAACTTTGTTGCGCCTTCCTGACGTAGGGCCCTGCCAGGGCGGCGACCGTGACGGGCGTGCGTGGTGCGGGCGCTCGCCGAGTGGTATCCTTGTCCAACTCGTCCCCTCCCGTCCCACCCTGTGAACGCACCCCGCATCAGCCAGTCCGACGCCGAGTTGCGCTCGCATGTCATGCGCGTGCTCGAGACGCAGTACGAGGTCGAGAAGGAGATCGGCCGCGGGGGGATGGGTATCGTCTACAAGGGGCGTGACAAGCGCCTGAAGCGCCCCGTCGCGATCAAGTTGCTGCCGCCCGAACTGGCGTTCCGCTCGGAGATCCGGCAGCGCTTCCTCCGCGAGGCCGAGATGGCGGCGCAGCTCTCCCACCCGCACATCGTGCCGATCTACTCGGTGGACGAGCGCGAGGGCCTCGTCTACTTCGTGATGGCGCTCGTGGAGGGCGAGAACCTCGGGACGCGCATCGCCCGGGAGGGTGCGCTGCCGCCCGATGAGGTGCGCCGCATCCTGCGCGAGGTGGGCGATGCCCTCGCGTACGCGCACTCGCAGAACACCGTGCACCGCGACGTGAAGCCGGACAACATCCTGCTCGACCGGGAGAGCGGTCGCGCGATGGTGACTGACTTCGGCATCGCGCGTGCGGTGAGCGAGGGGGGCGAGGCGAAGCTGACGGCCACCGGGATCGCGATCGGCACGCCGGCCTTCATGTCGCCCGAGCAATCCGCCGGCGACCGCGACATCGACGGGCGCACCGACCTCTACTCGCTGGGCATCGTGGCGTACCAGATGCTCTGCGGCGACCTGCCGTTCGACGCGACGAGCACGCCCGCGCTCCTCGTGAAGCATCTCTCCGAGCGGCCGATGCCGATCGACCAGCGCGCCAACGTGCCCCCGGACCTCGCGCGCGCGGTGATGCTCTGCCTGGAGAAGAACCCGGACGACCGGTTCCGCGACGCCCGGGAGTTCGTGCAGGCGCTCGAGTCGGGGCAGATGCCCAACCTTCCCGCGCGCCGAGGCGAGGCGTATCCGCAGGCGACCCCCTCCTGGTCGCCCGCGGTGGCCGAGGGCGACCCGGAGGGGCCGACCGTCGAGGAACTCGCGCGGTGGAACGCGCCCTCCGTGGTGGACTTCCGCAAGAAGCTGGCGCCCTTCCTGTTCGTCACGGCCGCGCTCTTCTTCGTGCAGCTGATCGGCGGCCCGAGCCTGCTCTTCGTGTCGGCGTTCTGGGCGATCAGCATCGCGTACAAGTACGCCCGGCTCTGGAGCGACGGCTACGACTGGCGCGACGTCTTCCGGCACACACGCGACAAGATGTTCGTGGACGTGGCCGCGGAGACGATCGACGACGCCAAGGCGATCTTCAACAGCGAGAAGCGCAAGGAAGTGCGCGAGCGCGTGCGGCGGCGGCGCCTGAGTTCGGGCGTCGTCTCGCCGGGTGGTGGCGGCGTCTCCGCGCTCCCCGCCAACACCGTCGCGGCGCTCGGCAGCGGCCCCCATGCGGAGGCCGCGCGGCGGGCCGTGCTCGACCGCGAGGAGATCATCCGGCTGGTGGATTCGCTGCCGAAGGGCGAGAAGGAGCGCTTGCCGGAGGTGGTGACGAGCGCCCGCGAACTCGCCGACCGGGTGATGCACCTGGCGACCGCGCTCACCACCCTCGAGCGCGACATGGGGTCGGTGAGCGTGGACGCGATCGAGAAGGAGATCGGCGTGCTCGAGGGGCAGGCGAATCCCTTCGACAAGGTCGCGTTCGAGTCGCGCGTGCGGCGGCTGGCGATGCTCAAGCGGAACCGGCACGCGGTGGCAGATGCGTCGCGCAAGCGGAGCGAGATGTCGGCCAAGCTGGAGAGCTGCTCGATCGCGCTCCAGAACATGAAGTTCGACGTGCTCCGGCTGAAGACCGGGAACCAGAGCTGGCAGCACGTGACCTCGGTGGCGGAGCAGGCGATGGCGCTTGCCCGCGAGGTGGACAGCGCGGTGTACGTCGGCGACGAGATGGCCCGGCTGCAGCGGCCTTTCACTCGTGGGTGAGGACGCGCTGCTCGAGCGCTGCACCGCCGCGGTCGCCGGCCTCTACGACATCGAAGCGGAGATCGGTCGCGGCGGGATGGCCGTGGTCTTCCGCGCGCGCGACACGCGGCTGCGACGGAAGGTCGCCCTCAAGGTGCTGCCGCCGGAGCTCGCCTTCCGCGAGGAAGTGCGCCGGCGGTTCCTGCGCGAGGCCGAGATGGCGGCGAAGCTCTCCCATCCGCACATCGTGCCGATCTATTCGGTGGACGAGACCGAC
>Ga0224510_10001841_pt1 | contig 13480 bp, 8 predicted proteins | sample SF_May12_sed_USG_FD_170161 | JGI IMG/M metagenome (GOLD analysis project Ga0224510, IMG submission 170161) | Sediment microbial communities from San Francisco Bay, California, United States - SF_May12_sed_USGS_4_1 | ecosystem: Environmental > Aquatic > Marine > Sediment | place: USA: California... | reverse complement strand
CGGCGCCAGATCCGGAATTCAACCGCGCAACAGGTTGTCCATGCCTCCCATTGTCTCCCTGATCGGCAAGCCCGATAGCGGCAAGACCACCCTCCTCGAACAGCTCATTCCCGAACTGCGGCGGCAGGGCTATCGGGTGGGAACCATCAAGCATCACGTCCACAGCTTCGAGATGGACACCCCCGGCAAGGACACCTGGCGCCACAAGCAGGCCGGCGCCCGGGTGGTGGCCCTTTCCTCCCCCACCGGCATGGGCATCATCCGCGACACCGACGGTGACCCTGACGTGGAAGAACTGGTCCACCGCTACTTCGGTGATGTGGATCTGGTGATCACCGAGGGATACAAACGGCTGGGCTTTCCCAAGATCGAGGTCCACCGTTGCGCCCTGCACCCCGATCCCCTGCCCGGCCGCGATACCACCTGGGCGGCCCTGGTCACCGACGCGCCGCCGGACGCCACCCTGCCCGGTTTTGCCCTGGACGACGTGGCCGGGTTGGCCCGTTTCCTCATCGACTCCTTCATCACCCCGGCCCCAAAACCCCACGCCACCCTCATCGTCGACGGCGCCCACATCCCCCTCAACTCCTTCGTGGAAACCTTCCTCCGCCAGGCGGTTGTGGGGATGACCACCTCGCTCAAGGGGTGCCGCGCCCCACGCGAAATCACCATCACCATCCGCACCGACTCGGCCGATGATCGCTAACGTCGCCGGCGTCATTCTGGCCGGCGGCGCCAGCAGCCGCTTCGGCAGCAACAAAGCGCTGGCAGCCTACCAGGGGAGGCCGCTGATCAGCCACGCCGCCGCCGCCATGGAAGAGCTTTTCGCGAGCTGCCTCCTGGTCACCAACACCCCTGAGACTTATCGCTTCCTGGGCTGGGCCATGACCTCCGACCGTTTCCGGGGGGCGGGACCGCTGGCCGGCATCCATGCCGCCCTCGCCGCCATCACCGAGCCGCGCGCCTTTATCTCCGGCTGCGACATGCCGTTTCTCGACGCCCGCCTCATCCGCTTTCTCTGCGGAATCAAGGGCGACTGGGACGCGGTGGTGCCCTGGCTCAACGGCCGGCCCGAACCGCTGTACGGGGTTTACCATCGAAACTGCCTGGCGGTGATCACGGCAAACCTTGAACAGGGGGAAGGCAAGATCGGCCTGATCTACAGCCAGCTCCGCCTCCGGCGGGTGACGGAGGCGGAAATCCTTGCCGTGGTTTCCGACCTCTCCACCTTTCACAACGTCAACCGGCCCGCTGATCTGCCCACAGCCACCGGCCACGGAGAGCACGAATGAACACCCCCCCCACCGGCCCATTAAGCCTCGCCGAGGCCCAGCGCCTTATCCTCCAGCACGTCCACCCCACCATCGCGGAACTGGCCCCCTTGAGCCTGGCCGTGGGCCGGATTGTCTCCCGCACCATTCAGGCGCCCAGGCCGGTGCCCGACTTCCCCCGCGCCGCCATGGACGGTTTTGCCGTGGCCAGCCGCGATCTGACCACGGCAAAACCTGAGTCGCCGTGCCGATTGCCCGTCAACGGTGAAATCGCCGCCGGCACCACCGACATCCGCCGCCTGGTCCGTGGCGAGGCGCGGCGGATCATGACCGGCGGCGCCATCCCGCCTGGCGCCGACCAGGTGGTACCCCTGGAACGGTGCCGGGAGGAAAAGGGGTCCATTGTCATTGAGCAAACCGGCCGGCCGGGCCTCCACATCAGAGCCAGGGGCACCGACTGCCCGCGGGGCCGGGCCATCGTCACCGCCGGCCGGACGGTCTGCCCGGAGCACCTGCCGCTGCTTGCCGAGGGCGGGGTCAGCCAGCTGCCGGTTTTCACCCGGCCCCGGATCGGCGTCCTCTGCACCGGCAGCGAACTGGTCGATGTCGCCACCATCCCTGAACACGGCCAGATCATCGGCGGCAACCGCTTCCTGCTGGACGGCCTGATCCGCCAGTCCGGGGGGGTGCCGGTGGACCTGGGGCTGGTGGCGGACCGTCTGGACCTGACCCTGGCCACCCTGCGCGAGCAGCATGACACCGATCTGCAGATGCTGGTCACCACCGGCGGCATGGGCCCCGGCAAATACGATCTGATGGAGCAGGTGCTCACCGAACTGGGGGCGCGCATCCTCTACCGGACCCTGCGGGTCCGACCCGGCAAGGCCACCATCTTCGCCCTGCTGGGCACCACCCCGCTTTTCGCCATGCCCGGACCGCCGCCGGCGGTCCGCACCCTGTTCAACGAGCTGCTCCGCCCCGCCATCCGCAAGGCCCAGGGGTTGCGCCAACCGCTGCCCCGGCCGGTCCGGGCGACGCTCACCGAACCCATCATCCTCAGCCGGGCAGGGTACCTCAACCTCAAGGGGGGGGTGATGGCCTGCCGGAACGGCAAAATGGTGGTACGCCCGGCATCACGAACGGAACCGGTCAACGCCGTCATCCTCATTCCGCCCCATCGCCGCCGGTTGCAGGCGGGGGAGACGGTGGCCACCCATCCCACCATCAACTGGGGCAGCATGGAGTAAGAGAAGGTTCAGGGATGGACGGCACAGGAGAGCTGGCCGGTTTCGTAGTCAAAGGTAACGGTGAGGGAAAAAAGGGTGGCCGGACCGCGATACAGCTCGGTCGCCGGCTGTTCGCGGCTTACGACCAACTCCTGGTCGACGCGACGGACAACGAGTTCGTCATCCCAGCAGCGGATGGTCAGCCAGGCACTGTCGTTCATCTCCACCCGGTCGAGCTTCACCGCCAGGGGTGGCGAGATTGCCGCCAGCAGCTCGCCCACCGTGGCCACCTCCAGTCCGAGCTGCTTCTTGGCAGAAAACCGATTGAGATACCAGAGCGTATCCCGGACTCCCAGATCCATCAAGGAGTTGACCAAGCGGATGGCAAGCTGCTCCTCCTCGTCGGCCGGGCAACGGCCATAGGTCCGGTCGGCAACGGCAATGGCATCAAGAAGCTTCCGGAAATCCTTCCCTGCGCCGCCTCCCCCCTCCTGCTTCTTCACCTGGGCCACCAGGCCGTCACGAATCTCCCGCACCACCGCCTGCCGCTGACTCCGCAGCTCCTGCTGCCGGGCCAGCAATTCCGGCCGCCGGACAAAAATGTCTTCACCGCTCACCACCAGCTCACCCGCCTCACCGCCCTTGGCACCCCCTCCACCTGCCAACGCCGGCAGGTCGTTGCCGAGCACCACGCTGTTGCGTCCCAGTATCCTGCAGTGGCCGACGGAGAGGCCGTGGCGCGCCCGAAAGGTGGCGTTGATGATGGAGCCGGGCTTTTTCCCGTGGCCGATCCTGATCACCCTGGCATGCAAAATGGTGGCCTGTACGGAACGACGGACATCAATGGCGTCCCGTGCTGCGACCAGCCGGCCCTCGGCATTGACCATCTCGGCGTTGATGACGCCACCCTGCACTTCGCCAAAGATGGTATGCCGCACATTGACCGTGCCCGAGGTGTGCACCACGAACCCCCGGGCGACATTATCCACCGTCGTCTCCCCGATATCCAGCGCCGCAGCCCCGCCGCCGGCGCCCCTGGCCGCCAGATGGCCTCCCTCCCGATGGCCCACTTCGCCGATCTTCACCGACTCCCGCACGTCCAGCGAACAGAGAACGCCTTCCTCGTTGTAGACGGGAACGACAACGCCGGTGCGACCGGCGATGAGCTGGATCCTGCCGCCCCCCAGCGGCTTCTTGCGGATCCCCTTGCCGCTTTCAATCCGGCAGGGTATGCCTTCCCGCGGCTTGATGGCCCTGCCCAGGCAGTCAACGCCGTTTTCCCCCCGGACCAGACTGTTGTCGATGACCACCAGGATTTCGCCCTCCCGACCCGGGGCAAACCTGCCGGTGATGAAATGGTTTACTGAGCCGTCCGCCGCCTCCTGGGGCCGTCCCTGTTTCACGTACTCGCCCACCTCCCTGAACATGCCGTCCTGTCCGTGCCGCGGCTCCACCCCCTTGACCCGGATCACCATCTCGGCCGCGGCGAGATCAATGACCACCGTTCTCCTCTTGTCGCCGCCATCACCAAGAACCGGGAATTCGTAACGGACGGAGAATTCCTCCTCCCCGCGCCTGACCTTGGCGATAAGGAGACGGACCGACTCCCGCAACTCCATGAGCAGGTTGGCGTTGCCCGCCTCGATCTCCCGCCCGTTGTCGATGCGGAGTGCTTTCAGCGCCGAAGCCAGCATATCCACCAGCCGCGCCGACATCGCCTCGTCGGGAGAAGGCGAGGCGGCCACCGCCTCCCTCTCCGCCTCGGGAAGGGCTCGCGGGCCGGCAAGCCTGACCGCTTTCACCAACTCGTCGGCATCAGCCGCAAGTTTATGGCATCGCCCTTTTTCTCTCTCCATCATCGTCTCTCTCCGCTCCCCCTGCAAGGCTGGCAAACCCCGCGCCCGATACTCTGCCGCGCCGTCGGCCAACACCACTAAACTCGCTTAGAACCAATACTTGATGAAGCCGCGAAAACTCGTTGTGGCCACAGGTCCACCACACAAAATCAACTGGTTACAACGCAATAACACGACGGATTCGCGTTTTCGGAGTCTCACCTTGTTCGCTTACCTGCGAGTCCATCAATACTTCACCTATACTATGTTCCCGCCCGGGAAGGCCACAGCAAATCACACCCCAGCCATGGCTCCTCCTGCCATTCCTGCCCGGCTCCCCTTGATTTCTCGTCGGGGCCATGCTACAAATCCCAGACCGGCCACCGACACAACGCCTTCCCTTCAACCCCAAGCGGACAGACAAGGATTGCATCGCCATGCTCGAACTTCGTTTCATCCGGGAGAACATAGAACTGGTCAAGGAAAAGATCCGGCTGCGGGGACTCGCCGACTCGCGCATTGAGGAGTTCGAGGCCATGGACAGCGAGCGCCGACAGCTGCTGGCCGAGGTGGAAGGGCTGCGCAACCAGCGCAAAACCGTTTCCCAGGAGGTGGGCCGACTCAAAAAAGCGGGCCAGGACGCCGAGGAGCTGATGGCCGAGATGCGCCTTGCCGGCGACCGCATCAAGGAGCTCGAAGAACGGCTGGCCGCAGCCGAAACGGCCCTGAACGACATCGTCATGGGCATCCCCAACCTCTGCCACGACTCGCTGCCGAAGGGCAGGAGCGATACCGACAACGTGGAAGTCAAAAAATGGGGCGAGCCGACCCCCTTTGCCTTTACGCCCAAGCCCCACTGGGAGGTGGGCGAGGCCATGGGCATCCTCGACTTCGAACGGGCGGCCAGGCTCTCCGGGGCCAGGTTCGCGGTGCTGAAGGGGCTCGCCTCCAAGCTCGAACGGGCGCTCATCAACTTCATGCTCGACCTCCACACCCAGCGGCACGGCTACGTGGAGGTGCTCCCCCCCTTCCTGGTCAACTCGGAAACCATGACCGCCACCGGCCAGTTGCCCAAGTTCGCCGAGGATCTCTTCAAGGCCGAGGGGTGGGATCTGTGGCTGATCCCCACCGCCGAGGTGCCGGTGACCAACCTGCACCGCGGCGAAACCCTGGCCGAAAAGGAACTGCCCGTCAAGTACTGCGCCTACACCCCCTGCTTCCGTTCCGAGGCCGGCTCCTACGGCAAGGACACCCGGGGGCTGATCCGCCAGCACCAGTTCGACAAGGTGGAGCTGGTGAAGTTCACCCGGCCCGAGGATTCCGACGCCGAGCTGGAAGCATTGCTGGCCGACGCCGAGGAGGTGCTGCAACTGCTGGGGCTGCCCTACCGGGTGGTGGTGCTCTGCACCGGCGACGTGGGCTTCTCCGCCTGCAAGACCTACGACATCGAGGTGTGGATGCCGGCCCAGAACACCTACCGGGAGATCTCCTCCTGCAGCAACTTCGGCGACTTCCAGGCCCGCCGCGGCTCCATCCGCTACCGCCCCAAGGACCAGAAGAAGAGCGGACTGGTCCACACCCTGAACGGCAGCGGCCTGGCCGTAGGCCGGACGCTTGCCGCCATCCTGGAAAACTTCCAGCAGGAGGACGGCTCGGTGAAAATCCCCGAGGTACTCGCCCCCTACTTCGAGAAGCGCTTCTAACCGGTGGCGGCCGCGTGCTCCGGCGCGTCCGCCCCTGCTCATCCCCGACCGCTCGCCGCTCTGCCCCTCCCCGCCTCGTCCGTCTTGCCGGATAGACGCGGCACTCGTCTGCGGTCCCGCCAGCACTTCCGAAACAAAGAGGCCGGATCAAAAAACGGCCGCTGCCCTTCCAACAGCTTGCAAATCCCCGCCAACCCCTTGTATTCTAAAAAAGTCCTATCTTTTTCACGGTGTCCCACTCAGGAAATCTGCCTTGAAACGAAGAATCCTCATCGGCTGCTGTCTGCTCATCGCCCTGATTGTCCCCCTGGCCTGCCAGCGGCATGAGCCGCCGGTGAAGGTGGGAATCCTCCACTCCCGCACCGGCACCATGGCGATAAGCGAAAAACCGGTCATCGATGCCACCCTTTTCGCCATCGAGCAGATCAACCGCAACGGCGGCGTTCTGGGGCGCCGGATAGAAGCGGTGGTGGTCGACGGCGCTTCCGATCCGCCCCGCTTCGCATCCCAAGCACGACGGCTGATCCGCGCAGAAAAAGTGGCGGTGATCTTCGGCTGCTGGACTTCGGCCAGCCGCAAGGAGGTAAAGGAGGTGGTGGAGAAGGAACACAGCCTCCTCATCTACCCCATCCAGTACGAGGGGGTGGAAAGCTCACCCAACATCATCTACACCGGTTCGGTCCCCAACCAGCAGATCAAACCGGCGGTCAAATGGGCTCTTGACCACCTGGGCCGCAGCTTCTACCTGGTGGGCTCCGATTACATCTTCCCCAGGGTGGCCAACGCCCTGATCAAGGATCTGGCCGGCTTCCTCGGTGCTACCGTGACGGGCGAAAGCTATCTGCCCCTGGGTGCCACCGATTTCGACCAAACGGTGCAGGAGATTGCGGCCAGCCGACCGTCGGTGGTATTCAACACCTTGAACGGCGACAGCAACCTCGCCTTCTTTGCTGCCCTTCAGCGCCACGGCCTCACCGCCGACCGCCTGCCGGTCATCTCCTTCAGTATCGCCGAAACCGAGGTCCAGGCCATGCGGGCCAAACTTGGCAATGAGGCACTGATTGGCCACTACGCCGCTTCGAGCTATTTCGAAACCCTTCCAGGTGAGGAAAACGCCGCCTTGGTCAGCCGGTTTGCCAGCCGTTACGGCAAGGACAGCCGGCTTACCGATCCCATGGTGGCCGCATACGCCGGTGTGCTCCTCTGGGCACAGGCGGCAACGGATGCCGGCACTCTCGACCCGACCGCGATCCGCCACGCCTTTGCCCGCCAGAGCATGAAGGGGCCAGGCGGCATCATCTACATCGACGACCGGAATGGCCACGCCTGGAAAACGGCCAGAATCGGTCGAATCAACGCCGAAGGACGCTTTGACCTCCTCTGGCAATCCGCCAAGCCGATCCGACCCGAGCCGTTCCCCTCCTATGCCGCCCGGAGCCGCTGGCAAACCATGGAGCGCGACTTCTACGCGCAGTGGGGCAACCGATGGGAAAACTCGGTTGAGAGCAAACAGTGAAACACCTCTTCCGAAGAAAGATCAGTCTGGAGATCGGATTCTGGCTTCTGATCGTAGCCTTGCTGCCCCTCACGCTAAACAGCGCCATCACCCACATCAACACCCGCCAGGCGCTGCTCAGGGAGCAAACCGCCCACCTCAAGGACCTTCTCCACGAGAAGGTGGAACGCATCGACCTGTATGTACTGGAACGCAGCCAGTCCGTCCGGCTCATGGCCGATACCCCTTCCGTGGCCCAGGCCCTTGATCGCTGCGCCCGGAACTTCAGCGCCCACGGGATGGAACCTGACAAGCTGGCAGCACTTGCCGGCCAAGCCCACCCATATCTCACGGCAACGAGGGATCGGTTCGGCTACTACGACATCTTCCTCATCAACCGGAACGGCGACATCGTCTACACCCTGACCAAGGAAAACGACCTGGGCACCAACCTCCACCACGGTCCCTACCGGGACAGCGGTCTTGACAAAGTCTTTGACCAGGCCTTCGAGCTGTTGGATACCGAGATAACCTCCTTTGCCTTCTACCCGCCGTCCAAAAAGCCGGCCGCCTTTATCGCCGCTCCGGTCTTCGCCGGCAAATCCCTGCTCGGCGTGGTGGCGGTCCAGCTCAACGAAGACGCCCTCTTCTATATCCTTGCCGACTACCTGGGGCTGGGCGAAAGCGGCGAACTGGTTGCCGGCAGGTTGCTCCCTGACGACCGCATCGTTGCCGCAGGCCCCCTTCGCCATCAACCGGACGCCCTGAACCAGCAACTGGTATACAGCGGCGGCCCCGTACTGCCGCTCCGCCTGGCGGTCAACGGCCAGAAAGGAAACGGGCTTACGGTGGACTACCGCGGCCGCGAAGTGCTGGCCGCCTGGGAATACGTGCCCTCCATGGCCTGGGGGCTGGTGGCGAAAATCGACCGCACCGAAGCGATGGCCCCCATCCACAGCCAGGACATCCTTGCCGGTGTCCTGCTGCTCGCCGCCCTGTTACTGGTTGCAGGCGGCGTATTTCTCGCCACCGGGCGAATTGCCAAACCCATTGCCAAGCTCACCGCCACGGTCCAATGCTTTGCCAGCGGTAACTTCAATGTCCGGGCCGAAAGCCGCGAGGATAACGAAGTGGGGACCCTCGCCACCCACTTCAACGACATGGCCGACACCATCGAGAAGTACACCTTTTCCATGCAAAAGGAGGTGGCCCAACGCACCGAAGATCTCGCCCGGGCCAAACATTCCCTGGACCGGGCCCAGGAGATCGCCCACGTCGGCAGCTGGGAATGGGACATGGTCAACAACCACCTCTCCTGGTCCGACGAAATCTACCGGATCTTCGGCCTGGAACCGCAGCAGTTCGCCGCCACCTACGACGCCTTTCTGGAGGCGGTCCATCCCGACGACCGGCAACTGGTAACCGGCGCGGTGCAGGAAGCGCTGGACAAGAATGTCCCTTACTCCGTGGACCACCGGGTGGTACGGCCCAACGGCGCCATCCGCATCGTCCATGAGCGGGGCGAGATCAAACGCGACCAGGCAGGAAAACCGTTGACGATGACGGGGGCGGTGCAGGACGTCACCGCCCTTCGCCAGGCTCGGCGCCAGCTTGAGCAGTACATCGACATCGTCGATGAAAACGTCATCACCTCGGCCACCGACCGGGAGGGAACCATCACCTACGCCAGCGACGCCTTCTGCCGGATCAGCGGTTATACGCGTGAAGAACTGCTGGGCAAGAACCACCGCATCGTCCGCCATCCCGACATACCGGCAAGCCTGTACGAAGAGCTCTGGGCCACAATCACCGCCGGCCGAATCTGGCGTGGAACGATCAAGAACCGGGCCAAGGAAGGACACGACTACTGGGTGGAGATCACCATCGCCCCGACCCGGGACGACCAGGGCAACATCACCGGCTACACCGCCATCCACCACGACATCACCGACAAAAAAAGGATCGAAAAGATCTCGGTCACCGACGAGCTCACCACCCTTTTCAACCGCCGCCGCTTCAACGACCTCTTCCCCCAGGAATTGAACCGGGCCAGGCGGGACAACAAAACCTTCGCCTTCCTGATGGTCGATATCGACCACTTCAAGATGTACAACGACACCTACGGTCACCAGAAGGGGGACGAGGTGCTACGCCAGGTAGGGGGAGAGATCAAGAAGCAGTTTAAACGCTCTGGAGACTTCGCCTTCCGGCTGGGAGGCGAGGAGTTCGGCGCCGTCCTCACCGTGCAGGAACCTGGGGATGCCTTGGCCATGGCGGAACGGCTGCGGCAGACCATCGAGGGGCTCAATATCCCCCACGAAAAAAACCACCCCGGCCGCCTGGTCACCATCTCCTGCGGGCTGATGGTGCTGCCGGCCGGCAAGAACGTCGATATCGACACCGACGCCATCTACCGCATGGCCGACGCCGCCCTTTACCAAGCCAAGGAGGCGGGCAGAAACCGGGTGAAGCTTTTCACCGCGGACGGATGAGAAGAAAGATCCGCCAATGCCCTATGCCTGCGGGCCGCGGGCCGCAGGAAAACACCACCGGCTAACGCGGCTCAACGCAGCACAAATCGGTCCTTCCCCTCCTTCTTGGCCGCATACATGTTGACGTCGGCCCGCTTGACCAACTCCTCCTCGCTTTCGCCGACCAGGTACTGGGCAACGCCGATGGAAATGGTCTTATAGAGCTGCTCCCCGGCCCGGGGCTCGAATCTCTCGGCTTTGAAGCGAAGCCTGACCCGCTCGGCCACCACCGTCGCCTGCTCGCCGGTGGTCTCGGGCAGAATGACCACGAACTCCTCGCCGCCGTACCGGCAGGCGATGTCGTTCATCCGCACACTCTCGAAGATCACCGCCCCCAACCTGGCCAGCACCTTGTCCCCCTCGGCATGGCCGTAAGTGTCGTTGAGGAGCTTGAAGTTGTCGATATCCAGGAGCAACAACGCCAGGGGATGGTTATGACGCCGGGCTCTTTCGATCTCCAGCGGCAGGTTGGTGTTGAGATAGCGCTTGTTGAACAACCGGGTCAGCTCGTCGACGATGCTCAACTCCCGGTAGCGGTTTTCGCTTTTCTTGAGCGCCTCCTCGGCCTCCACCCGCTTGCTGATATCGGTGACGTGCTCGACGATGCCGATCAGATCACCGGCCGGCCCCCGGAAGGGGCTGGAGATGATGTGGTAATGACAGGGAGGGCCGGAGCGGGGATGGGTTTGGGGCTGGGCGATCTCGTTTTCCACATATTCGGCTCCCCCCTTGATCCGGACCATGGGGCACTGGTTGGTGCGGCAGAGCGATGAGGGGAACACCTGATAACAGAGGCTGCCAGGCGCTTCCTCCCGGCTGATCCCGGCCACGTGCAGGAAGGCGTCGTTGCAGCGCAACAGCCGGTAGTTGCCGTCGATGAGCACGATGCCGCCGGCAACGGTCTTGAAGATCTGATTGAGTTCGATGTAGGCCTGCTCCGCCTCCATGGCCAGCCGGTTGGCCCGGCCGATGGCCTCTTCCAGCTGAAAATTGGTGGCCGCCAGTTCTTCATGCAGTTGGTGCCGATGGCGCTCGTTTTCCTCCAAGATCAGGAGGTCGTGCATCCGCTTGTCGGCCACCGCGATCCAAGCCCGCGCCATCCGGGGCGTCACCCCCTTGGGCATGAAGAAATCGGCACCGGCCAGGATCGCCTTCTCCATATCCTCCGGCTCGGCACGGGCGGTTACCATGAGGATCGCCACGTACCGGCCTTGCGGGGTGGCGCGGATCTTCTCGCAGAGGGCGATGCCGTCCATCCCGGGCAACCCCCAATCCACCAGCACCAGCCTGGGCGGCGAGACCAGAAACCGCTGCCAGGCATCTTCACCGCTGCCATGGACGGTCACCTCGTAGCCCAACCGACGGACCCCTTTTTCAAGGAGCAGCCGGGCCACCGGTTCATCCTCGACGATCATCGCCGTTCTGACTTGCCGGCCATCGGTTGTCATCATCCTCTCCGATAACGGTTGCGCCCCCCCCCGGCTAGGATTTCTCCAGGGCCAGGTCGATGAGCCGGTCGAGCAGTTGGCCGAAATCGAGCCCGTGGACCTTGGCCGCCTGGGGCAACAGGCTGGTGGGGGTCATACCGGGAATGGTGTTGGTCTCGATGATGTAGATGGTGCCATCCGGAGCCACCATCATGTCGGTGCGGCTGTAGCCGCGAAGCTGCAGAGCGCGGTGCGCCCGGATGGCGCAGTCCCGGGCGCGGGCGGTGGTATCGGCGTCAAAATCGGCCGGGCAGATCTCCCGGGAGGCGCCGGGCTGGTACTTGGCCTCGTAGTTGAAGAAGGCATACTGGTCGCCGGGGATGACCTCCACCAGGGGCAGGGCGACCAGTTGGTCATTGCCCAGCACCCCGCCGGTGATCTCGCGCCCCTTGATGAACTGCTCGATCATCACCTGATCGCCGTATTGGAAGGCCGCCTTAAGGCCGTTCAACAGCTCGGACCTGTCCGTGGCGATGCTCATCCCCAGGCTCGACCCCTGCCCCACCGGCTTGATCACCGCCGGCAACGGCGCCTTGGCCGCCAGGGCCGCCTCGTCGACCAGATCGGCCGGGGTTACCAGCAGCCAATCGGGCACGGTAAGGCCGGCCCGCTGGTAATGGATCTTGGCGAGATGCTTGTTCATGGCCAGGGCCGAACCCAGAACCCCGGACCCCTGGTAGGGGATGGAGAGCAGGTCGAGAAAGCCCTGGACGGTGCCGTCTTCGCCGAACGGACCGTGGAGAAGGATAAAGGCGACGTCGATCTCCGCCGCCTCCGCCACCAGCCTCCCCAGATCAATGGCCGGGTCGTAGCGGCGTACCGCGTATTTTTCGGGGTTCAGCGCCTTTTCAACCTCCACGGCGCCCTTCAACGACACCTCCCGCTCGCCGGACCTGCCACCGGCCAGCAACGCCACGCGTATCTTGCTGCTCATAGTGCTTCCGTATCTGCAAATAAGTATAAAGGGAACATAACTACTGGGGCCGATAGTCTGTAGCCTTTCAGGCGGTAAGGATTGCGGAACATACTGAATGGAGAGTGCTTGCCTTGCTTTTTTTCTCTCTCCTCTTTTGCCCAACAGCCTACAAACTAATCCCCTAATCAACCTCAGTAGTTACACGGGAACATGAAAAAACCGCAGACTGCCCGGCCTGATCAGGGCCGGCAAATGCGGCTTCGATTTTACGATTGCCGATGGTATAGTGCCCAAATACCCTACCGATTTTTCCAAAAAACCGCAACGGAACCTTTACATGGACCGCCGGACCTTTGCCTCCCTCGCCGAGATCGTCGGCCACGACTACCTGCGCACCGCCCCCGAGGAGCTGCTCTGCTACTCCTACGACGGCACGGCCCGGGAGTTTCCACCCGAGGCCGTGGCCCTGCCCGGATCGGCCGCGGAAATCAGCGCCATCATGCAGCTGGCCGCCGCCACCCCTTTCCCGGTGGTGCCCCGCGGCGCCGGCACCGGCATGACCGGCGGGGCGCTGCCGGTGGCGGGCGGCCTGGTCATCGCCATGAGCCGCATGAACCGGATCATCGAGATCGACATCGCCAACCAGGTGGCGGTGGTGGAGCCCGGGGTGATCACCGGCCACCTGCGCGACGAGGCGGCGCGGCACAACCTCTACTACCCCCCCGACCCGGCCAGCCTCAAGTTCTGCACCATGGGCGGCAACGTCGCCGAGTGCGCCGGCGGCCCCAGCGCCGTCAAATACGGCGTCACCCGCGACTACGTGCTGGGGCTCGAAGTGGTGCTGGCAGACGGCCGCATCATCACCACCGGCGTCCGCACCGCCAAGGGAGTGGTGGGCTACGATCTCACCCGCCTCTTTGTCGGCTCGGAGGGAACCCTGGGCATCATCACCAGGATCGTGCTGCGGCTGGTGGCCATGCCCGCTGCCAAACAGACCATGCTGGTACTGCTCGATT
>Ga0224510_10001840_pt1 | contig 13482 bp, 19 predicted proteins | sample SF_May12_sed_USG_FD_170161 | JGI IMG/M metagenome (GOLD analysis project Ga0224510, IMG submission 170161) | Sediment microbial communities from San Francisco Bay, California, United States - SF_May12_sed_USGS_4_1 | ecosystem: Environmental > Aquatic > Marine > Sediment | place: USA: California... | reverse complement strand
CCAATGCCATAGAAAGCGCCAAGGAAGCGGTAAAAGCCGGCGTTGTGGAAAGTCTGAAATTGGAATTAGCAAAATTTGACCAGGGAGGTAAGTTATGACTATTGAAGAGCAGATAAAGGACATCTTGGCCAGGATTACACGTGTTGACAAGGCCATCATCACTCGAGAAAGCACATTTAAAGAGATTAAGGCAGACTCTCTGGATGTAGTACAGGCATTGGTGGCCGTGGAAGAGACATTTGGGATCGAAATCCCTGACGAAGATGCCCAGAAGTTTCAGAACTTCGGCGACTTTGTCTCCTATGTAGAGAGTCGAGTGCCACAGACGGAGAAGGTCTAAGCATGTCTATTGAGGGGAAGCTGGCTCTCGTCACGGGGAGTGGACGAGGTATCGGCCGGGCGATCGCTTTGAAACTTGCTTCCCAGGGTGTTGATATTGTTGTCGATTATTTCCGCCACCGCGAGAGCGCCGAACAAACAGCCAAGGATATCGAGGCTCTGGGAGTGAAAGCTGAAGTCGTCCGAGCGAATGTGGGAGACGCGGCAAAGATAGATGAATTGTTCGATATGATTGGCAATAAATACGGCCACCTGGATATCTTGATCAACAATGCTGCTTCAGGGGTAGGTCGCCCTTTAGTTGATATAGATGTCAAGGCCTGGGAATGGACTATGGATATCAATGCCAGGGCCCTTTTGCTGTGTGCCCAAAGGGCAGCCAAGTTAATGGAGGGCAGGGGTGGCAAGATAGTTAGCATCTCCAGCTTGGGTTCGCGATTTGTGTTGCCCAACTATACCGTCGTTGGAGTTTCCAAAGCTGCGCTGGAAGCTTTGACTCGTTACCTGGCAATAGAGCTGGCGCCTCGAGGCATTTGCGTTAATGCTATAGCTGCTTCTGCTGTGGAGACAGAGGCCCTGAAGTTCTATTTTAAAGAAGGGCTGGCAAAGGATAGTCGTTACGCGACACCGGCGGGAAGGATGGTGAGTCCCGAGGATGTCGCCAATGTGGTGGCTTTTCTGTGCAGTGAAGATGCTTTCATGATAAGAGGGCAGACTATCATTATTGACGGGGGCACCTCTATAGGGCTGTTGGCCCTCGCTGGAAAGGGAGAACAATGAACACTACCGGAGCGCCCGAGAACTCGATGAATTCGCCGAGCGCGATAAACATACCGAAGGTTGTAGTCACCGGCATAGGTACCATTAATCCTTTGGGCTTGAGTGTGAAAGAGTACTGGGAAGGATTGGCCGCAGGAAGATCGGCCATCGGTCCTATTACTCACTTCGATGCCAGCAAGTTTCGGGTGAAAGTAGATGCTGAAGTACGTGGCTTTGATGCCACGAAGTATATGGACTTGAAGGTAGTTGACCGGACTTCAAGAACCATTCAGTTTGCGATTGCCGCTGCCAAAGAGGCAGTACAATCAGCCGGTCTGGATATGGCTGGGGAAAATCCTGAGCGCGTAGGTGTTATCATTTCTACTATGACGGAGCAAGGCTACGTTATTAGGGGATGGGAGCTGTATCTGAAGGTGGGTCCCAGGAGAGCTGACCCGCTCTTCATAACGAAGTCAACTGCCAGCGCGGCATCCATGCAGGTGGGCATGATGCTGGGAGCCAAGGGTCCCAACAGCAGCGTAAATAGCCTTTGTGCCAGTGGTGCTGACGCCATAGGCACAGCGACGAATTTCATTCGGCTGGGGTATGCCGATGTGATGATAGCCGGCGGTTCAGACGCCAGCTTGGAACCAGTTGGTATGGCTGGAATAGACCAATTGGGAGCCCTTACCCATGAACCTGACCCGTCCAAGGCTTGTCGCCCATTCGACCTCAACCGCAACGGTTTCGTCTATGCTGAGGGTGCCGGATTGCTTGTTCTGGAAAGCTATGAGCATGCGAAGAGACGAGGTGCACCTATCCTGGCCGAAGTCGCTGGGGCCGGCTGGTCTTTTGATGCCCATGATGCGACTGCCCCTGCCCCTGAGGCTGAGGCCTATGCCATGCGTACTGCTCTGCAAAATGCTGGGCTGAAGATTGAGGATGTTGATTATATCAACGCTCACGGCACCAGCACCAAGCTGAATGATGCCTGTGAAACCAAAGCTATTAAGATGATGTTTGGAGCCCATGCGTATGAAATCCCCATAAGCTCTACCAAATCCATGATTGGACATGGGATCACTGCTGCCGGTGCTGTTGAAACCGTGGCCGCCATATTAGTACTGAACAAAGGGATTATCCACCCAACCATAAATTATGAAACCCCTGACCCGGACTGTGACCTGGATTATGTCCCCAACGTAGCTCGCCCGGCGCAAGTGAATGTGTGCCTGAAGAATAGTTTTGGTTTGGGAGGAGAAAACTGCTGCCTGGTGCTTAGACGTGTTAGTTAGTGAAAGCCAGCAATGGAAGGAGGAACATTTCGTTGTCCGGTCGTTTTGGCAGGATCATAATTCGAGGCCAATGGAGATGTGCTATATGTCCAGCCATATGTCGACATCAAGAGGGTATTGACAAAAAAGTTCTTTATGTTCATAATACATCGTATTACGATACAGAGGCATATAGCGTACAATCTAGGTTTTGTCCTCTCTTGTTCAATTCCGCAGTTTCGGCGGAAGAGAGACATTTCGCGTAGCAGCCGTGTGTTGACGGAATCTGGGAGCAGCGTTTTTTTGACTGGGAGGTATTGACAAGAATTTTTTTTGTATTCATAATACATCGTATCACGATATAGATGATGGTTTTGTTAAGTAGGAAAAAAGACACAAATTGGGGCGTGGGGGCGTGGCTTGGTATCAGCATTGTTTATTGTAGTGAAGTAGTATGCAATTATTAGTGCCGACGAACTGGGACCCGGATCTGATACTGCCATTAAGCAAGCTAGATGCTGATGTACAGATATATGGGGTTTTGCCCACCTCGATGATAGGGAGTGGTGGAACGGGTCCGGATAACATCCGCATGGTGGCAAACCAGGTAGAGGAATATATCGAAGAGGCTCACTCAGCAGGCTTGAAGTTTGACTACCTCCTGAATGCCCCCAGCATGGGCAACATGGAATGGGACGAGAATACCCATCGAGAATTATTGATGCATCTTGACTGGATTACCAGCATCGGTGCGGATAGCGTTACGGTAACGATCCCTTATCTGGTTGAACTTATCAAGCGTCAGTTCCCGCAACTGCAGGTAAGAGTATCAACTATTGCTCATGTGAACAGCGTTGCCAGAGCCAAGTTGTTCGAATCGTTGGGCGCCGATTCTATTACTCTGGACATCAACGTAAATCGGAGCTTTGGGGCACTCAGGGCTATCAGAAACACGGTGAGTTGCGAGCTCACTGTGCTACTGAACAATCTTTGCCTGTATCAGTGTCCGTACGAATATTATCACCACGATGGGCTGGGCCATGCCAGTCAAAATTACAACCCGGTCAAGGGGTCCTACGTAGATTACTGCGTACTTCGTTGTACTCTGGACAGGCTCCGTGATGTCTCTCAGGTCATTAAATGCCGCTGGGGCAGACCGGAGGACATTCACATCTACGAAGATATAGGTATCGATATGTTCAAGATCAGCGGCAGATCGATGCCCACCGAGAAAATCCTGCGTGCTGCCAAAGCATATTCGTCACGTCATTGTCAAGGCAATCTATATGATATTTTGAACGTGATCATTCCGAGAACTGGATTTGTCAACTCTACTTTGCCGGGTGAACAAAGCAATGGTACTGGATCCTCGCCCAGCTTCTACATCGACAACCAGGCTCTGGAAGGCTTCATGGATTTCTTCAGGAAGCAAGATTGTTCATCCGGGTGTAGCCACTGCGGTTATTGTCAACGAATAGCCGATAGAGTTATGCAGTTCGATAGGGACGAAGTTGACGAATATGTGGCCGCGCTCAATCAAACTTTAGACAACCTATCCAGTAGCAGGATTTTCAAAGTCAAAGCAGGGGCAAAAAGGCGCCCCCGTTGACAGACACAGTGCTCGAAATAGCCCCAAATAGGTTCATCCTCAGCAACTGATTTTTCTATTACGAAATTCTGAGTCAGCACTCATGAAAGGTGCTCCCCAAAGCCGCACGGGCCGGCCTGTTGTCACAGTGTTCATCAGTTGTAGGCGGATAGGCGATGCGCTACATCTTTAATCATTTTGGACTCCTATTTCGAACGCACTGCTTCGCTAGTTGACAGCCTAATTGCCTTGTGTTAAATTACTAAGTTGGCGTCTACTAGAAGGTAAAGACTTTTAAGAGTTATAAAAGCCGGCTGGCTGAAGCCGAGCAAGGTTTTCCTAGAGTAGACCGGCATGTAAGCAGGCGGCTTTTTGATTGTCTGAAATAGAGGAGTATAAAAATGCCTACAGTCAATCAGCTTGTTCGTAGAGGGCGGCAGAAGCTGGGAAAGAAGAGCAAAGTCCCAGCACTGCACTACACCCGAAATACGATGAAAGGGCAAATTAGGTGGCTTGAAGGGGCGCCTCAAAAAAGAGGTGTCTGTATTCAGGTTAAGACGGTTACACCTAAGAAGCCCAACTCGGCATTGCGCAAAGTCGCCCGTGTTAGGCTGACCAACGGTATGGAAGTAACCGCATATATTCCTGGGGAAGGACATAATCTACAGGAACACTCGGTAGTTTTGATTCGTGGTGGTCGGGTCAAGGACGTTCCTGGAATTCGCTACCATATTATCCGTGGTACCCTGGACACTGAAGGAGTAGCCAATCGCAAGCAGGGTCGCAGTAGATATGGAGCCAAGGCACCCAAATAGTAGGGACATCAAATGCCAAGAGGAGCTAGAAAAGTAGTAAAAAGGATACCATCGCCCGATGCTAAATATGGCAGCGTGACGGTGGCTAAGTTCATTAACAGGCTTATGCTGCGAGGTCAGAAAGCTACAGCCGAGCGCGTTCTCTACAATGCCTTGCAGCGCACTGCTGACCAAGTGAACAGCAAACCTGAAGAAGCCTTAGAGCAGGCAATCAAGAACGTTGCGCCGCTTCTCATGGTCAAGTCACGCCGGGTAGGTGGGGCGACATACCAGGTTCCCACGGAGGTGGGGGAAGAGCAGGGACGCGCTCTCGCCATGAGGTGGCTCATCACCTCAGCGCGCGCTCGTAGCGGCAAATCTATGGAAGAAAAGCTGGCAAGCGAGTTGGTTGATGCTGTTAGTGGTCGAGGGGCAGCAATCAAGAAACGTGATGATCTTCACAAGATGGCAGAGGCTAACAAGGCCTTTGCTCACTATCGCTGGTGAGAAGTCGTGTCAAAAGCAGTACTTGAGGCAAAGGATAAACTCATGTCGCGGACTTTCCCTCTGGAAAAAATACGGAACATAGGGATTATCGCTCACATAGATGCCGGCAAAACCACAGCTACAGAGATGATACTCCATCATACGGGGCGTACCTATAAAATCGGCAGCGTGGATGAAGGGACTGCGGTGATGGATTGGATGGAGCAGGAAAGAGAACGAGGTATTACCATCACTTCAGCGGCTACTACATCTCACTGGCGCGAACATCGTATAAATATTATCGATACCCCCGGGCATGTGGATTTCACTGCTGAGGTAGAGCGCAGCCTCCGTGTATTAGACGGCGGCGTTGTGATTTTCGATGGTGTGGCTGGGGTAGAAGCTCAGTCAGAAGCTGTGTGGCGCCAGGCAGACAAATATGGCGTGGCCAGAATTTGCTTCATTAACAAAATGGATAGGATTGGCGCTGATTTTCAGCATACAGTGACCATGATTAATGAAAGATTGCGGAGCAAGGCGCTGCCCATACAGCTTCCAATAGGAAGTGAAAAGGACTTTCGAGGGGTCATCGACCTTGTAGAAAACAAAGTCATTGCTTTCCCGGTTGATTCTAATTCATCTCCAATGCAAGGGGGCAGTGAGACTTTGTTGGCCAAGGAGCGCCAAGCATTGATTGTAAACTTAGCTGAACTCGATGAGCAGATAATGATGCTTTACCTTGACGGGCAAGATATCTCGGTTTCTCAGATTAAGGCAGCCATAAGAAGGTTGACCGTTTCTAACCGCGTGGTGCCCGTTCTTTGCGGCAGTGCCTTGAGAGACAGGGGCATCGAGTTATTGATTGATGCTATAGTGGACTATCTGCCGTCGCCACTCGATGTTCCTCCTATCTCGGCTACAGATCCTAGAAACGGAGAGAAAGTCCTTCGGGAGGCTAGCGACGAGGAGCCTTTTTCTGCATTGGCCTTCAAAACGGTTTTTGACCCGTTTATGGGTAGACTTGTCTACTTGCGTGTATACTCAGGCAGAATAAAGGCGGGAGCCCAAGTCTTGAATTCCAGCATAGACAAGAAAGAGAGACTGGGAAAACTGTATGTTATGCATGCCAATCGTCGCGAAGAGATCGACCACACCGACACCGGAAGCATTGTAGCTAGTCTGGGACTTAAGACGACCTCCACAGGCGATACCCTTTGTGAACCTGCACGGCCAGTGCTTCTTGAGGCTATACGATTTGCTGAGCCGGTGCTTTCCATGGCTGTTGAACCCAAAAGCAAAGTTGACCAGGACAAGTTGGATGATTCCCTGGCCAAACTTACTATGGAGGATCCTACCTTCAAGGTTTACCATGACAAAGAAACTGGTCAGACTCTTATCTCGGGGATGGGTGAACTTCATCTCGAAGTGTTAATGGAGCGCATATTTCGCGAATATGGTATAAGGGTCAATGCCGGTAGGCCCCAGGTCGCCTATAAAGAGACAATTACCATTCCTGTGGAATCTGAAGGGAAATTTATACGTCAATCTGGTGGCAAAGGCCAGTACGGACACGTTTGGCTCAAAATTGAGCCAGGCGAGCGTAGCAGCGGATTTGCGTTTCGTGACCAGATTCGGGGCACAGCTGTACCAAGGGAATTTGTTCCTGCGGTCGAGGCCGGGGTCAAGTCGGCTTTGCAGAGTGGAGGATTAGCCGGTTACCCTGTGATAGATGCGAAGGTGACTTTGTATGACGGAAGTTTTCATGAAGTTGATTCTTCAGATATGGCTTTCAGGATGGCAGCCTTCATGGCTGTGAGGGATGGGATAGACAAAGCTAAACCTATTATTCTCGAGCCAATTATGGAGGTGGAAATAACAACTCCCAATGAGTTCCTGGGAGATATCATTGGGGATCTGAACTCTCGGAGAGCACATATCGAAGGCATTGAGAGTCGCGATGAGGTGTCTGCTGTCCGTTGTCTTGTTCCTCTGGCAGAAACATTTGGTTTCGCCGGAGATTTGAGATCAGTCAGTCAAGGGAGAGCAAGTTACACAATGTGCTTTCATCGCTATGAAGAATTACCTCAGGATTTGGCTGACCAAATTGTAGCTAAAGCAGGAAGAACCAGATGACCGAGCAAAAAGTTCGTATCAAAATCAAGAGCTTCGATCATAAGTTGGCTGACCAGGCAGTAAGGCAAATAATAGATGCGGTGGAGCGTACTGGGGCCATCGTGGTTGGCCCGGTACCTCTACCCACACATATCGAAAAGTTTTGTGTTATTCGTTCACCCAACATAGATAAGGATTCCAGGGAACAGTTTGAAATCAGGACTCATAAGAGGATAATTGACGTTTTGCAGCCGAGTTCCAAGACCATAGATGCCCTGAGTCAACTGGACCTGGCATCCGGAGTAGAGATAGATATCAAATTGTAGTTAGGACCATGTTTCCAGGCATTATCGGTAAGAAAATAGGCATGACGCAACTGTTTCAGGAAAGCGGAGAGACAGTGGCGGTGACGGCTATTCAAGCTGGGCCTTCTGTGGTAACTCAGGTAAAAAGCCGAGACCAGGACGGCTATAATGCTGTACAGGTGGGGTTTATTGATAACAAGGTGAGGCAATCTCAGCTTAGCTCTCCGGAGAAAGGACATCTTCGAGACTTGGAGAACGTTCGCTATCTTCGGGAATTCAGGGCTGACGATATTAGCTCGATCAAGCGTGGTGACAAAGTGGATGTTGGCTTTCTGAAGCAAGGCGACTTGGTGAATGTCATTGGTATTTCCAAGGGTAGAGGTTTCGCCGGCGTTGTCAAGCGGCATCATTTTGCCGGTGGGCCAAAGACCCATGGCCAGACTGACCGCCATCGCGCCCCCGGTTCAATTGGAGCCACCACTTTCCCCGGGCGAGTTCTGAAGGGAAAACGCATGGCGGGGCATATGGGAAATAGCAGAGTAACAGCGCGTAACCTCGAGGTCGTTCAGGCTGACCCGGAGCACAATTTGCTTTTGGTGAAGGGTGCAGTGCCTGGAGCCAATGGAGGGCTGTTAATGATTGAGAAGGTAAGGTAGCAGGAAGTGAAAGCGCCAGTTTATGGCTTAGACGGTGAAATCGTTGAGCAAATAGAGCTTAGCGAAGTGATTTTTGCTATCCCCTTTAATGGGGCTGTAGTGCACCAGGCGATGGTCAGACAGTTGGCGAATGAGCGGCAGGGTACTGCGTCTGCCAAGACCAGGGGGGAAGTCAGTGGGAGCACAAGAAAACTCTATGCGCAAAAGCATACTGGAAGAGCGCGCAGAGGGGACATAAAGTCGCCTCTTCTGAGGGGGGGCGGTGTCGTTTTTGGCCCTAAGCCACGCTCATACCGCCAATCGATGCCCAAAAAAATGAGAAAATTGGCTCTGAAATGTCTCCTCTCCGCCAAAATCAGAGAAGGAAATATGAAACTGGTGCAAGAGCTTGATTTCAAGGAGCCAAAGACAAAAGACATGGTGAATGTTCTGTCGTCGCTGGACATCGATTCTTCTGCTTTGATTGTCACTGCTCAGTCCGCACCCAATGTGACGAAATCAGCGGCTAATCTGACTGAAGTGAAGGTAGTGCCTTCGGCTCTGATTAATGTGCTGGATTTGCTTTCCTATGAAATGTTGGTAGCTACGGTGCCGGCGGTACGTAACATCGAAGAGATTTGGGGTAAGTAAATTGCATATTTATGAAGTTTTGCGGCGTCCTTTGATTACGGAGAAGGCTACTTCTCTTAAAGAGAAAGACAAATATGCCTTTGAGGTGGGGAGCAAGGCTACCGAGTCTCAGATCAAGGAGGCAGTGGAAAAAGCTTTCAAGGTAAAGGTAAGCAAAGTAAATGTGATGACGGTACCTGGCAAAACAAGAAGATTTGGCCGGAGACAAGTAACTGGTTCAGCTTGGAAGAAGGCAATAGTCACCTTGGAACCGGGCCACAAAATTACTTTCTTTGAGGGTGTCTAATGGGTTCAGTTACCAAGTGGAGAAGAAAGAAAATGTCCAAGCACCAGCATAAGAAGCTTCTTAAGAAGACTCGCTGGCAGAGGACTCACAAATAAGGAGTGTTTCGTGGGATTAAAGACTTATAAGCCAACTTCTCCGGGCCGGAGATCCATGTCTGGTGCTGCTTTTGAAGAGCTAACCGGAGTAGCCCCCGAGAAATCCTTGCTGGTTCCGCTGAAAAAGAAGGCAGGGCGTAATAGCCGGGGGGTGATAACTGTGCGTCATCGTGGTGGCGGCAGTAAACGCAAACTTCGCCTCATCGATTTCAAAAGGGACAAGATTGCCGTTCCGGGAAGAATAGCTTCTATTGAATATGACCCTAACAGGGCAGCTCGGATCGCTTTAGTTCATTATGCTGATGGAGAGAAGCGTTATATACTCGCTCCTCTGGACATTAAGTTAGGTGACACTATACAGGCAGGCCAGGATGTTGATGTAAAGCCTGGGAATGCTCTGCCATTGGAGTACATTCCTGTGGGAACCCCAGTACATAATGTTGAGTTTGAGCCAGGCAAAGGGGGAAAGCTTGTGCATAGCGCGGGGAATTCTGCCCAAATCATAAGCAAGGAGGGTCGGTATGTAGTGCTTAGACTTCCTTCCGGTGAACTGCGTAAGTTTCATCAAAGGTGCTGGGCTACGGTTGGTCAGATAGGGAACGTTGAGCACGAAAACATAATAATAGGCAAAGCTGGAAGGTCAAGATGGTCAGGTTGGCGGCCTACGGTCAGAGGTTCTGCTATGACTCCCCGTGACCACCCGCATGGGGGTGGGGAGGGCAGAGCTAAGCGAGGAATGCCTCCGAAGACTCCGTGGGGGAAGCCAGCTTTGGGAGCTAAGACACGTCGCCGTAAAACATCGGATAAGATGATCCTTAAGCGGAGGAAACAAAATGTCACGATCGCTTAGAAAAGGGCCTTTTTGTGACCCTAAACTGGTTAAGAGAATAGAGGCGCTCAATAGTTCTGGCGAGAAAACGGTGCTAAAGACATGGTCTCGTGCCTCTACTATTTTGCCCCAGATGATAGGTCACACTATCGCAGTGCACAATGGAAAGAAACATGTGCCCATTTTCATCACTGAAAATATGGTGGGGCATAAACTCGGAGAGTTTGCGTCTACCAGGACATTCAGGGGCCATGTCACCAAAGCCAAAGTAACTGAACAGGCGGTGAAACAACCAGTGCAATGAAGGTAAAAGCAGTAGCTAACGACGTCGGCATTTCGCCTCAGAAAGTTCGTTTAGTGGTGAATATGATTAGAGGCAAGAGAGTTGATGAGGCTTTGACTATCCTTAGATTTATGCCTACCCCTACAGCCAAGGCGGTCGCTAAGGTAATCAAATCAGCAGTAGCCAATGCTGAAAACAACTTTCAAATGTCGCCTGCTGAGCTTAGGATTACTGATATATTTGCTGATAAAGGGCATACTTTGAAAAGATTTCGCCCTCAGTCGAGGGGAAGAATTAGTCCTATCTTGAAACGGTCTAGCAATATTACAGTACTCGTTACTGAAGAGGAGGAATAGTTTTGGGACAAAAAGTTCATCCTTATGGCTTCAGACTAGGTGTTAATCAAGATTGGCGAACCAGGTGGTATGCTGAAAAGAACTACACCCGGTTTCTGTTGGATGATTTGAAGCTACGTAGAGTCGTGGAACAGAGATGTGTGGGAGGGGCCGTCGCTCGAGTGGAAATTGAACGTCCGGGCGACGAAACACATTTGACTCTTTACTCGGCTCGTCCTGGCATCTTGATTGGTCGTGGGGGACAAAATGTGGAAATATTGAAGTCAGACCTGGAAAAGGTGAGTGGAGATAAGATTAGGTTGACCGTTAGAGAAGTTGAGCATCCCGAGCTCGAAGCTCTTTTGGTGGCTCGAAGCATAGCTGAGCGGCTTGAAGAAAGAATTCCTTTCAGGCGGGCCATGAGACAAGCAGCCTTCCGGACTCTGCAATCTGGTGCCAAGGGAATAAAGATAAAGTGCAGCGGAAGACTCGGTGGGCTTGAAATTGCCAGAAGCGAGACTCTCCGCCAAGGTCAGATGCCATTGCATAAGTTACGCGCCAATATTGATTATGGTCTTGTTGAAGCTCATACCGTAATGGGGCGTATTGGGGTTAAAGTGTGGATTTATAAGGGCGATATTATCCCTGAAATGAAGGAGAAAAATGCTACAGCCGAAACGGGTGAAGTACCGCAAGGTACATAAAGGGAGACGAAAAGGCAGTGCCCAGAGCGGGGATACCATTGTTTTTGGTGATTTCGGCATGAGGGCTGAGGAATCCGCGTGGGTAACGGCGCGACAAATTGAGGCAAGCCGTCGTGTGTTTGTCCGTCACTTGCATCGCGGTGGCAAGCTCTGGATACGGGTTTTCCCTGACAAAGCCGTGACAAAGAAACCTGCGGAGACCAGGATGGGCGGTGGGAAAGGCGCTCCGGATCAATGGGTAGCGGTGGTCAAAAGGGGCAGAATCTTGTTTGAATTGGCTGATGTAAAGGAGGATGTGGCTTCTGAGGCAGCCCGTCTTGCCTCTCATAAGCTTCCCATAGCTACTAGTTTTGTCAGGAAAGAGAGGCAGAGAATTGAAAGCTAGCGAAATTCGGGCCCTTAACAGTGAAGAATTGTTGACGAAGCTCGAAGAAGCTCATGAGGAGCTATTTAACCTTCGCTTTCGCCTGGCCACTAGGCAGTTGGGGAATCATCGGGAGATCCCCCGGGTGAAGAGAAGGATTGCCAGAATAAAGGCTATTTTAAGAGAAAGGGAACTCGGCACAATAAGATGAGTGATCTTGAGAAACGAAAAGTTAGGGAAGGCTTGGTGGTGAGCAACAAGATGGCCAAAACTGTTGTGGTAGCTGTGGAGACTAGGAAAGTCCATCCACTTTATAAGAAGGCTGTCAGGCTCACGAAAAAATACAAAGCTCACGATGAAAATAATGCCTGCAAAATTGGTGACAAAGTGAAAATTGTCGAAACGCGCCCTTTGTCGAAAGAAAAGAGATGGCGGGTAGCAGAGATAACGTCTACTAAGGAAGTGGCTGAAACCAAACCGAAGTGAGAGAAATGATTCAGGCTTATACCAGACTGAAGATAGCAGATAATACCGGAGCTAAGCAGATTATGTGTATTAATGTCCCTGTCGGGGCAAGGAAGTATGCTCATATAGGTGACATTATTGTGGCGACGGTGAAGCGAGCCATACCTCGTGGAATGGTGAAAGAAGGTGAGGTTGTGCGGGCTGTGGTGGTGCGTGTGGCTAATCCCTACCGCCGCCCCGACGGCTCCTATATCAGATTTGATGAAGACGCCGCAGTCATTCTTGGTGACAAGAATAATCCTAAGGGCAGCCGTATTTTTGGGCCTGTAGCCCGGGAACTCAGAGACAAGAACTTTGCCAAGATAATATCCCTGGCTCCCGAGGTGATGTGAGATGAGAATAAGAAAAGATGATACGGTTGTCATAATTGCTGGTAAAGACAGAGGGAAGAGAGGGAAGGTTCGTCGTGCTCTCCCCGACGAAGAAAGGGTGATAGTGGAAGGACTTAACATGATTAAGCGCGCCTCTCGAGCTCGCAGAGCTACCCGCCAAGCTGGCATAATTGAGCTTGAATCTCCTATTCGTGTATCCAACGTAATGTTGATATGCGACAAATGTGGCAACCCCACTCGGGTTAATTTTCGCTTCTTGGACGATGGCAAGAAGGTGCGAATTTGCAGTTCATGTCGAGAGGTGATTGACTAAGGGAGTCCGTTATGAAATCGCGCATGGAGGAAAAATATTTGACTGAAGTAGCTCCTCAGCTTAAAGCTAGGCTGGGCTATGACAATGTCATGCAATTGCCCGAATTGAAGAAGATTGTGCTTAGTATCGGTTTGGGCGAAGCAATACAGGAACCCAAGGCTCTTGAGGCAGCAGAGAAGGACCTAGCTACAATCTCAGGGCAACATCCAGTGACGACACGGGCGAAAAAGTCCATCTCCGCTTTCAAACTACGGGCCGGTGTGCCCATCGGCATGATGGTGACTCTGCGAGGTAAGCGGATGTACGATTTTTTTGACAAACTGGTTAATGTCGTTTTACCGAGGTTCCGCGATTTCAGGGGAGTATCACGGGATTCGTTTGACGGTAGGGGAAGCTATAGCCTGGGCATAAAGGAGCAGATAGTTTTCCCTGAGATTGACTACGATAAAGTGGACAAGATTCGCGGCTTGGAA
>Ga0224510_10001839_pt1 | contig 13485 bp, 11 predicted proteins | sample SF_May12_sed_USG_FD_170161 | JGI IMG/M metagenome (GOLD analysis project Ga0224510, IMG submission 170161) | Sediment microbial communities from San Francisco Bay, California, United States - SF_May12_sed_USGS_4_1 | ecosystem: Environmental > Aquatic > Marine > Sediment | place: USA: California... | reverse complement strand
CGTACTCCTGAAATAGGTCTCAGAAAAGCAGTAGGAGCACATGAATCTGATTTGATGTGGCAATTTATTTGGGAATCAATTTTCATCACACTTATTGGCGGGATAATTGGAATTTTTTTGGGATATGTGTTGACTTTGATTTCAACAAAAATAGCTTTGAGTTATGGGTTTGATATTCAATTTGAGTTGACCTGGTTTTCAGTTTTGATTGCTTTGGGATTCTCTATTTTTTCTGGAATAATTTTTGGAATCTGGCCAGCCAGAAAAGCATCAAAGGTGAATCCGATGGAGGCACTTCGAAAGGAATAAGAACCAGAACACAGATGGTGTGTAGTGTCAATATTGATGAAGGTTTTGCTTATGTGTTAGAATTACACTAATGAGAGGTTGTGTGTGACGCAGAAATAAAATTAAGAACAAATATTAAGTTTTAAAAAATGGATAAAAAAATAGTCATAGAAAAATTGAAAGATGATTTTAGAGTGAGAATATTTTTGCTTCTCGTGCTAGGTTTTTTGTTGGGATTCATTATCAAACTTGAATCAGTGGAAAGTATGGTGATTGGATTTGATGATTATCGAGTGGACGCGTATGTTCAAGGATATGATTTCAATGAAATCAAAGATGAAATGAATGCAAAAATAGACAAAATGAAAGCTGAAGCAGAAATGCAAGGAGCTATGGAGGAATAAATTGTGAGTTTACATATCTAAGTGGTGACTAAATTAAAATTAAAAAAATGAAAGAAGAAAAAATAAAAGAAGCTTCAGTGGAAGAAGTGAACAGTGAAGATGTGAAAGAAGAGAATGTTTCAGTTCAAAATGAATCACAAGACAAACAAAAGATCAAGAATTTGATTTCTTTGGCAATTTTGCTCGGAGGTCTTTTTTTGGGAAGTTTATTTGTTGATTTGTCACAGCTCGTTAGTGGCGGAGGAATTTCAAAAAGAGTTGTTCAAAACATGGATATCTTCAGATTGGATGAAAAAACATGGGTAGCATATTCTGATCCTATTGTGAATGTTCAAATTATTACTGATGACACATGTGAATCTTGTGGAGCAGATGAAATATCATTGCAATTGAAGCAAATTGTTCCAACTATGCTTGTTTCAAAAATTGACAGCAAAACAAAAGAAGGTCAGGCAATGATCAAGAAATTTGATATCAAGGCAATACCTGCGTTTATCTTCTCAAGTGAAATTGAAGAAACTGATTTCTTTGCACAAGCAAGTCCGGTATTAGTTGAAAAAGATGGAAAATATGTTCTCAATACTATTGCTGCTGGAATTCCTGCTGGAAAATATGTTGAGCTTCCATCTGTTGGAGAAAATGATATTAGTTACGGATCAAAAGACGCAAAGGTAACATTAGTGGAATATTCTGATTTTCAATGTCCATATTGCAAAGCTTTTCATGGAACAATCAGTCAGGTGGTTGAGAAATATGGAGATCAAATTCAATTTGTTTTCAAACAACTTCCACTTGAATCAATTCACCCAAACGCAATGAATGCAGCTCTTGCTTCTGAATGTGCAGCTGAACAAGGTAAATTCATTGAATATGCTGACAAGTTGTTTGCAAATCAAAAAGATTGGGGAAGTTCTGAAGGAGTTCAAAAGCTCAAGAGCTATGCTGCTCAAATTGGTTTGAAGACTGCTGATTTCAACGCATGTCTTGATGAAGAGAAATATGCTGACAAGATTGCAGCTGACATGGCAGAGGCTGACAAATTCGGAGTCACTGGAACACCAGCACTTTTCATCAACGATCAATTCAAAGGAGGAGTTTCAAGTCTTGAAACAATTACTGACATTATTGATGAGCAACTAGGTGAGGGAGATGATTCTGACAATGATGAAGACATCGATGCTATGCTTGAAGAGATTGAAGAATAGAAATCATTTCGATAAACTAAAACCGCCCTTGTAAAATCAGGGCGGTTTTTTGTATCTATTCATCACTTAATAATCATTATGGACTATATTCAATTTTCTGCATTCAATTAAGGATGGATTCCGGATAAGTTAATTTTTATTTGCTCGTATCTCGTAAAGAAATTATACTTTCCGGAATGACAATAAAAGAAAATTTAAAAATTTACTGGAAAAAATAAATGAATATTGGTTTTTCTATTGACAAATTTTTCTGAAGGTATATTATGGGGGTGTAGAATTAATTTGTGAAATTTATTTTCATGCAAAAGCTTTGGCTAACAATTGAAAATATTGTGGTTGTGGTGGTCCTCGGAAATGAGGGTCGACTTGCTTTTGCGAATATGAGATAAATCATCAAATTATATTCCAAAGAAGTTTCGACCCTCAAAAAGAGTGGTCGTTTTTTGTTCTTCAAACAGCGCAAACAAGCGCTTAATAACAACCTGGAGAGGTGCTGTATGGTTATGATGGCAGGAGTAGCAGAGGGAGATTATAAAAACGATAAAAATTTTTGGAACATTGTAGCGCAAAGAGATGGAGTAATCAGAGAGCTTAGTGACGCAGTTGAATCCGGAGAAATAGACAGGGTTACGGATCTGTATTGTGCACAAGGAGCACTCCATCGCCAGGTGGTAAAAATGGCATAAGGGGGGGGGTAGTAAAATGACAGAGTGTAACCTTCATCCTGAAAGGGATGAAAAAAAGTGTTGGAGAAAATTTGACGATGGTCTTTGCCCCTCTAGCTCTGGAACACGATGCGTTTCTGATGCTGTGAAAAATGGTAATTACCGTGTTCCTCTGAAGAAAGAGCGGGTAATGAAGGACCCCCGGGAAATTTGATAAAACGTGACAGCGAAAGGTAACCTTTCTGCTGTCACAAAATTTTTTGAGATCATGAATTTTGTGTTCGTGGTTTCGAATGAATTTGTTGATTAGGAATATAGGAATTTGGGAAGTTAGGAATTTAAGGATAAGGAGGAAGGCTGCATATGTTATGTGTTCTATGTTCCATGCTTCATGATTGAGTGTATTTTGTTGCTTTCGACTTTAGGGACTTTATGGACTTTTGACTAATGATTCCTTGCATTTTTGCGAGCAGTGTGTATAATAACAAAGTGAATTATAAAATTTTTTAGATATATGAAATCCATTAAAAGACAATTGCAAATCCTCCTCGGACTGGAGCTCTTGGAAAAGAGAGGTCAGTTTGCTTTTGTCTGGAAAAGATAGATTTCATAAAACTTTCTTGATAAAAATAGACTGATCTCATTTACTTGAGATCAGTTTTTGTTTTTTGAAAAAGTTAAAAGTACTGAAATATAGGTAAAACAACACAACAACCCTGAAATGAATCAGGAAAGGAGAGAGTATGAATCCTCAAGGTATGAATCCTAATGGAAAATATGTGCCATTTAAACCAGTTCAATTAAGAAATCGTACTTGGCCGGACAACGTGATCACCAAAGCACCTATTTGGTGTGAGGTGGGACTTCGGGATGGAAATCAAGCACTTCAGCAGCCTATGAACGTGGTTGAGAAGTTGGAGATGTTTGAGCTTAGTGTGGTACGGGGTTTCAAAGAAATTGAAATTGGATTCCCGTCTGCATCACAGGATGATTTCGATTTTACTCGAAAATTAATCGAGGAAGATCGGATCCCTGAAGATGTGACCATTCAGGTGCTTACTCAAGCCAAGAAAGAGTTAATCAAGAAAACTTTCGAAGCCATTGAAGGAGCTAAGAGCGCGATCGTTCATCTATACAATTCCACTTCAACGTTACAAAGGCGAGTAGTCTTTAAGATGAATCGCCAGCAAATTGTTGATTTGGCCATTCAAGGAACTCGCATCATTAGAGAGGAGGCAAAAAAGGCTAGTGGAAATATTCGTTTTGAGTATTCTCCCGAAAGTTTCACCGGCACAGAACTTGATTTTGCCGTTGAAATTTGCGAGGAAGTAATGAGTGAGTGGGGTGCGACGAAAGAGCAACCCGTGATCATTAATTTGCCGGCAACTGTTGAGATGGCCACGCCGAATATATACGCGGACCAGATCGAATGGTTCATCCGGAACATGAAAAACCGAGAAGCAGCACTCATCAGTCTGCATGCCCACAATGATCGTGGAAGCGCGGTTGCTGCCACTGAACTGGCCCTCATGGCCGGAGCGGACCGCGTGGAAGGGACACTGTTTGGAAATGGGGAACGCACAGGGAACGCTTGTATTGTCACGTTGGCAATGAATATGTTTTCCCAGGGAGTTGATCCGGAGTTGGATTTTTCTAACATTGACCGCGCAGTCAATGTGTATGAGCGATGTACTAAGATGTCAGTTCATCCCCGTCATCCATATGCAGGTAAACTTGTGTATACCGCTTTTTCTGGATCGCACCAGGATGCGATCAAAAAGGGTATGAAAGATATGAGAAAGTCCCGAGCGCAATTGTGGGAGGTTCCATATTTACCCATTGATCCAGAGGATGTGGGACGAGATTACCATGCGATTATCCGGGTCAATAGCCAATCTGGAAAAGCTGGACCTGCTTGGGTTATGGAAGAATGGCACGGCTTTAAGCTTCCAAAAGAGATGAATGCGGAATTCGGCGCTGTTGTGCAGGCGGTTACTGATAAAACTGGAAAAGAGCTTTCGTATCAAGAAATTCTGGATGTATTTACTCAAGAATATTTTTTAGAGAAAGGCCCGTACAGTTATCGTGACTTTAATGTTACTCGAACTGAAGGGAAGTCGCGAGAAGTGGATGTCTGCCTTGTTAATAACGGGAAAATCCAGAACTTTTCCGGTAAAGGCAATGGACCCATTGATGCATTTTGCAATGCAGCCAAAGAACATCTGGGCTTGTCGTTTAAACTCATGAGCTTCGAAGAACATTCTTTGAATGGAAGTTCTAGTGCTGATGCGGTCTCGTATATTTCATTGGCTAATGATGATGGTAAGGTAATTTGGGGTGTTGGCATTGACTCTGACACAACTCTTGCTTCCATCAAAGCGGTGATTAGCGCTTTTAACAGAATGAGTTGCGCGAGCTAAGGAGGATTGTGCAACTTTGAATGTGTGGCAACTGGAAATAATTTCCGGTTGCCATGCAAAATTTTTTGAGATCATGAAATTTGTGTTCGTGGTTTCGAATGAATTTGTTGATTAGGAATATAGGAATTTGGGAAGTTAGGAATTTAAGGATAAGGGGAAATGCTGCATATGTTATGTGTTATATGTTCCATGTTTCATGATCGAGTCTTGCATTTTTTTTGATTATGTATATAATAGTGGGGTAAAGTAAAACTATGAAAAAACAAATCAACATAATTACCATTAGTATTATTATGATCTGTGACATTATTGCTCACAGAGATCGGTTTGTTTTTGCCCGGAAAATATAAATTTCAAAAATTTTCTTGATAAAAATAAATCGGTCTCAAAAAGAGCCGATTTTTTTGTTTTTTGTCAGCTGAATAGCAGATGCAACACAATCAAGCCATAACCCAAAATTAAGGAGGGAACAAGATGGCACGAGTGGAAATCTATGACACAACTTTGCGTGATGGTATCCAGGCAGAAAACTTCAATTTGTCTGTGGATGATAGAATTCGCATTACCAAAAAACTAGACTCATTTGGGGTTGATTTCATTGAAGGCGGTTGGCCTGGCGCCAATCCGTCGGCTGTGGAGTATTTTCAGAAAATGCGCGATGTGCAACTGAAACATGCGCAGCTTGCTGCGTTTGGATCTACACGTCAATTTAAGAATTACCCAGATAAAGATCCAAATCTAGCTGCACTTTTGGCAGCCCAAACCCCGGTAATTACAATTTTTGGAAAAACCTGGGATTTTCATGTCATTCATGCCTTGCAAATTAATCCAAGAGATAATCTTCGAATTATCTTTGATTCCCTGGCATATCTGGGTCAATTTGAAAAAAGACTCATCTATGATGCGGAACATTTCTTTGATGGATTCAAAGCGAATCCCGAGTATGCTCTGGCTACTCTTGGAAAGGCCATTGATGGTGGTGCGGAAACTTTGGTTCTTTGTGACACCAATGGCGGAACATTGCCACATGAGATGGTGCTCATTATCCAACAAGTGCAAGAGTTCATCAAGAAAAAAGGAAGTTCCGTCAAGCTGGGTATTCATGCTCACAATGATTCGGAAACCGCAGTGGCAAACTCTTTGCTTGCGGTGTCACTGGGTGTCACTCAAGTCCAGGGAACCATAAACGGTTTTGGTGAACGATGTGGAAATGCCAATTTGGTTTCCATTTTGCCATCTTTGGTTCTCAAAATGGGATGCGAGTGCAAGTCAGGGGACAACCTTGATCAGCTCCATGAGACTTCGCGTCTTGTCAATGAGTTGGCTAACATTCCCCACAATCGCTATCAACCATATGTTGGCGAATCAGCTTTTGCTCACAAAGGGGGGGTTCATGTCAGCGCCGTTCAGCGCAATCCTTTGACGTATGAGCACATTGACCCGGAGAGAGTTGGAAACGTTAGAAGGATTCTGATTTCCGATCAAGCTGGGCGCTCTAATGTTCTTCATAAGGCGGAGAAGTATGGTTTGGATTTGAAGAGTGACAATCCAGTGGTCGCCACCATTATCAAGCAACTAAAGGAGATGGAAAATCAAGGATATCAATATGAAGGAGCTGAGGCGAGTTTCGAACTTTTGATGCGCCGAGCTATGGGATGGGGTCATGAGTTTTTCCAACTCAAAAGTCTTCGAACAATGGATCACAAGTATCGTATGGACAGAGATCCTTTGTCGGAAGCGACTATCCGTGTATGTACAAAGAGTGGAGGAGAGGTTCATACGGCCTCTATGGGAGACGGACCTGTAAATGCACTAGATAAAGCACTTCGCAAAGCTCTGACTAAATTTTATCCCAGTCTCAAAGAGGTTGAATTGATTGACTTTAAAGTCAGAGTTCTTTCCGGCGAGCACGGAACTGGCGCTAGAGTTCGAGTGTTGATTGAATCTAAAGATGCTCATTCTAGTTGGGGAACAGTTGGAGTATCGCACAATGTCATTGAGGCGGCCTGGCAAGCATTGGTGGATTCTTTTGTCTATAAGCTAATGAAAGATGAAATGAAAAAAGCATAGATTAGGAGGCTATGCTGAGGTGTGATGCTTGGGAATAATTCTCAAGCATCACACAGATTTTTTTGAGAGCATGAAATATGTTTCGTGATTTCAAATTAATTTTTAAATTAGTTGATTGGTTGAATTTTTTGTTTTATGTTTTGTGATACATGTTCCATGATATTATTTGACAAAAAAATATTTCCTGCTACAATGGAACTACCTTGAAAATTATTTAAAACCTATGAGTTGGATCCTCTGAATTTTCAGAGGGCTGGGTCTGACTTCTTCGATTGAAAAATCGAAATGGTGGTTCTTGCGTTAGTGAGAACTCGGCATCCTCCGTAACCAAGGGATAATCAATGTTGACTCTTTTTGAGCACAAGTTGATGAGATGGAAATTCTGGCACCCACGCGGTGTTTTTTGTTTCCATGAAAAAAGGTGGTACCACGAAGACTCTTCGTCCTTTTGCACAATTCTTAGAATTGTGCACACAAGGAGGAGGAGTTTTTTTAGTTCCTTTATATGGAAAATATACAATCAATCAAGCGCAAGAGAGAGGTGCATCATGAGAAATATAGCTTTAGATTGTTCCAGTTGCGGGCGAGTTGTGGGATGCTGTGATACACATGAAGATGTGGATGGGAAGCTTTGTGCATGCTGTCCGGAAAAGGACACGTGTTCAAAAAAAGCGTCCAAGTCAACAATAGTCATCGTGTATCACGGTGGATGTCGATCCAAGAACGTTGGAATTAAAAGAGGAACAGTTGGGTGGAGTTCACAATAACTTGGGAAGTTGTGCAAATAGGTGCATGACTCATTTATCACAGTGGATGTCGTTCTAAGAACGTTGGAATCAAAAAAGGGACAGTTGGGTGGAGCTCACAATAACTCAGGGAGTTGTGCAAATGGGTGCATGACTCATTTCAAAGCAGAGTGTTAAAAGGAGGAAAGGGAGATGAAAAGAGAACAAAGAGAACAAAGAAGGGAAGAATTGTGGAGCAAAGCTCAACCATTGTTTGATCAACTCGAGGCAGAGGGGAGAATTGAAAAATTCAATCCAGCTGACTGGCTGAAGGATGATTCGGAGGCAGGAAAATTCTTGCAAGAGAATTTTTCAAAAGAAGAATGCAAGAACTTTCGAGACATTGTCATCGCGCAGTTGGCGCTGAGTGTCGAATAAGGTTGCTGGGTTGGTGTCAGGGAAAAACGATAACATCGTTTTTCCCTGATGAAATTTATTTATTAATTTTTTTAGATATAGTTACAATGTTAAGAGCAATCATCAAAAACAAAAAAATAGAATTGGACACGAAGAAGAAAAAACATCCTTTGAAAGAAATTCAAAAGGAGTGTTTTGAATTTTTGAATAAAAATAATCCTAAAGATTATCACCGATCATTTAAAAGTGCGATAGTGGACGGGAAATCTGTGGGGTTGATTGCTGAAATTAAGTTAGCATCTCCAAGTACTGGAAAGCTAACTGAAATAAGTTGCACGGATGTTGCAAAAAAATATAACAAAAGCAAAGCGGATGTCATCTCTGTTTTGACAGATGAAAAATATTTCAATGGTCACCTTTCCTATCTCAGAAAGGTTAGAGAAATTTGTCATCAACCAATTTTCAGAAAAGATTTTATAGTGGATTCATATCAAATCTATGAAACAGCTTTGCATGGCGCAGATGCCTTTCTGCTTATTGCTTCTGTGTTGACGCTTGATGAAATGAAACAATTGATTCAGTTGGGAAAAGAGGTTGGTCTTGAATGCTTAGTGGAAACTCATGATGAAAATGATGTTGAAAAAGCAATTCAAACAAGCGCAGAAATAATCGGGATTAACAATCGTGATTTGAAAACAATGAAAACAGATCTAGGAACAACAGAGCGTTTGATGAAAAGCATTTCAGGGGATAGAATAGTAATTAGTGAGTCAGGAATCAACAATCGTGATGATGTTGAAAGAATGATTGGTTTGGGGGTCAAAGGTGTTTTGGTTGGAACATCAATTATTAAGTCAGAAAACATGATTGATAAAATTAATAGTCTAAAAGAGTAGGATTTATGAAAAATATTTTTATTAAAAATAAATATAATGCTGATTCTCATGGTCATTTCGAAGAATATGGTGGTCGATATGTTCCAGAGATGTTAATTCCAGCATTAGAAGAAGTTGAGAGAGGATACAACGAAATCAAAAATGATCCTGTGTTTATGGAAGAATTAATGGACTTGTTTCATAATTATTCTGGCAGGCCAACCCCGCTTTATTTTGCAAAAAACCTATCAGATTATTTGGGTGGTGCAAAAATATTTTTGAAGCAAGAAGGGCTCAATCATACGGGTGCTCACAAGATTAACAATTGTCTGGGGCAGGCGCTTTTGGCAAAGAAAATGGGCAAAAAGAGATTGATTGCTGAAACTGGGGCTGGGCAACATGGTGTTGCAACAGCAACGGTTGCTGCTAAGTTGAAAATGAAATGCAAGGTGTATATGGGAAAAGTGGATTATGATCGTCAACGCCCCAATGTTTTTTGGATGGAGCAACTTGGGGCTGAGGTTGTTCCTGTGGAGCACGGAACACAAAGATTGAAAGATGCTGTCACAGCAACTTTGCAGGATTGGATTGAGAATGTTGACGACACATTCTATTTGCTTGGATCAGCACTTGGACCACATCCATATCCATCGATGGTTCGCGATTTTCAAACGATTATTGGGCTTGAGGTTCAAAAACAATTAAAAGAAGTTTATGAAATTGATAGACCTGACTTTATTGTAGCTTGTGTAGGAGGAGGGAGTAACGCCATTGGAATATTTAATCCATATTTAGAAGATGAAAAAGTGGGATTGATTGGAGTTGAAGCGGGTGGAAAAGGAGTTGGAAAGATTGGAAATCATGCTGCGCGACTACAGAAAGATCCAAAGATTGGAGTAGTTGAAGGTTACAAGTCATATTTTTTGCAAGACAGTGACGGGCAATTGCAAAATACTCACAGTATTTCTGCTGGACTGGATTATGCTGGCATTGGGCCAGAGCACGCTTTGCTGTGGAAAAAAGGAAGAGTCAAATATCAATATGCAGCTGACAAAGAAGTTATTGCTGCTTTCAAATTGCTTGCAAAAAAAGAAGGAATCATTGCTGCTTTGGAATCATCTCATGCCGTGGCGCATGCTATTGATCTAGCAAAGAAACTAGATAGAAATAAAAATATTGTTGTGAATCTTTCTGGAAGAGGTGACAAGGATATTTTCATTATTGCGAAGGTTCTTGGGGATGAAAAATGGAAAAAGTTTTTGAAAGAAGAAAGTTTATAATTTTTCAATTAATGCGTTAGAGTAATATATGAAAAAAATTAAAGATCAATTAAATAAAATTAAAAAAGAGAATCGTTTGGGAGTAATGACTCACATTGTCGTGGGTTATCCCAGCTTGGAAGAGAACAAGAAAATGATTCAATTGATGGCCGAGACCGGGGTTGATTTTATTGAGTTGCAAATTCCATTTTCTGATCCAATGGCAGATGGACCAATGATAATGAAGGCAAATAAGGAGTCTCTTGATCAGGGAACCAAAGTTCGAGATGCTTTTATGTTGATGCGAGAAATGTCACAAAAGATCGAAATTCCATTATTGTTCATGGGATATTTTAATACGGTTTTGAATTATGGAACGGAAAAGTTTTGTCATGATGCGAGTCAAGCAGGATGTAGCGGACTCATTTTTCCAGACATTCCACTAGAGGAAGAAAAGGAAGAGAATTTCATCAAGCACACGAATGAATTTGGCATGAATAGTATCAGAGTTCTTTCGCCAGCCAGTACCACTGAAAGAATTAAGAAGAACTCAGAAGTGGCTAGTGGATTTGTGTATTTTGTGGGTCGCAAAGGAACAACCGGTGCTAAAAAATCTTTGGATTCTTTATTGGAAAAAAACATTGAGAGATTGAAAAAACACATTAAAATTCCAGTGGCAGTTGGTTTTGGAATTTCAAATGCAACCCATGTCAGATCATTGGTGGGAAAAGCGGATGTGGTTGTTGTCGGCAGTGCTCTTTTGGAGGCATATGAATTGGGAGGAATGAAGAAGGTTGGAAATATTTTAGAATCCATTGTTGATGCAACTAGATAAAAGAAAATATTTGGAAAATGGGTTGCGTTATTTTTTCCATTGTGTATACTAGAAGTAATAAGATAAAAAACTTTATGCAAAGACAAATTGAAAAAATTTCATATTTCTTCTTTTTCTTCTTTTGGGCTCGCCTCAGAGGTCAATTTGTTTTTGTTCGGAAATAGAAGTTGAAATTTTCTTGATAAAAATAAGCTGTCCTCACGAGGATAGCTTTTTTTGTTTAGTAGGTAGTAGGTGAGCACATTACCAATCAATCTTTCAAAGTGAAGGAGAAAATATGAAGATGCATGAATACATTAAATCTGGATGTCCGGTATGTGGTGATATCACTCTGGGTCTTTTGTCCCGAGTTGATTTTCTCAATAGTGAAACATTATCAATGCGGCGCCATTGTGGGTGTGGGGAAATCATTTTCATCATGCAACCATTGAATGTTTTGACGGCACTGGAGTGTCATAATGCGGTCTCTGAGAAAAGGCGTCAGATGGAAAGAGTTGTGGCACAAATTTGTGAGGGCGTAAAAGTAACACAAGTTTTCAAAAAAAGATCCCATCAAAGCTATTTTGGAGAAAGTGATGAAAAAGAGCGATTAGTAGAACTTAGCCTGACTGAGCTGAGGAGATTTATGTCCTCAGAATTGATCGCTGATCCATTCCTTTTAAATCAAGATTATGTCAAAAATTTCATGCTTGACAGGATAGGTGAAATGGAAGGAAGAATGGTCGAGAGTCTAAATGGTGACAAGAGCTTAAGAATTTCAGGTGGGTTTGTGCTGTGTATCAGAGACTCACTCTTGAAATTAAGTAAAGCACCTATGCGACCTGATCAAGATGATATTGGAGCGTGCCTCACTGCAGACTCCAACAGCTGGTAGACTCCAGTAATCAGGGTAGGAAAGTTATAATGACTTTCCGCCCTGTTTTTTTATTTGAAAAATTTAAAAGTTAAATTGTCATTCCGGAAATCCATCCTTTATTGATCGTAGCTGATAACGATAGGTTGAAGTTTGATTAAGAGTGGATCCCGGATAAACTATTTTTATAAACTTCAATTCTTCAGCCTGAAAAATATGTTTTCCGGGATGATATGTAAAAGTGTTTTTTCATATTTTTCAAAAAAATGTTATAATAATCTCATTGAAGTAAACATTGTTTATTGAATTTTTTTATAAGAAAGAAAAGATGCCTCAAAAAGAACAAAAAGAAGCTATTATTAAGCTCACAGGAGTTAATCTTACATATAACAAGGGAAAGCCTAATGCCTATCAAGCTTTGCACAACATCAATCTTGAAATCAAAAGAAATGAATTTGCAATCATATTTGGTCCGTCTGGTTGTGGAAAATCCAGTCTTTTGAACACAATTTCCGGATTGGAAAATCCTGACGAAGGAAGTGTTTTTGTTGATGGTGGGGATATTTCAAAGATCACTGATTCGATATATAAGGCGAATTTCTATCGAAAAACAACAGGAATGATCTTTCAATCATACAACCTAATTCCAACACTAACAGTGTTGGAAAATGTTTCCATTCCTCAAATTTTCATTAGTGAAGGGAAAAAAAATCGCGAGAAAAAGGCGATGGTTCTTTTGGAGAGATTTGGAATCAAGGAGCATGCACACAAGCTTCCAACGGAGCTTTCTGGAGGACAGCAACAAAGAATCGGTATTGCAAGATCCATCATCAATAACCAGCCACTTATTCTTGCGGATGAACCGGTGGGAAATCTTGATTCAAAGTCAGCAGCGAACGTGATGCAGCTTTTGAATGATTTGAGAGCTGAGGACAAGACCATTGTCATGGTTTCTCACAATCCAGAGCACACTGTTTGGGGAAACCACATCATCTACATGAAAGATGGTAAGGTGGAGAAAGAGGAGTTCAAAGATATTGAAAAAGGAATTAGTGAAATCAAGAATGTTAGTCTCAAGGAGATGTCTCAGTTTGAGTCAATGCTCAAGAGTTTTCAAGGTCTCAGCAAAGAGCAGATTCGCGTTTTGATCACCCCAATGAAAGCCAAAATTTTGGCAAGATCATTCATCACGGATCTTGAGGAGAATCAAATTGACAGATTGGAGGATGGTGTCAAGCAAAGAGTTCTAAATACTATTGGTCCGGATATATTCCTGAAAAGATTGGACAAGCCTGAAGAGGAAAGAGGTGTTGGAATGGACGCAAGAACGGCGATGAAAATTTCTCAGAAAATGGAAGAAATTATTAAAGTTGTTGAGGTGATGTATCGCTCTGATGTTGAAGATACAATGAGAATTGACACTGTCATGAAATATCTCATCGAATGGGAAGGAGTGAGAGTGAGACCAA
>Ga0224510_10001838_pt1 | contig 13493 bp, 9 predicted proteins | sample SF_May12_sed_USG_FD_170161 | JGI IMG/M metagenome (GOLD analysis project Ga0224510, IMG submission 170161) | Sediment microbial communities from San Francisco Bay, California, United States - SF_May12_sed_USGS_4_1 | ecosystem: Environmental > Aquatic > Marine > Sediment | place: USA: California... | reverse complement strand
ACCACCAGCAGGCCGGCGAGATTCAGCCAGTGGCGCCCGGGGAGGAGCATCGGCTTGCCGCTGATCTTGGCCGAGAGCTTGCCGAACGCGATCACCGACCCGGAGAACGTCACGGCGCCGATCAGGACGCCGAGGTAGATCTCCACCTCGTGGATGGTCTTTTCCGCGCCCTGGAAATCGGCCGAAGCCGCCGGATCGATGTAGTTGGCGAAGCCCACCAGCATCGCCGCCAGTCCCACGAGGCTGTGCATCAGCGCGACCAGCTCGGGCATCTGCGTCATCTTCACGACGCGCGCGGCGTACAGCCCGATGCTGCCGCCGATCAGCATGGCGACGATGATCCAGGCATAGCCGGCCGGCGTGACGCGCGGCCCGAACACCGTCGCCAGCACGGCGATCGCCATGCCGATGATGCCGTACAGGTTGCCGCGCCGTGAGGTCTCGGGATGCGAGAGCCCGCCGAGGCTGAGGATGAAGAGGATGGTCGCTCCGATGTAGGAGACCGTGGCCAGCGTTGCGGACATGACGCGTCTCCCCTACTTGCGGAACATCTGCAGCATGCGCTGCGTCACGGCGAAGCCGCCGAACATGTTGATCGCGGTGAGGCCGATGCCGATCACCGCCAGCCACTGGATCCAGGCCTCGGGCCGGTCGCCGACGGTGCCGGCGGCAAGCGGCGGCGCGATCTGGATCAGCGCGCCGATGGCGATGATGCTGCTGATGGCGTTGGTGACGCTCATCAGCGGCGTGTGCAGCGCCGGCGTGACGTTCCACACCACCATGTAGCCGACGAAGCAGGCGAGCACGAAGACCGTGAAGTGGTTGAGGAAGCTCGCCGGCGCATTCGCGCCGACGAACCAGAACAGCCCCGCGGCCACGAGCATCAGGATCGCCATCGCCTGGCCGGACATCGGCGCGCCGGCGCCGTGGCCATGTGCCTTGGGCGCGGGCGGCGCGGCCGCCGTCTTGGCGGCGAGCGGGGCCGGCAGCTTGAGGGGCGGCGGCGGCCAGGTGATGCTGCCCTCCTTGATGACCGTCAGGCCGCGGATGGCGTCGTCCTCCATGTTGACGTTGATGACGCCGTCCTTCGCCTTGCACAGTTCCTCGGTCAGGCGGAACAGGTTGCTCGCGTACAGCGTCGAGGACTGCTTGGCGAGCCGGCTGGGCAGGTCCGTGTAGCCGATGAGCGTGACGCCGTGCTTCACCACGGCCTTGCCGGCCTCGGTCAGTTCGCAGTTGCCGCCTTGTTCCGCGGCCATGTCGACGATGACGCTGCCCGGTTTCATGCTCTTCACCATCTCGGCCGTGATCAGCCGCGGCGCCGGTTTGCCCGGAATCAGCGCGGTGGTGATGATGACGTCCGCCTCCCTGGCCTGCTTGGCGTACATCTCGCGCTGGGCCTGCTGGAAGCCTTCGCTCATCACCTTGGCGTAGCCGCCGCCGCCGGCGCCTTCCTCCTCGTATTCGACCTTCACGAATTCGCCGCCCATCGACTTCACCTGGTCGGCGACCTCGGCACGGGTGTCGTTCGCGCGCACGATGGCGCCCAAGCCAACGGCGGTACCGATCGCCGCCAGGCCGGCCACGCCGGCACCGGCGATGAACACCTTGGCCGGCGGGATCTTTCCGGCGGCGGTCACCTGGCCGTTGAAGAAGCGGCCGAAGGCGTTGGCGGCCTCGATGACGGCGCGGTAGCCGGAGATGCTGGCCATGGAGGTCAGCGCGTCCATCTTCTGGGCGCGGCTCAGCATGCGCGGCAGCGTGTCGATCGCCAGCACGGTGGCCTTCCTCGCCGCGAGCTGCTGCAGCAGCTCGGGGTTCTGCGCTGGCCAGATGAAACTCACCAGGGTGGTGCCCGCGCGCAGCAGCGCCACCTCCTCGGCGCTCGGGCCGCGCACCTTGAACACGATGTCGGCGCGCGCCCACAACTGCGCGGCGTCGCCGACGATCTCGGCGCCCGCGGCGCGGTAGGCGTCGTCGGTGAAGTTCGCGGCATCGCCCGCGCCGGACTGCAGCGCCACCTTGAAGCCGAGCTTGATGAGCTTCTCGACCACCTCCGGCACGGTGGCCACGCGCTTCTCTCCCGCCGCGGTCTCCCGCGGCACGCCTATGAGCTGAGACATCTCACTCCCCTATGGATCGCTGGAACGGATGTTGCGGACCGCGGTCCGACATGGTTGCGCAGTCTACGTACGCCAGCGGCGACGTATTTGACTTGAATCATACCCCGGCGCGAACCGCCGCCCGGCGCATCCAGCCGGATCGCCGCTCGGCAAGCTCGAACACCCCCTGCACGACAAGGGCCAGCGCCGCCGCCGGGAGCGCCCCCGCGAGCAGCATGACGCTGTCGTTCAGCGCGAGCCCGGAGGCGATGCGCTCGCCGTAGCCGCCGGCGCCGATGAACGCGGCGATGGTCGCGGTGCCGACGTTGATCACCGCGGAGGTCTTGACGCCGGCGAGGATCGTCGGGCTCGCGAGCGCCAGCTCGACCAGCCACAGGGTCTGCTGCGCGGACAGGCCGAGTGCGCGCGCCGCGTCGCGCATGCCGGCGCCGACGCCCATCAGCCCGGCGTGCGTGTTGCGCACGATCGGCAGCAGCGCATAGAGGAACAGCGCCAGCAGCGCCGGCAGCGTGCCGATCGTGCCGAGCGCCGCGATGAGGAAGGCGAAGAGCGCGAGCGAGGGAATGGTCTGGATCACGCCCGCGACGCCGAGGATGAGCTGCGCCAGGCGCGGCCGCCTGGCCGCCGCGACGCCGAGCGGCACGCCGGCGGCCACGCTCGCCGCGAGCGAAGCGAACACGAGCAGCAGGTGCTCGCGCGTCAGGCGCCAGAAATCCGGGCCGAACAGCGCGTGCAGGAAGGTGCGCGGCGCGGCGCGACCACCGCCGAGGAATTCCTGCGCCACGCCGGCAAACGGTATCTTGTCCAGTTCGGCGCGCGCGTTCATGCGCACCATGCTGTGCGCGTCGATTCGCCCTTCGAGCCGCGCGAAGGCGGCGAAGGCCTGCGCAAAGCGCGCGGGCGCATCCGCGCGGTACAGCAGCACGGCGTCGTAGGCCGGGAAGTAGCCCCGGTCGTCGGCGAGAACCTGGATGCCGTAGCGCGCGATCTTCGCATCCGTCGAGTACAGGTCGATGACGTCGAGCTCGCCGGCGGCCAGTGCCTCGTAGGCAAGGCCGTGATCCAGCCCTACCGGCGCCTGCGGCAGGCCGTAGGCGGCCTTGAGCCCCGGCCAGCCGTCGCTGCGGCCGAGGAATTCGTGCGAGAAACCGAAGCGCAGGCGCGCGCGCTGCGCGAGATCCGAAACGCGCGCCACGGCGTCGCGCCGGCGCATGCCGAGCGCGTACGTATTGCTGAAGCCCAGCGGGTACCCGGCGGCGAGGCCGAGGGGCGCGAGCCGCGCGTTGATCTGCGGCAGGGTCAGCGGCGCGGCGCTCTTCAGGATCTCGCGCGCGAGGGTCCCCGTGTATTCGGGGTAGACGTCGATCGCGCCGTTCTTCAGCGCCTCGACCAGGATCGCGGTATTGCCCAGGCCCGGCCGGTGCACCGCTGGCGGCGCCGACTGCGCCAGGATCTCACCGAGGATGTAGGACTCGGTGAAGCGCTTGGAACCCACTGTCAGCGACTCGGCGTGCGCGGGTGCGCTGGCCAGCACCAGCAGCAGCGCCCACCTGATCATGCGGCGCGCGCGACCCTCGCCGCTCCGCCCTCGAGGAACTGCAGCTGCGCGAGGCTGGCGTACAGCCCGCCCTGGCGCATCAGCTCGGCATGCGTGCCCTGCGCCACGATCGCGCCGCGATCCAGCACCACGATGCGGTCGGCGTGCTGCACCGTGGCGAGGCGGTGCGCGATGACCAGCGTGGTGCGGCCGCGCTCCAGGCGCTCGAGCGCCTGCTGCACCATGCGCTCGCTCTCGGCGTCGAGCGAGCTCGTCGCCTCGTCGAGCAGCAGGAGCGGCCGGTCGGCGAGCAACGCGCGCGCGATCGACAGGCGCTGGCGCTGCCCGCCCGAGAGCATGACGCCGCGCTCGCCGAGCGGCGTGTCCAGGCCCCGCGGCAGCCGGGCGATGAACTCGGCAGCGAACGCCTGCTCGCAGGCGCGCTCCACTTCGGCGCGGCTCGCGCCGGGCCGGCCGTAGCGCACGTTGTCCAGGGCGCTGGCGGCGAAGATCACCGGCTCCTGCGGCACCACCGCCATCAGGCCGCGCAGCGCGCGCGGGTCCATGTCGCGCACGTCCGTGCCGTCGATGCGGATCGCGCCCGCCTGGGGATCGTAGAACCGGAGCAGCAGCGCGAGCACGGTGCTCTTGCCGGCGCCGGAAGGGCCCACGAGGGCAACGCGCTCGCCGGCGGTGATGCGCAAGCTGAAGCGCTCGAGCGCCGGCGCGTCCGGGCGCGCCGCGTAGGCGAAGCTGACTGCGTCGAATGCGTATTCGCGCGGCGCCGCCGGCGCGGCGCGCGGCGCCGCCGGCGCGGCGATCGCCGGCTGCGCGTCGAGCAGCTCGAACAGGCGCTCGGTGGCGCCCGCGGCGCGCTGCAGGTCGCCCCACACCTCGGAAACGGTGCCGGCGCCGGTCGCCACCACGCCCGCATAGAACACGAACGCCGCGAGCTCGCCCGCGGACAGGCGCCCGGCCAGCACGTCGTGACCGCCCACCCAGAGGATCACGCCGACGGCGCAGAAGGCGATCAGCATGACGGCGGCAATCAGGGCGGACTTCTGCGCGAGGCCCGCGGCGGCCGCGGCATAGGCGGATTCGGCGTGGTGCGCGAACGCCGCGCGGTCCGCGTCCTCGTGCGCGTAGGCCTGCACCGTGCGCACCTCGTGCACCGCCTCGTCGACGTGCGCCGAGACGTCCGCGACGCGGTCCTGGCTGCGGCGCGACAGGCGCCGCACGCGCCGGCCGAGGAGCAGGATCGGCACCAGCGTCGCCGGCACGCCGGCGAGCACCAGCGCGGCGAGCTTCCAGCTGGTGAAGAACAGCATCGCCGCCGCCCCGGTCATCATGATCAGGTTGCGCACGAACATCGACAGGCCGTAGCCGATCACCTGCTGCACCACCGTCGTGTCGCTCGCCAGGCGCGACACCAGCTCGCCCGTGCGCGCGGTTTCGTAGAAGCCCGGCGAGAGCGCGAGCAGGTGATTGAACACCGTGCGGCGCAGGTCGGTGACCACGCGCTCGCCGGTCGTCATCATGAGATAGAAGCGAAAGAACGTGGCCACCGCCAGCGTCACCGCCACCGCTACCGCGGCGGCGAGCGCCTGGTCAAGAAGGCGCGGATCGCCGCTGCCGAAACCGGCGTCGACCACGTATTTCAGGCCCTGACCCAGCGCCAGCACGCAGGCCGCCGCCACCACGAGCGCCCCGAGCGCTGCCGCGACGCGCCAACGGTAGGGGGCGAGAAAACGCGCCAGGCGCGTGAGCGAGCCCATGCGCGCCACTCTACCGCAGCGCGCTAGCGGGCGTAAAAGCGGAACTGGTCGCCGCCCGCGCGCTTGGCGCGATACATCGCCGCATCGGCGTTCCGGAGCAGCGCCTCGCCGTCGCCGGCGTCCTCCGGATAGAGCGAGATGCCGATGCTGGCGCCCACGCGGATGTCCTCGCCTTCGGCGCGCAACGGCGCCTGCAGCGCGCGCAGGATCTTCTCCGCCACCACCTGGCCGTCGGACGCCGGCGCCAGGTCGGGAATCAGCACCACGAACTCGTCGCCGCCCTGGCGCGCCAGGGTGTCGGCCTTGCGCACGCAAGCGCCGAGCCGCTGGGCGACGTCGCGCAGCACGGCGTCGCCGGCGCGATGCCCGAAACGGTCGTTCACGCGCTTGAATTCGTCGAGGTCCACCAGCAGGATGGCAAGCCGCGCGTCGCGCCGCTGCGCCAGATGCAGCGCCTGGCGCAGCCGGTCGTCGAGCAGCCGGCGGTTGGGCAGGCCCGTCAGGGTGTCGTGATAGGCGAGGAAGCGCTCTTCCTCCTCGCGGCGCTTTCGCTCCGTGATCTCCTGCGATACGCCGATGAGGCGCATCGGCTCGCCTGCGGCGTCGAACAGCATCTTGCCGCGCAGCGCCGTCCAGTGGATCTCGCCGTCGCGCCCGACCAGGCGCACTTCAATCGCGTACGGCTCGCCGCGCGCCGCCGCGAGGCCGGCGGCATCGTAGCGTTCCAGGTCCTCCGGATGCACGCGCTGCCGGAACTGCGCCCGGGTCAGCGCCGCCGACTCCTGCGCGCCGGCCGCCGGCTCGCGTCCCCACTGCAGCCGGTCGCTGGCCGCGTCCCATTCCCAGACGTTCAGGTCCGCCGCATCGACCGCCAGCCGCAGCTTCTCGATGCCTTCGTGCAGCGCCGCCGCCGCCCGACGCTCCTCGCTGATGTCGCGCGCCGTGCCGGTGGCGCCGACGATGGCGCCCTGCGCGTCGCGCAGCGGCACGGCGTTGAACGACAGGTCGACGCTGGAGCCATCGCGCCGCAGGTGGCGCGTCTCGTGGCGGAACACCGGCTCGCCGGCCAGCACGCGGCCGAACACGACGATGTCGCGCTCGCGCAGCGGCAGCGCGGCCTGCTCGTGAAACGCGCGCCCGAGGAACGCCGCGGGGCGCCCGCCGTAGATGCGGCGCACCGCCTCGGGGTTGAGGTAGGTCCAGCGGCCCTCGAGATCGATCGACCACACCAGGTCGTTCGAGGTCTCGACCAGGCCGCGGTAGTGCGCTTCGCTCGCCTGCAGCGCGCGCTCCGCCGCGCGCCGCTCGGCGACCCGGTTCTCGACGAAGGCCGCGCCGACGCCCGGCTCAGGCGGCGACGCGCTCAACTTGCACCCGGCAATCGTAGAACGTGGCGCCGCCGCCCAGGTCGGCGACGCGCTGCGCGGTGAGGTTGTTGGCGTTGCCGCGATCCGGCGAATGCTTCTTCCACCACACCGAAGGCGCCACCACCACGCCCGGGCGCGGCCGGTCATTGACGTGCGCGCGCAGCCGCAGGCTGCCGCGCGCATTGAAGACGCGCACGGTATCGCCGTCGCGGATGCCGCGCGCCGCGGCATCCGCAGCGTGCATCTCCAGGCGCGGCTCGCCCTCCAGGTCGCGGAAGCGCTTCAGGTGCGCGAAGCTCGAATTGAGGAAATTGCGCGCCGGCGGCGAGATGAACTGCAGCTCGCCCGCCGCGGCGCCTTCCGCCGGCGGGTTGTAGAACGGCAGCGGGTCGAGTCCCTGCTGCTCCAGCGCCGCGCTGTAGAACTCGCACTTGCCCGAGGGCGTGGGAAAGCCGCCCTCGGCGAACGGCGCGAAGCGCGCGGGGACATCGAGGCGCTGCCAGCCGCTCTTCTTCATCTCGTCCCAGTCGATGCCGCGCATGCGCGGCTGCGACGAGGCGAGCGCCGTGCGGCAGATGTCCTCGTCGGAATCGCGGAAGCACGGCTCGTCGAAGCCCATGCGCGCGGCGAGGCGCCGGAATACCTCCGAGTTCGGCAGCGACTCGCCCACTGTGGCGATCGCCGGGTTGTTGGCCACCGCGTACAGGTGGCCGTAGGACTTGTGCACGTCGTAATGCTCGAGCTGCGTCGTCGCGGGCAGCACGAGGTCGGCGTAGTCCGCGGTATCGGTCATGAACGAGTCCATGACCACGCAGTACAGGTCCTCGCGGCGAAAGCCCGCCAGCACCTTGTCCGACTCCGGGCACACGGCGACGGGGTTGTTGTTGTAGACGATCACCGCCTTCACCGGCGGCACGGCCGTCGTGAGGGCGTCGCCGATCGCAGCATGATTGACGACGCGCGGCTTGCGCCCCGCCAGCAAGTCCGGGCGCTCGAGCGCAGCGTGGTCGAAGCCGTAGAAGTCCGCCGTGGTGAGGACGATGCCGCCCGCGACGTCGCGCCAGGCGCCCGTCAGCGCCGGCAGGCAGGCGATGGTGCGCGCCGCGATGCCGCCGCCGGCGTGGCGCTGCATGCCGTAGTTGAGGCGAATCGCCGCCGGCTTCGTGGTGCCGTAGGCGCGCGCGAGCTCTACGATCACGTCCTCGGCCAGGCCGCACACGCCCGCCGCCCATTGCGGCGTGTACCGTCGCGCGCGTTCGGCAAGCGCATCGAACCCCAGTGTGTGGCGCGCGATGTAGTCGCGATCGAGCAGGTCCCCGGCGATCAGCACATGCATCATGGCGAGCGCGAGCGCACCGTCGGTACCGGGCAGCAGCGCCACGTGCTGCGTGCATTTTTCCGCCGACAGGCTCCTGTAGGGGTCGATCGCCACCACCCGGGCGCCGCGGCGCTTGGCTTCCTGCACGCGCGACCACAGGTGCAGGTTCGACACCACCGGGTTCGCGCCCCAAAGCAGGATCAGCTGCGCCTCGTCGAAGCGCTCGGGATCCATGCCCACGGAGCCGCCGAGCGTCGCCTTGATGCCGGCCTTGCCGGCCGAGGAGCACAGCGTGCGATCGAGGATCGAGGCCCCGAGCCGATGGAAGAAGCGCCGGTCCATGGAGCTGTACTGCACCATGCCCATGGTGCCGGCGTAGCTGAGCGGCAGGATGGTCTGCGCGTCCTCGGCCGCGAGCGCCTTCAGGCGCGCGGCGATCTCGTCGAGCGCGACGTCCCAGGAGATGCGCTCGAAGCGGCCGCTGCCCTTGGGGCCGACGCGCTTCAGCGGGTGCAGGAGCCGCTCGGGCGCGTAGGTGCGCTCGAGATAGTGCGCGACCTTGGTGCACAGCGTACCCTGCGTGAAGGGCATCGACGGATCGCCCTGTATCTTCACGGCGACGCCGTCCTCCACGGTCACCAGCATGCCGCAGGTGTCGGGGCAGTCGTGCGGACAGGCAGCGCGGACGAGCATGGGCGAAATACTAACCCTGCCAGGCCTCGTCGAGCAGTTCGACCCAGTGCGCGACCGGCACGCCCGCGCCGCCCTGCAGGTGCACGAGGCAGCCCACATTCGCGGTCACGATGCCCACCGGCAGCCCGCTCTGCAGGGCCGCGAGCTTGCGGCCGCGCAGTTCCCGCGACAGCGCCGGCTGCAGTATCGAGTACGTGCCGGCCGAGCCGCAGCACAGGTGCGCATCCGGCACCGGCGCGAGCTCGAACCCCGCGCGCGCGAGGAGCGCCTCGGTCGTGCCGCGCAGCTGCTGGCCGTGCTGCAGCGAACACGGCGAATGGAACGCGATGCGGGCGAGGCCGGACCGTTCGGGAATCGACTCGAGCGGGATCACTTCGCTCGGGTCGCGGGCGAGCGCGGCGATGCGCGCGGCCTTGTCGCGGTACGCGGGGTCGTGCGCGAGCAGGTGGCCGTATTCCTTCACGGTCGAGCCGCAGCCGCTCGCGGTGACGACGATGGCCTGCACCTCGCCGCGTTCCACGAAGGGCCACCAGGCGTCGATCAGCGCGCGCATGTCGGCGCGGCCCGCCTCCTGGTCGTTGAGGTGAAAGCGCAGCGCCCCGCAGCAGCCGGCGCCCGGCGCTTCGATCAGCGAAACGCCGCACCGGTCCAGCACGCGTGCCGCGGCGGCGTTGATGCGCGGCGCGAGCGCCGGCTGCACGCAGCCGGCGAGCGCGAGCATGCGGCGCGCGTGGCGCGGCGCGGGCCAGGCGCCGGCCGGCGCAGCGGGCGCGGGCACCAGGCGCGGGAAGAGGAAGCGGAACATGCGCCCCAGGCCGAGGAGCGCGGCGAACAGCCGCGGCCGCGGCAGCGCGAACGCGAGCGCGGCGCGCTGGGCGCGCTGCCAGGGCGATCTCGGCACGCGTGCCTCGACGATGCCGCGGCCGATGTCGGCCAGGCGTCCGTACTGCACGCCCGACGGGCAGGTGCTCTCGCACGAGCGGCAGGTGAGGCAGCGGTCCAGGTGCAGCTGCGTGCGCGCCGTGGGCGCCGCGCCCTCGAGCACCTGCTTCACGAGGTAGATGCGGCCGCGCGGCCCGTCGAGCTCGTCGCCGAGCAGCTGGTAGGTCGGGCAGGTGGCGGTGCAAAAGCCGCAATGCACGCACTTGCGCAGGATGGCGTCGGCCTCCCGCCCCTCGGGCGTGTCGCGGATGAAATCGGCCAGTTCGGTCTGCATCGACGGGCCGCTATACTCGATCCATGCAGACGGTCATCGTCCTCGCCGCCCTCGCCGTACTCGCCGGCGTCGTGGCGTGGGTGGTCAACGTGGTGCGCAAGTACAACGAGCGCAAGGTCGTCGAGGGCGAGCGCGAGGCGCAGTTCCTCGCCGAGATGCTGCGCGCGAAGCCGCAGGCCGCGAAGCCAGCAGCGACGGCAGCGCCGGCGCCCGCGGCTGCCGCCACCCCTGCTGCGGCGCCGCCCGCCGACCCGATCGCCGCCGCGGGCGACGCGATCCGCGCTGCGCTGGCCGCCGGCCGCGGCGCCGATGCGGCGAAGGCGTTTCTGGCTGTGGTCGCCGAGCGCACCCGGCTCACGCTCGAGCCGGCGGCCTGGGAAGGACTCGGCCGCGCCCTGCTCTCGCAGGGCACGTATCTGGAGGCGGCCTGGGCGCTGCACGCCGGCGCTGCGCTCGCCGGCGATGCGGCGGGCGCGCAAAAGCGCTTGGTCGAAGTCGCGGTGCGCGCCGGCGACGCGGGGCAGGCGCAAAACGCGCTCAAGCTGTACGCCACGCTCCTCGCCAAGTATCCGCAGTCGCAGTACGCGGACTTCGTGCGCGCCAACATGAAGGAGCAGGAAAAGAAGGTGCCCAAGGCCTAGAACTCCGGGTACAGGCGTCCGGGATTGAACACGCCGGCCGGATCGAAGGCGGCCTTCAGCTCGCGGTGCAGGCGCGCGAGCGCCGGCGCGAGCGGCGCGAACACGCCTTCCGTCTTGTCGCCGCCGCGAAACAGCGTCGCGTGCCCGCCGGCGCGCGCCGCGGCGTCGCGCACCGCGCTGGCGTGCGCGCCGGCGCGCAGCCAGCGCAGCGCGCCGCCCCACTCGATCAGCGGCGCGCCGGGGAGCGCGAGCGGCGCGGCGGCCGAGGGCACCGAAAGGCGCCACAGCGGCGCCTCGCCCGCGAACCAGGCATCGGTCTGCTCGCGCATGCCCGACCAGAAGTGCGCGGCATCCTCGGCCGCGAGCGCTTCGCCTCCCAGCTTTTGCGCCGCCGCCTGCACCGCGCGTTCCGCGCCCGAGAGGCGCACGCAAAGCTCGCCGTCGCGCCAGGCGCTCGCCGATACCGGCAGCGGCGTGCCGGCCCAGCGGTTGAGCGATTCCAGCGCCTTGTCCTGGGGCAACTCGAGCCGCAGCGTACGCTCCGCGGCCGGCCGCGGCAGCACCTTGAGGGACACCTCCAGGATCAGGCCGAGCGTGCCGAGCGAGCCCGCGAGCAGGCGCGACACATCGTAGCCGGCCACGTTCTTCATCACGCGCCCGCCGAACGCGAGCTCGCGCGCGCGCCCGTCGATGAGGCGCGTGCCGAGCACAAAGTCGCGCAGCGCGCCGGCGGCCGCCCGGCGCGGGCCCGACAGCCCGGCCGCGACGCAGCCGCCCAGGGTCGCATGGGCGCCGAAGTGCGGCGGCTCGAAGGCGAGCATCTGCCCCTCGGCGGCGAGCGCGCCCTCGAGCTCGTCAAGGGGCGTGCCGCAGCGCGCCGTCACCACCAGCTCGGTCGGCTCGTAGTCGACGATGCCGGCGTGCGATCGCGTGTCGAGGACCTCGCCGCACGGCGCGCAGCCGTAGAAGTCCTTGCTGCCGCCGCCGCGCAGCTGCAGGCGCGCGCCGCGCGCCGCCGCGTCCCGGATGCGCTCGCGCAGCTCCGCCGACATCAGAAGCGCGGCAGCTGCGCGTGCCGCAGCTCGCCCCCGTGCACGTGGCCGCGGCTGAATTCCGCGCAGCGCGCGAGCGTCGGCACCGCCTTGCCGGGATTGAGCATTCCGGTCGGGTCGTAGGCGCGCTTCACGGCGTGGAACAGCTCCAGCTCCGCGCTGCCGAACTGCACGCACATCTCGTTGATCTTCTCCACGCCCACGCCGTGCTCGCCGGTGATGGTGCCGCCCACGGCGATGCATTTCTCCAGCACTTCGGCCGCGAACGCCTCGGTGCGCTTGAGCTCGCCGGCGTCGTTGGCGTCGAACAGGATCAGCGGGTGCAGGTTGCCGTCGCCGGCGTGGAACACGTTCGGGCAGCGCAGGCCGTACTTCTTTTCCATCTCGCCGATGAAGCCGAGCACCTCGCCCAGGCGCTTTCGCGGGATGGTGCCGTCCATGCAATAGTAGTCGGGCGAGATGCGGCCCATGGCGGGAAACGCCGCCTTGCGTCCGGACCAGAAGCGCAGCCGCTCGGCCTCGTCGCGCGACTCCGTGAGCCGCGTGGCGCCGGCGCGCGTCAGCACCTCCTTCACCTTCGCGATCTCGTCCTCGACTTCTTCGGGCAGGCCGTCGGCTTCGCACAGCAGGATCGCCGCCGCCTCGAGGTCGTAGCCGGCGCCGACGAACTCTTCGACCGCGCGCGTCGCCGGCCGGTCCATCATCTCGAGTCCGGCGGGGATGATGCCGGCCGCGATCACCGCCGCCACCGCGTCGCCCGCCTTGTGCAGGTCGTCGAAGGATGCCATGACGACACGCGCCGCCGGCGGCTTGGGCAGCAGCTTCACCGTGATCTCGGTGGCGACCGCGAGCATGCCCTCCGAGCCGACGATCAGCGCGAGCAGATCGAAGCCCGGGGCGTCGAGCGCCTCGGAGCCGAAATCGAGCGGCTCGCCATCCGCCGCAAACCCGCGCACGCGCAGCACGTTGTGCACCGTGAGCCCGTACTTCAGGCAGTGCACGCCGCCGGAATTCTCGGCGACATTGCCGCCGATGCTGCAGGCGATCTGGCTCGAGGGATCGGGCGCGTAGTACAGGCCGAAGGGCGCCGCGGCGTCCGAGATGGCGAGGTTCCTCACCCCCGGCTGCACGACGGCGATGCGCGCCACCGGGTCGAGACGCACGATGCGCATGAACTTGGCGAGCGAGAGCAGCACGCCGTCCCCCGGCGGCAACGCGCCGCCCGAGAGCCCGGTGCCCGCGCCGCGCGGCACCACCGGCACCTGCAGCGCGTGGCACGCGCGCAGCACCTGCTGCACCTGCGCCTCGGTCTCCGGCAGCGCCACCACCATCGGCACCTTGCGGTACGCGGTGAGCCCGTCGCATTCGTAGGGCCGCGTGTCCTCTTCCTGCCACAGCACGGCGCGCTCGGGCAGGAAGGCGCGCAGCGCCTGCGCCACGGCGCGCTGGCGCTCGCGCGCCGCTACAGGTAACGCTTCGCCCACGCCAGCCCCGCGACCGTGTCGCCCTTGGGGATGTACTCGCAGCCCATCCACCCCTGGTAGCCCAGGCGGTCGATGTGCGCGAGCAGGTAATCGAAATTGATCTCGCCGGTGCCCGGCTCGTGCCGGTCGGGCACGTCGGCGAGCTGCATGTGGCCGATCCTCGGCAGCAGGCGCTCGATGGTCTTCGCCAGGTCGCCTTCGACGATCTGCATGTGGAAGATGTCGTACTGCAGCTTCAGGTTGGCGCAGCCGGCCGCATCGATCACCTCGAGGCCCTGGCGCGAGCC
>Ga0224510_10001836_pt1 | contig 13502 bp, 10 predicted proteins | sample SF_May12_sed_USG_FD_170161 | JGI IMG/M metagenome (GOLD analysis project Ga0224510, IMG submission 170161) | Sediment microbial communities from San Francisco Bay, California, United States - SF_May12_sed_USGS_4_1 | ecosystem: Environmental > Aquatic > Marine > Sediment | place: USA: California... | reverse complement strand
CCCTGCGGGATCCTTGACGTCGACGGCTTCTTCGGCCCCCTGCTCGATCTCATCGCCCGGGCGGTGGCGGAGGGCTTCATCCGGGCCGAGCACGCCGCCGCCCTGACCGTGGCCACCACGCCGTCGGCCCTGCTCGACGAACTCGCCCGCCGCGGCGGTGGGCTGAGAACAGCCGGCTGAGCTCAGAACCGGCGGCGGAGACGGCTGGTGAGGGTCCGCGCACCGCGGTGCATGGTGCGCCGGGGCGCCATGAGGACCGACAACCCGAGGTGGAGCAGGCCGGCCATCCGCCGCCCGTCGTACATGTTGGCTACGGCGTAGCGGTACTGGTTGATGGCGTGGCAGTCGAGCAGGAAGATCCACGATCCGGGCCACCGCCGGGATCGGTGACCGGCCAGGAACTCGCTGAACGTGACCTGCGGCAGGCCCCCGGCCCGCAACGTCGCCTGGTGGGCGGCGAACTCGTTGTAGAGCTGGGCCTCCACGATCCGCTTGCCGTTGAGGCTTCCCGAATGGAACCGAACCGCCAACAGCAGCTCGTCGAGGTTGGCCAGCTCGGCCACCTCGGCCATCCGCAGGAACAGATCCCAGTCTTCGGACAGGTCGTGTTCCCAGTACCCGCCCACCTGCTCGAACAGCTTGCGCCGGAACATGGTGGTGGCGTTGCACATCCCGTGGCGGTTGGCCAAGAGATCGTCGACGATCTCGGCGTGGGAGGTGGGCAGGTTGGAGGGCATACCCGCCCCGCGGGCCCCCATACGCAGGATCTGACCGCCCACCAGGCCCACCCGGGGGTTGGCGTCGAGGAACGCCACCTGCTTGGCCAGGCGGTCGGGCTGGGCCACGTCGTCGGCGTCCATGCGGGCGACGAGCTCACCTTCGGCCATGGCGATACCACGGTTGGCCGCCTGGTGCTGGCCCTGGTTGGCCTGGTGGACGACGACAAGGCGGGGATCAGCGACGCCGTCCAGATACCGACCCGAGCCGTCCGTGGACCCGTCGTCGATCACGATCAGGCGGAAGTCGCGGTAGGTCTGGGCCAGTACCGATTCCACTGCGTCCGGCAGGAAGGGCAGGCCGTTGAACACCGTCATCACCACGGTCAAGCGGGGATGGGGCGCGCCGGAGACCCCCTCCTCGGCGGTGGCGGACACGACGGTCATCACCGGTTCCAGGCCGGTCCCCGTGCAGCTCGCTCGCACTCCCGTGCCACCATCTCCCTACGATAGGTCCCCGGCCGCGGGGTAGAACGACTTCTGGGCAGTCTGCCCTACGACTCGGGGTGGGCAGCGACGCCGCCGGCGGGGGCGAACCTCATCGGCCGACGCCGTAAGCTGCCGCCAACTGGTCCAATGTCGACTCCACGTCGTCGACGGTCACTCTCCGTCGCAGGTGGACGAGCAGCTGGTTGGCTCCAGCCTCGGCGAAGGCCTCGCTCAGCTCGGGCCGGGCCGAGTCCCGGTTCGGGCTGGCCGTGATGTGGACGTCGCCGATGTCGCGGCCGGTGCCGTCCAACAGCTCGGCCAGGCGGGTCCGGCGCTCGGTCAGGAGCTCCGGGCTCACGTTGAACGGGAGCCAGTCGGCGCCGAGGCGAACGACCCGGCGAATGGCGACGTCACTCTCGCCGCCCACGTGGATCGGCGGATGGGGGGTCTGGACAGGTTTGGGAAAGGCCCGGGACGGAGGAAGGGTCCAGAACCGGCCCTCGTGGCTCGATTCCGAGTCCTCCCACAACCGGCGCATCACCTCGATGTACTCATCGCACCGGGCTCCCCGGTGCTCCCACGGCACCTGCAGCGCCTCGAACTCCTCCCGCTGCCAACCCACCCCGATGCCGAAGTCGAACCGGCCGCCCGACAACCAGTCGACATTGGCCACCTCCTCGGCCGTGTACAAGGGATTGCGCTGGGGCACCAGGATCACGCCGGTGCCGAGCCGGATAGTAGAGGTCTGGCCGGCCAGCCAGGCCAGGGTGGTGAACGGTTCGGCCATCCCGGCCTCGCCGCTGACCGGGAACTCACCGGTTTCGGCGTAGGGGTACTCCTTGGCGTAGGAGTCGAACAGCACCACGTGCTCGCCCACCCAGACCGAGTGGAAGCCCCGTTCCTCGGCGGCCCGGGCCGCCTTGGCCAGGAATGCCGGGGTGACGACGGGATAGAAGGCGCCGAGGAAAAGTCCGATCTTCATGGCCGGGATGCTAAACCGTCACCCGTGATCGGTGCCTATTTCCAGCCCGGACCAGACGGTCTTCGCCCCCATCCCGAGGCCCGGGCCCCATGGGCCGACGACATGCTGCACGGCCGCCTGTTGGGCGGCCTGGCCGCTCGGGCCTTCGAGGCCGAGCTGATCGACCCCGGGTGGCGGGCCGCTCGCCTGACGGTGGACCTGTTCCGCCCGGCGGCCATGGCACCCGTGACCGTACGGACCCACGTGGTGCGCCACGGGCGGCGGATCCGGGTGGCCGACACTGTCTTGGCCTGCGGGGGCCACGACGTGGCCCGGGCCACGGTGGTAGTGCTGGCTGAGAGCACCGAGCCCCCGGGCCGCATCTGGCGACCCGAGCCCCAGCCCTGGCCCGATCCGCTGACCCTGCCCTGGGTGCCCGATCCCGCCGAGCCGGAGCCGGCCTGGATCGTGAACCCCCTGCCGGGCGGGGAGTTCGAGTCGGCCGGGCAGAGCCGGGTCTGGACCCGCGAACGGGCTAGCCTCGTGCAGGATGAGCCCCTGACCCCGCTCGTGCGGGCGGCCATGAGCGCCGACCTGGCCTGCCCCCTGGCCAACGGGTCTGACGAGGGCCTCTATTACATCAATGGCGACTACACCCTTGCCCTCGGGCGGTACCCGGTGGGCCAATGGATCGGGCTGGAAGCCGCCCAGCAGATAGCGGCCGACGGCATCTCGATCGCCGCCTCCACCCTGGTCGACCTCGGCGGCCCCTTCGCCACCAGCACCGGGGTCTCCCTCGCCCGCCCGGCGCTGGCCAAGCCCTAGGAGTTTCGCCACGGGCGAAACTCCTAGGCAACCCGCAGGGTTGCCGTCCCCGCAGGGAACACCTCAGCCGACGGCAGCCCGGAGCTTGCCGTGGAGGGTGTTGAGCTCGTCGATCATGGCGTCGACGGAGCGGGCCCCGGCCTGGAAGATGGCGGTGGCGTTGACCGCCGTCCACTCGCAGCCCATGTCCCGGATCTTCACGGCCCGGGCTACCACCTGATCGTGGTTCGAGTAGAATGTCTTGCCCGCCTCGTCCCGGGGCGGGGGCGCCAGCATCAGCTGCATCCCGATCGACGACGGGTCACGCCCGGCCGCCTCGGCGTGGCGCCGGATGGCGGCCATGGCCTCCACCAGCTCGTCGTCCGACACGCCGGCCGTGCCCATCCAGCCGTCGCCGAGCTCCCCGGTGCGGCGCAGGGCGGCCTTGCTGCCGCCGCCCACCCAGATCGGCAGCCCGCCGCCCTGGGGCGGCTTGGGCTCCATGGCGATGGCCTCGACGTTGTAGCGATCGGAGGTGAAATCGATCTTTTCGTCGGCCCAGCACGCCCGCAGCAAGCGGATGGCGTCGTCCATCAGCTTGCCCCGGACCCCGAAGTCCTCGTTGAGCACGTCGTATTCGGCCCGCTGCCATCCCACGCCCACGCCGAGCCGAACCCGGCCGCCAGAGAGCGTGTCGAGCGTGCTGATCTGCTTGGCCACGAGGATCGGCTGGCGCTGCGGCAGCACCAGCACCTCGGTGGACAGGCTGACCCGCTTGGTGACGGCGGCGGCGAAGGCCAGCATCACCAGCGCCTCCAGGATCGGCATCTGGGGCGGGTACATGGGGGCCCGGCGGGTCTCGGTGGGATAGCCCATGATCACGTGGTCGAACACGGCCAGCTCGTCGTAGCCGATCTCCTCGATGGCCCGGGCCATGTCAGCCACCTTCTCCGGACCCTCCCGGAACGACACGCTTGGGAACTCGACTGCGATCCTCATGCGGTCATCCTGGCCCACGAGCGGCCCCTGTCACCAAAACCACGGCGACGAAGTGAGCCAGACCGGCGGCCACGGTGAAGGCGTGCCAGATCTCGTGGTACCCGAACACCAGCGGTCTGGGGTCGGGCCGGCGGAGGTAGAACAGTATGGCGCCCACCGTGTAGAGGGCCCCTCCCAGGGCCAGCAGGGCCAGGGCCAGGGGCGACAGGGCGTGGATCAGCACCGGCATGGCTAACACGGCCAGCCAGCCGATCACCAGATAGAGGCTGTTGGCGGCCCGCATCACCAGGTCTGAGCCGGCCAGCTTCGACACGACGCCCACCGCCGCCAGGCCCCACACGGCCGACAGCAGGGGTAGGGCCCAGCTCCGGGGCAGGGCCGACAAGCAGACGGGCGTATAGGTGCCGGCGATCAGCACGAAGATCATGCTGTGGTCGGCCCGGCGCATCAGGCGCTGGGCCCGCTCGGTGTGGGCCAGACGGTGATAGGCGGCCGACACCCCGTACACCGAGGCCAGGCTGGCGCCGTAAATGGCCACCCCGATCCGGGGCCCCAGACGGTCCACCGCCACCACTAGGGCCACCGCAGCCGGCAGGCTCAGCCAGAAGGCCCAGGTGTGGATCCGGCCCCGCCAGGCGGGGCGGGGGAGGCCGGTGATGAACGAAGGGACGTGGTCCGACACGTGCGGCACCATAGCGGCGGAGGGCCGGGGGCCGGGGGATCAGACGGCGGCTCCGGGGGCGCCGGCGGCGGCCGTCACCCGGGCCTGGCGGCTCCGGACCAGGAGCATGTCGAGGAGGCGGATCAGGACCTCCTTCACCGACTCCTTGTCCCGGGCGTCGAAGCGGATCAGGGGGACGTCGGGGTCGATGTTGAGGGCCATCCGGACCTGATCGAGGCGGTGGCGGGGGCTCGAGTCGAACTGGTTGACGGCCACGATGAAGGGGATCGAGCGATCCTCGTAGTAGTCGATGGCCTGGTAGCAGTCTTCCAGGCGGCGGGTGTCGGCCAGCACCACGGCCCCTAGCGCCCCTTGCACCAGGTCATCCCACATGAAGGCGAACCGCTCCTGGCCCGGGGTGCCGAACAGGTAGAGCCGCAGGGTCTCGCTGATCGTCACCCGGCCGAAGTCGAGCGCCACCGTGGTGGTGGTCTTGGTCGGCAGGAACTCGCGGTCGTCCACCGACAGGCTGGCGGCCGTCATGTTGGCCTCGGTGCGCAGTGGCGTGATTTCCGAGATCGCGCCCACGAGGGTAGTCTTGCCCACCCCGAAGCCGCCGGAGATGACGATCTTGGCCGACAGGTGTGACGGGTGGTCGGGCCCCCCGCTGGTTCTCACAGGGCGCGGATCCCCTCGATCAGCGCCTCGATCAGCTCCACGTCGGCGCCGGTGCCGGTGGGTCGGCCGTGGGGATCGAGCAGGCCCTCGGTAACCATGTCGGTCACCAGCACCCGCGACACGCCGAGGGGCACGTCGAGGAAGCTCGAGATCTCGGCGATCGACAGGGGCTCGACGCAGATGGCGGCGATCTTGCTCCGCTCGAAGCCGAGCTTGGCCCCGTCGGCCCGCCGGGAGGTGGTGACCACCGTCTCCACCGTCAGGTCCGACTTGGTGGCCCTCGTGCGGCCGCCCGTGATCACATAGGGCCGGACGAGGTGCGACTCGTTCTCGTCGTCTACGGGTTCGGCCATGGCAGCCGCCCTCACGTCGCGCTCGACCGCAGTGACAGCACGTTCTTCAGCTCCTCCACCAGAGCCGGCGTGAGCATCTCGCCCACACGTTGGATGAGAAGCGTCATCTCGTAGCCCACAGAGCCCACGTCGCAGTCAGAGTCGGCCAGAACGCCCACCGTCGACCCGTCGTCCACCGCCATCACGAACAGGTAGCCCTCGGTCATCTCGATGATGATCTGGTTGACCTCACCGTAATGGTAGAGGTCGGCGGCGCCGTGGCTCAGGCTGGTGAGGCCGGCGATGATAGCGCCGAACTGTTCCACGCCCGGGCCCTCCAGGCCGGCCGAGGCGGCCAGCAGGAAGCCGTCGGAGCTGACCGCCACCGCCTCCCGGACCCCCACCGTGCGAGAGGCGAAGCTGGCCAGCATCCAGCTCAGGTCCTGGCCAGAGTGGATGGCCGGATCCTGGCTGAGGTGATCCCGGGTTGCCGTCATGTCAGCTCTCCTCCTCGTCGTCTCCAGCCGACCCGTCGACCGGGTCGGCTGCTGCCTGCCGCTGAGCTCGCGCCGCCTCGACGCCGCTGGCGAACCGATTGAGCTTGTCCCGCACCTCTTCGGCCCGAGCCATGCCGGTAGAGGCAGCCGCCGCCTCGGTCTCCACCACGCCGAACTGGCCGCCGGGGACCGGTTGCGACTTGCGCACCCGACGCCGGACCTGGAACCGCTGCTGCTCGGGATCGCTCCCGTTGGCGTCGCGCTCGATCCGCCGGGAGGGGCGGCTTTTGAACGGCGGGATAGGGGCGCCGGCGGCTTCGTCGTCGGCGCCCGGGCCCATGGCGGAAACCACGGCCGGCTCCTCGTCGGGTGAGCCTCCGGGGCGCTCCGGCTTGCGAGGCTCGGGGCCCCGCCGCACCGGGCGGGTGGGAGGCGGGGTCGAGGCCCGGGACGGTGGTGGGCCGGTCAGGGGTCCGCTCACGTGAAGCCGGCTCGACCGGATCTCCACCACCGGCTCGGGACCGGTGGACAGGCACGAAAGGGGCAGCGTGACCTTGGCCGTGATGCCGCCGCTGGGCGCCGACTCCACCAGCCGGACGGTAATCCCGTGACGGGCAGCCAACCGGCCGACCACGAACAGGCCCATGAAGCTCCCAGGAGGCGCTCCGGCCTCGGGGGCGTTAGCGATGCGGGCATTGGCCTCGTCGAGCCGGTCGAGGGACAGGCCGAGGCCGCGGTCGACGATCGAGATGGTGTAGGTGCCGTCGTCGGCCGCTGCTCCGCTCACGTCCACCGTGGTCTGGGGTGGGGAGAACAGAGTGGCGTTCTCGATGAGCTCGGCCAGCAGGTGGGTGATGTCGCTGATGGCCCGGGGGTCGACGAGGGCTCGCTCCACCCGCCCGATGGTGACCCGGGCGAAGTCCTCCACCTCGCTCGTGGCGGCGCGCACCACCTCATCGACCGGCCGGGCCTGGGTACCGCGCCGGGGCGATTCCTCGCCCGCCAGCACGAGGAGGCTCTCCGCGTTGCGCCGCATCCGCGTGGCCATCTGGTCCAGCGCGAAGAGATTGCGCAGGGTGTCGGGATTTGACTCGGTCCGCTCCAGGTCGTCGATGAAACGCAGCTGGCGGCCGATCAGCTGCTGGTTGCGCCGACCCAGATTCACCAGCACGGCCGCCACCTCGCGGTCGCGGTCGATGGCCTGGGTGGCGGCCAGGTCCACCGCGGTGGAACGCAGGTTGTTGAAGGCGGCCGTCAGCTCGGCCACCTCGGCGTCCCCGCCCACGTCGACCGGCTCCAGCCGGGCGCTGGGGTTGCCCGCAGCGGAGGAGCGCAGCAAGGCCGGCAGGTCGTGGTGGGCCATGCGGTTGGCAGCCGAGCGCAGGGCTTCGATCGGACCGACCACGCGCCGGGCCTGGCGGCGGGAGGCGAGCCAGGCCAGCAGGAGGCCGAGGAGAGCGAGAGCGGCCACTGCCAGCGTCATCAGGCGGGTGCCGTCGCGGACGTCGCTGCTCACCGTGGCCAGGTCGTCGGCCGCCGCCACCGCCTGGCGGGTGGGCTGCTGGACCATCGCCACCCAGGCCGGACTGGGGATCTCGACACCGAGGCCTGCCACCCGGCGGCTGGTGGTGAGCTTGCTGTAGCCGCCGAGGACCTCATCGCCGGCATCGACATAACCCGAGACACCGGTGGCTGCCAGCGCCTTGGCGAAGAGCGGGTTGCGGTCGGCGGCCAGCGGGGTGACGCCATCGATCAGCTGGGGGTCGTGGGTACTGGCGGTGTCGGCCACAACCAGGCCCTCCTGGGTGCCCACCAGCACCTGGAGGCCGGCCGCCGGGTCGGTGTTGGCGTCGGCCACGGCCTGGATGGCCGCCAGCGTGACCACGGCCTGCACCACCCCCGCCGGGGTGCCGGTACGGGGATCGTCGATGCGGGCGGCCACCACGAAGGCGGGGGCGCCGCCGGCGTCGTCGCTCGGTTCCACCGGGCCGATCCAGGCCCCGGCGGCCAGGGCCTCGCTGAACCAGGTCTGGCCCCGCTGCACCACGGTGCCGGGCGGGGCGGCCGCTCCGACCACGAACCCGTTGCCGTCGGCCACCAGGAGCTGGGCGTAGAAGGGCTCGGTATCGGCTTGCTCGGCGAGCAAGCGGGAGATGGCGCCCGACGTGTCGAGGACCTGGTTGCCCAGAGCCGTTGCCGCCTCGGCATCGGGCAGGCCGGCGGCGCCGTCCGCCTCGGGGCGGTTGGCGGCTGCCGCCTCCGTCACCTGCGGCGACCGGCCGAGGTCCACCACGTCGTCGAGGCGGTGGGCGAGGAAGGTGTCCACGCCTTCGGCCACCAGCCGGGCACGGCTGGTTTCCAGGCCGCCCACCGTGTCCTCGGCGAACCGGGCCTGAGCCGCCACCACCTGGCGATCGGTGCGGTTGGCCAGCCATACCCCGCTCGCCGCCACCAGGGCCGTGACCAGCAGCAGGGGGGTGCCGGTGGTGAGCAGGGCTTGGCGGGTGATCCGGGCCGCGACCGACCGGCCGGACCGGGCGAAACCTGTCTCCCGCGGCTCCGACGTCATGCCATCGGACTCCAGACCAGCCACTCCAGACGCCCTTCCGCTCCCTGCCCGCTCCTGCACGACGAGTAGGCGAAGCCCTGCCCCGTCCGCAGAGTCCACCGAGGATGACGCTAGCCGAATTAGGGCGACCGACCTACCTCCTTCGATAACGGGATGGTGGGAACACCTGCTCTGTTGACTGCGTCTATCCTGGTCAGCCTGCCGGCCCGCCGGGGGTTGGCGCCTAGCTCAGGGGAGAACCGGCGTGTTGTCGGGCTATCGCGTACTCGACCTGTCGGACCATCGGGGCCAGCTGGCGGGTCAGATCCTGTCCGACCTGGGGGCGGAGGTGATCCTGGTGGAGCCGCCGGGCGGGTCGCCGGCCCGCACGGTGGGTCCGTTCGTGGCCGGGCATGAAGGCGACCCGGCGCGGTCACTCTGGTTCTGGGCCTACAACCGGGGCAAGCGGAGTGTGGTGCTGGACCTCCAGTCGCCGGCTGGCTGCGAGGAGCTCCGGCGCCTGGCCCGCCACGCCGACCTGTTGATCGAATCGGCGGCACCGGGAGCCATGGCGGCCCTGGGTCTCGGCCCCGAAGACCTGGCCCGGGAGAACCCGGCTCTCGTCTACACGTCGATCACGCCGTTCGGCCAGACCGGCCCCAAGGCGGGCTGGGCCGCCACCGACCTCACCGTCGTGGCCGCCGGGGTGCAGCTGGCGATGATGGGCGACGAGGACCGTCCGCCGGTCAGGATCCCGCTCGACCAGGCCTTCCTCCATGCTGCGGCCGACGCCGCCGTCGGGTCGCTGGTGGCCCTCCGGGAACGGGCCCGCTCGGGTCGGGGCCAGCACGTCGACGTGTCGGCTCAGGCCGCAGTACTCCAGGCGACCCAGTCCTTCGCCCTGTCCCACCTGTATCGGGCGGCGCCCGTGACCCGGACGGCCGGCGGCACCAAGGTCGGGCCGTTCCACGTGCGCCTCCGCTCTCCGGCGGCCGACGGCCACGTCTCCACCACCATCCTGTTCGGCGAGGCCATCGGCCCGTTCAGCAAGCGGTTGTTCGACTGGATCCACGCCGAGGGCGAGTGCGACGACAGCGATCTGGAGATCGACTGGCTCAACTTCGTGGAGGGCGTGGTGGCGGGGCGGATCCCGGCATCGGAGTACGACCGCATCCAGGACGTGGCGGCTGCGTTCACCAGCCGGAGGACCAAGGCCGAGCTGTTGCGGGAGGCACTGGCCCGGCGGCTGCTCATCGTGCCCATCGCCACCGTGGCCGACGTGGTGGAGTCCGAGCAGTACGCCGCCCGCAACTACTGGCGTTCCATCGAGGTCCCGGAGCTGGGCCAGCCCGTGCGCTTCCCCGGCCCGTTCGCCGTCCTGTCGGCCTCACCGTTGGACACCGGCCGCCCGGCGCCGGCCCTCGGCGCCCACGAGGCTGCGGTGCTGGCCCCGGCTCCGTCGGCTGCGCTGGTGGCGGCAGGGGAGCGGTCAGCCCGCGCCGCCACCGAGGATGGAGACGCCCGGAGGTTGCCGTTCGACGGTCTGAAGGTGCTCGACTTCATGTGGGTCATGGCTGGCCCGGCCGGCACCCGGGTGCTGGCCGACTACGGCGCCCAGGTGGTGCGGGTGGAGTCGGCCAACAAGATCGAGACGGCCCGCACCATCCAGCCGTTCCTCGACGACCAGGGCGGGGCCGAGAACTCCGGCCTCTACCAGAACATGAACGCCGGCAAGCTCGGCCTCACGCTCGACCTGTCCCGGCCCGAGGCACGCGACGTGGTGCTCGACCTGGTGCGCTGGGCCGACGTCGTGTGCGAATCATTCTCGCCCAAGGCCATGCGGGCCTGGGGCCTGGGCTACCAGGATCTTCGCCGGGTCAAACCCGACCTGATCATGGCGTCGAGCTGCCTGTTCGGCCAGACCGGTCCGCTGTCGAGCCTGGCCGGCTACGGCACCATGGGGGCGTCGCTGTCGGGCTTCTACGACATGACCGGTTGGCCCGACCGGGAGCCCGCCGGCTGCTTCGGCGCCTACACCGACTACCTCTCCCCCCGGTTCCTGGCCGCCGCCCTGATGGCTGCGCTCGACCACCGGGAGCGAACGGGGGAGGGCCAGTACATCGACGTGGCCCAGGCCGAGGCGTCGATCGCCTTCCTGGCCCCGGCCGTGCTCGACTACGAGGTCAACGGTCGCTTGGCCCCCCGGCCCGGCAACCGCCACCCGGTGATGGTCCCTCACGGCGTGTTCACCGCCGCCGGCGACGACCGGTGGATCGCCATCGCCTGCCAGAGCGACGACGCCTGGCGGGCCCTGGCCGCCGCCGCCAGGCTCGACCCGGCCCTGGCCGCCCTCGACGCCGAGGGCCGTCGGGCCCGGGAGGACGAGCTGGAGGCTGCCATCGCCGCCTGGACGTCGCCCCAGGAGCCGGCGGCGCTGGCCGAGGCCCTACAGGCCATCGGGGTGGCGGCCCACGCCGTGCAGACAGCGGCCGACGTGGCCGCCGACCCCCAGCTCATACACCGGGACCATTTCCTGGAGGTTGACCACGCCGATCACGGCAGCGTGTGGGTGGAGAACAGCCGGTTCAGGTTGTCGCGCACCCCGGCCGCCGTCACCCGGGGCGGGCCCACGTTGGGCCAGCACACCGTCGACGTGCTCGTCGGCATCCTGGGCTACAGCGACGACCGCCTGGCCGAGCTGGCCGTCGCCGGGGTGTTGGAGTAGCTGCCCTCTGCACATAGTGCCACCAGCATTCGTGGCGATACAGAGTTTTTGCCGACGTAGGCGCAGGCCAGAACAGTCGCGGCCGAGGTTTTTGGCTGAGCATCATTGCTTAGGCGCACTGTTGCGGTTATGTTGCAGCCCGGCGCAGGGCGACCGATCGGGATGGTGTGGAACGCGATCCGGTCGATCGAACAGAAGGCGGGATGGAGTCCCCCGAGGCGGAGCGGGAGCCGACGGCTCTCCGTGCCTGGGGTCGGGCCTCCGAACCAATGAGGTTTGCTGTGCAGAGATTCACCAGTGCGGGTGCAGACAGTGGAAGCGAGGCGTCGGAGGATCCGACGATGTACCTCGACCCGGTTCCGGCCGACGAGGCCGGTGACCATCTGGACCAGCTGACCGCACTGTTCGGCGTCGAGGGCATCGACCAGCTGCCGTGGCGGGCCAAGGATCTCCTGGAGACCGACGACGAGCCGGCCCGTTCGCCGATGTGGCGCCGGGTGGGCTGGAAGGGTGCCTCGGCGGTGGCCGCCGCCCTCGTGGTCGTCGTCGCGTTCGCCGGAATCCAGCTTTCCGAGAGCCGGCAGGGCAGCAAGGCCGACGACGCCCTGGCCGCCCCTACCTCCACCGCCCCGGCCACCGACCCCACGTCGCCGGATTCCACCCCTGCGCCCTCCACCGCCGCCGGCCCGCCCACCACCGCCGCCGGCGATCCAGCGGCCACGGCCCCCACCACGGCCCCGCCGCCGGCCCCCGGCTCGTCGGCCCCCGCCACCAGCGCCCCGGCGGCTGGCACCCCGGCCCAGGGCGGCTCGGCGGCCGCCCAGACCGGCAGCTATCAGACGAATCTGGCCCTGGTGCACGCCCAGGCGGTGCGCAACCGGAACCAGGACGACTCCAGGTTCCTCAAGACCCCGTCGGAACAGCTCAACCCCGAGGATCACTACGGGCCCCGGAGCGACTATTTGAACAACCCGGCGGGCAACCCGGAGCAGGCGTTCCCGGTCGTGGAGGGGGGCCAGTTCCGAGTTGCCTGTGAGTTCTCCCATTTCGCCTACGACGATCCGCTGGTGTTCCCGGGCCAGCCGGGGGCGTCGCACCTCCATACGTTCTTCGGCAACACCGACGCCAACGCCTTCTCCACGGCCGACTCGATCCTGAACACCGGGGGCAGCACCTGCAACGGCCAGGAGCTCAACCGCACCTCCTACTGGGTGCCGGCCCTGTTCGACAGCAACGGCAACGTGCGGATTCCCGAGCGGCTGGTTGTGTATTACAAGGGCGAGGGCTTGGCCAACGGCAAGGCGGAGCCTTACCCGACGGGGGCGGCCATGATCGCCAAGGTCGATCTCAACACGGTCGACAACGGCCGGGGCGGGGCCATGGGCAAGTTCTCGTTCAACTGCTCGGACAACTACTCCTCGAACGGCGGGGAGTCGGCCAACACCATGGTGGGTTGCGACGGCTCCCTGTTCCAGAAGCTGTTCGGCGCGGCCGACCCGCATGTGGTGCTGGAGATGAATGTGAAGTTCCCTCAGTGCTGGAACGGCAAGGACCCGTCGAACCCGGCCAACTACGCGGCACCCACCGAAGGCGGCTGGTACTTCAGCAACTGCACCGGCGAGTTCAACCGCACCCTCACCAACCTCGAGTACTTCGTCGACTACCCGGTGGAACCGGGTGAGAACACGTCCGACTGGTACCTCTCGTCCGACGTCGACCCCACCAGCAAAGCGCTCCGGCCCGGCCCCCGCGGGGCCAGCAACCACGCCGACTGGATGAGCGGGTGGAACAAGGCCACCAACAAGATGTGGATCGACAACTGCGTCAACTTCCGCACCTCGGAGCCGAGCGGCTGCGGCTTCGGCTACCTCACGAACGGCGGGCCCGACGGCAACAACCCGCAGCCCGGCCCCGCCCTCAAGTACCGGGAGCAGTTCACCGGGCCGTTCAAGGTGCCGGCCTCCCAGATCGTCGCTGAGCTGTGCCCCGGTGGTGGGAACCTGGCCAACGCAACGGCGGCGGCCTACTGCAAACCAGGTACGGCGGTGGTTCGAGCCGGGCTGGGAAGCTCCCCGTTCTGTATGACGCCCCC
>Ga0224510_10001835_pt1 | contig 13502 bp, 4 predicted proteins | sample SF_May12_sed_USG_FD_170161 | JGI IMG/M metagenome (GOLD analysis project Ga0224510, IMG submission 170161) | Sediment microbial communities from San Francisco Bay, California, United States - SF_May12_sed_USGS_4_1 | ecosystem: Environmental > Aquatic > Marine > Sediment | place: USA: California... | reverse complement strand
CCCAGGCCGCCCTTGGCCAACCGATCAGCAACTTCGTTACCCACCAAGCCGACATGGGCTGGGACCCAGATCAAGGTAACATTCAAATTGTTGGCCAGGCACTGATCGTTAAGAGCCAAAATAGAATTTACTAGGTCAGGCCTGGACTTGCTATCTCTATTTTTAATGGACTGGATGGCTGACAGTGAGTCGGATAGGATAGCTGTTTGATCTGGTTTGTTACCAATTACCCAGTCTAGGGTGTACTTAATGGCCAAAAGTTCTGCCGAATAAATGGAAAGGTTGTCGCTGAGTCTTTTAACAATTTGTATATTTTTGGAAGGAATGTAGAGGGCAGCAGAGATGCGGCCACCCTCCGGGTCTTTTGAGCCATCTGTGTAAATTTTAAGGTGCTCAGCATAATTTTGGTCAATGTGAGATACTAATCTCCCCTGTAAAGGCTATGCATTTATAACAGTTTACCAATTGACAGTCTGACTTGGTGTACAGGAAGCGCGTGATTGGTTGCTTAGTGATTTTTCTGAGCCCTGAACATTTTGACATGCGTCAACTGATAATCAAACTGATTGGTAATTATTAAACAAGAAAATACCATTTAAATAATTAAGGAATATATTAGGAAAAATATTTGTTGGCATAAACAATTGAATGTGAAAATGTTTACAATATCATTCACTAGTTGACTTATAAAGACTTACTTTAAACATTATTGATAAAAAATCTCAAAGGTCTGAATGTTCTGCAAAGTAGGCTCAGTGACAGTCACAGATCACCAATCATCAAATAGGCCTAAATTATATTGTAAGCCATACTGTGCGTAAGGTAATCTACTTTTAATGTGGGAAATGTTTTGTGATTAATCATGGTCGTTTATTTACGGTCATGAAATCAACTGTATTAGCTGATTCTTTTGACCTTGCACCCACCTATCTTCATGAATAATCTGCTTCGTAAGTTTCACCTTGTTATACAGAAGAGGTGTACCTTTTGTCAATATAAATCAATAATATCAATTAAGCTCTATACCGGTTATGTTTCGCAGTGGTATAGGAGTTTGACTGCGATGTTTCTGAAACGGGTTCAATCCCCTGTTACAAAACATTTTTCATGTCGAAATAAATGAAAATGCGCGAAACATGCACAAGTTTCTTATTTTCTTATATAGTTTTATAACACTTGATTGCTCGCAAGTATATTTAATTTGCACAGTGTCAATATCTAGGAAACAATCAAGATGTCGAAACGAAAGTCAATTAGGTTTTCCTAAGACGATCGAACGAGAAGAAGATGGTTGCAAGTACATTTGTATTGCAACTCACTTTAAAAAGGAGCAGTATTCAACGTTTGTGGAACGAACACTCACTGCAAATGGGTGTTTAAGTGATTTGTCCTTAGAATTATTATACACCCTCTATATTTTTATATATTATTTAAAGCAGCTGTCCTCCAGAATATACTAAAAAATCATTAGTTACAAAATTTTCAAAATATCTCTTCAAATATATGTTATAGTTGTTGGAAATCAAAATATTTACCTAAATCTTTTCACGTTTTTGCTTTGAAAACAGACAATTTGCTTTTCTGCCATCGGGATATTCCTACTATACATAACGGCTACTGCGTTAGTAACGCAGTAATTTATGCAAAGAAAAACGATGATTTACCATTGATTTGTCAACTGAATTAAAGGTTCAGTAATAATAGATTTACCGTTATTTTTTTTTCATTCTTTTATTTTTGAGCATCTGGAGAACAGCTGCTTTAAGTTGTATGTGCATTGTTATGATTTTAAATAAAGAACATGGAAATAAGCAAATAAATCGACAACAAAGATAAATAGATAAAACATACGTGAAAAAAAATTATACACTGTTTTAGCCGGATTCGAACCCATGATATCATGATTCACAGCACAAAAATCTAACCACTGAGCCACTTTTCATACATTAATTTAGTGAACAACGCGTTAAATAAACCTGCTCATATTGTATGACAGCTGTATTCATAACTGTTTATAGACAGCGAACACTGCCAAAGATTAATGAGGAAAGGTCAGTGCAAGGAAAAAAAATCAGATAATTTCCTCACTCTTAATCAAACACTCACCTGATCATTTTTTATAAAGTGTTTATGTGCATAATATCTTAATGTGCATAATATCTAGAATAATTTGGATAAATACCAGCCAAATAGCTCCAGGCACTCGTTAGTTGCTTAAGTTACATTTCATGTGAAGTTTATGGGAATTTGGCTCTCCTGTATACATTTGAACCACAATAATGTTTATATATCTTTGTTGATTTTACAAACATATTAATTATATTGATCGATAATTTTCAGCTCTTCAAGGAGAGTTTGAGAAAAGCAGACAATGATTTTGCTAAGGTAATTTATGGTTTTTTAGTCTCTATATTAGGCATTTTTCTTGAACTTAATGAAGGATATTTGTTTCAATATATCCTCTTGCTGAAAATGCCATGAACTTAACTTTTTAGCTCACCTGAGCACGAAGTGTTTAGGGTGAGCTATTGTGACCGGCCTTTGTCCGTCGCGAGTTAACTTTTTTACTTAAACATCTTCTCCTCTGAAACCACTCATTGGATTTTGACCAAACTTCACAGGAATGATCCCTGGGTGGGCCCTTACCAAAGTTAATCAAAGCGTTCCAGTTGGTTGCATATGTAGGTCACAGGGTCAAAAAATAGGTTTTAAAAATGCAATTTTCAAAAATCTTCTTGTCTGAAACTACAAGGCCCAGAGCTTTCATATTTGGTATATAGCATCATCTAGAGGTCCTCTACCAAAGTTGTTCAAATTATGCCCCTGAGGTCAAAATTGACCCCGCCCCGGGGGTCACAATTTTACATTGAATTATATAATGAAAAGTACAAATGACATCTTCTCTTGAACGGCTAATGGTAATTTGACCAAACTCAACAGGAATGGTCCCTAGGTGGTCCCCTCCAAAAATTGTTCAAATGGTTCTGAATAGTTGCATAAGTAGGTCAAGGGGTCAAAACATAGGATTTTTAAGTTGCAATTTTCAAAAGTCTTCTTGTCTGAAACTACAAGGCCTAGAGCTTTTATATTTGGTATAAAGCATCATCTAGAGGTCCTATACCAAAGTTGTTCGATTATGCCCCTGGGGTCAAAATTGACTCCGCCCGGGGGTTACAATTTTACATTGAATTATATAAGGAAAAGTTGAAACAACATCTTCTCTTGAACAGCTAATGGTTATTTGACCAAACTCAACAGGAATGGTCCCTGGGTGGTCCTCTACCAAAATTGTTCAAATTGTTCTGATTGGTTGCATAAGTAGGTCAAGGGGTCAATATATAGGTTTTTTAAATGCAACTTCTAAAAATCTTCTTGTCTGAAACCACAAGGCTTAGAGCTTTTATATTTGGTTTATAGCATCATTTAGAGGTCCTATTCCAAAGTTGTTCAAATTATGCGCCTGGGGTCAAAATCGACTCCGCCCCAGGGATCACAATTTTACATTGAATTATATTTAAGGAAAAGTATAAACGACATCTTCTCTTGAACTGCTAATGGTAATTTAACCAAACTCAACAGAAAGAGTCCCTGGGTAGTCCTCTACCAAAATTGTCTAAATGGTTCTAATTGGTTGCATATGTAGGTCACTGGGTTAAAAAATAGGTCTTCAAATTACAATTTTCAAAAATCTTGTCTGAAACATCAAGGGCCAGAGCTTTCAAATTTTGTATATAACATCAGCTAGAAGTCCTCTACCAATATTTGGTGAACTACATTAGTAGTCCTCTGTAAATGGCTTCAGTGTGACCTCTGACCTTTTTCTCAGGTGAGCCACCTAGGGCCCGTTACAATTAAAACACTCTTAGCGGTGGCATCCATCTCATATAGACACATTTCTACTTTTTCCTTTATTAGCTCATCACATAGCTATTAAACCGTTTTCCTATTAAAAAAAACACCAGATTTTTCTTTGTTGCTCTCACAAATATTAGCAAATAAAGGCAGTTAAAATATACAACCTTTAGTAAGAACATAGCTTCCAAATAAATCAAAATCTTAAGAACATGTTGATAAAGTTTTCCCTTGCAAAAATCTTTCATGCAGTCATGCAGGTCATTTCATGAAAATCTGACTTGTTTTGTGGGATATCAAGGTTGTTTGTGGGTCATCAATATTTCTACACATAAAACACCAGTGTGTGGTATAGTATATATTATTAAAATAAGTAATAAGTATGCATTTTCAAGGTTGTTTGTGGGTCATCAATATTTTGACCCATAAAACACCAATGTGTGGTATGGTATATAATATTAAATTAAGTAATAGGTGTGTATTTTCAAGGTTGTTTGTGGGTCATCAATATTTTGACCTATAAAACACCAGCGTGTGGTATGGTATATAATATTAAATTCAGTAATAGGTATGCATTATCAAGGTTGTTTATGGGTCATCAATATTTTGACCCATAAAACACCAGTGTGTGGTATATTATATAATATTAAAATAAGTAATAGGTATGCATTTTCAAGGTTGTTTGTGGGTCATCAATATTTTGACCCATAAAACACCAGTGTGTGGTATGAAATATAATATTAAAATAAGTAATAGGTATGCATTTTTTCTACTGGTGACCTTCTTGTAGAAGTGAACTGGACTAGAACCATTTCCTTTGAGTTTTACATTTAGAGTTATTGCATTTTGTTATTTTTTATACTCATTTTTTAACATATCTCTGTGACTGCAAAAGATACCAGCATGAAACTTAACAGATATATAGACCTAATTGAGAAAAAGTGTTTTGCAATTGAATCATCAAACTATTAATTCATATTCTCCGTAGAACAGTCTTTATAAAGATTGTTCCGTTAAATAGTATGGCTGCCAGGGAGCCTGTTTTCCTTATATGTATATAGTATGAATTTGAAAGATCTTCCGCAAAACTGTGCGGTCTAAAGCCTAGACCTTTGCTGTGTAGCATTGTCTTGTGAATATCTAAACATCTCATTTAATTATTCAGGAACACCATTGTCCCGGAACCAGAAAGCAAATCCAGTACCATGAGGAATACAGACACAAGACCCCTTTGTAGAAAAAGAAGATTTAAATCAGGTACTTTAATTATTGAAAGTTTTTATTTTAGAGGTCATGAAATGTGTGCATATAAAGGGGGTCTGGGGAATTAACTCAGAAACACATGTTTAAATGGACAAAGCAGTGTCAAGAATAAGTCTGTGATCTTGATCACACGACATCCTGTATAGTGCAATATGTATTTTTTCATGGGGCCAACATAGCTAGTCAAAGACGCTTGATGATTTTGCTATTTTTTCCACTTTGGTTTTTAGTATATAGAATCAGGCTGGTGGGTGACTGTAGACTGGTAAAGCTTTCCTGCAAAATCAATGATATGACTTTTAATTTAATAGATTAATTTCAAAAACAAAATGTGTAACATTGACATTCATTGGCACAAGACAATAGGCAAACTTAAAACAAAACTACTTTTAAACCACTCATGTTGTTTTTTATTTTAAATTTGACTTTTACTGTTAATTACAAATAATTTGCTGCAGGTGATGATGAAAGCGATGAAAACTGCTCTCCATCAAAATCAGAAGCTGGGGATGAAATTTGCAGGGAGAAACCTAGTTTGAAACGCCAGAGATGGAGTAGAGAGGAAGAATATGTACTTTTAAAAGAATTTCAAGACCATATCAAATGCAAAACCATTCCTAAAAACAATCAAGCCAGAGTTTAAATTTAAAAGTTTGCTTGCTTCAAAAACATGAACATTCATCAAATCAAAAGCAAAGTTCAACACTTGATCAAGCGGAACAATAAACTTTAATAACTTTCTTTTACTGGAAGAGCCGGTACATTCTCTCACAGCAATTTAAGTTTGCTACCAATAAATTTTTAACAAGACTTAGTCTTTTTAAATTGCTAAAAGACTTTCAATGTGTGTTAGTATTGTATTTTATTTTAATTGCTTAAATCTGCATAAAACAGTTGGATTTTGAATTTATATTTATTATACTGCATTGAAACAAAATGAAACACCAATTGTTTAAATTTTGCTTATTATAAGAAGTTTCGGATCTAGAGTCTATACATTTTTGGTTTTCACTTAATGTCATTGTTAATTTATATCAAAATTTTAAAAGTACAGTTTTGTTTATGTTTTTTTTAAAAGAACAATAAACAGTGTAGCTATTACATGTAATCTATTTTGATAATCATTATGCTGTTCATTTGGGCTGTACTAGAAAGTCTGTCATTGTTTCCTTGTCTTTTTATTAGGTCAGTAGAGAAAATCATGACAATGGATAGTTCCACACTTTCTTAATCTCCGCCCAAAAATAGCGAACTCTATTGTATATGTGATAAAGCTTATCGCAAACAGGAACCATGCTTTCCATTGTTTAAACTAGGTCAGACTGTCATTTTACCATAAACCTATCAGCCATTGGATTTAAATTGACCATGTACTGTTATATTTATACTGATTGACAGTTGTGGAACTATCCATTTTAGTTTAGTATCTTCAGACATTTTCAATCAAGCAAATGTTTAAAGCCTATGATTTTATGTTTTCCTTACACATTGCGGTATTGGAATACTTAACATGTACATGTATACGTAGAACATGTCCTAAAAAGTTAATAAGTATAACATTAATTTTATTACTGTCTTTGTTTAATTAAAAGTAGGCTTTAAATAATAGTGCATCGATGTTTGGTAGATTGGGGTGATATGTGGGACATTAAACCAGGTTTTTAGCTCAAAAGTCAAGGTCACACTTGAAAGTAATTTTTCCATAAAAGTGCAGTGCATGTAACTTAGCATAAATGTGTTGCTAATAAGACAACATGTGCAATCATTACAAATGACACTTTTCTATCAAAAGTTCTGGTATGATTAGAATTTGATAAGAATAAGCTTACATGAAAGAACTATTGGGATGGGGGTATGGGTCACTTACTGATGAAATATTTTGTTTCAATATTTGTATAAATAATTAAATACATGTATTGCTTTATTGATGCTGGCATTGTATTTCAATTAAGTTGATCTCATGCCATTAGTTTATATGTAAAATATAGTTATTTGTAAATATTAAATGTGTGATGTAAAGCAAATGCAATGATGTCATTCACAACACATTGAATAATTATGATGTGTTATTCACAGGCATCTTCACTGTATTAAACTGAAAAATAAAATAATAAAATACAAGTTGGTTTTGAGTATTGCAAGTTTTTACTGATTAAGACCTCAAACAAAGTTTATAGGCTTATTGTTTTTACTCTGTTTATTATAACTGCTATTCTCTCTTGTGCTGGCAACATTTAACAGGTCTTATCTCAGAGACCAACATAGCATTACTAAACTTCACTCTCACACTTAGTAATAAGTGAGTAGTGATACTCCGATTTGTTGTAAATTGGTGGTCACTGGGGTCAGGTCCCAACTTATCAATGTTGGATTTTTTTCATTATATATGAATATTTTGGTTAAATATTCCAAACTTTCAACCCAGAACCATATTTATTTTTGTAAGGCCCCACCCCCTTAATTTTACTTATGACAATTTAAGGTGCAGTCACACTACAGGGTATGATAAAACGTATGAATAGAGTATGAACAATTCGCAAAATAAACGACTTATACGCACAACTTTTGGGTGTTAAACCCGTGCTATCGACGACGGTCCGTCATGGTAGCGTATGAGTAACGTATGCATATATCGTATGCCAGTGTATAAGTAACGTATCCATAACGTATGCGAGCGTATGAATTACGTATACATAACGTGTGCGAGCATTTGAGTAACGCATGCATAACGTACGCGAGCGTATGAGTAAAGTGTGCATAACACTCTGACTCATAACAGTCTGCGCGTTAATCATTTTTCGACTATAGCCCTTAGGGCTATTTAAATAAAATTTTCAATAGCCCGAATGAAATTTAATAGTCCAAATTTGTTTTGTTGTGGTAATAATTAATACAAATCTTATTAGAATTGCATTGACTTGCACTTATTTTAATCTTCGTTGTGTTTTCTTACGAACAAATGACTCCACAATCAGTATATATGTTAATTTGTTTCTTCCTTAAGACTTTTACTCCAATCTTCGACCGGTCGGGCTACCTTGCATACAATTCTAATCGACCGACCGGCCATCCGCTCGACTCGGGCTTCGGGCTTATAAACTAATTCGCAGACTAGCATAATACGGTGTGAACGAAAGACTATTAATAGCACCGACATGCCACTGTGGACTGTCCCAGTACCTTCATTTTCAAGCTAGACTCCGATGTGTCAAGATGCATGCAAAATGGCCTCGGTCTATTCTCCTCCTTTCCATTCTCCTTTGTCTTCCATTTCGTTTAATAAAAAAAATGTCAAATTTTATTAAATCAAAATGGTGTTAGAGAAAACATTCTGTCTACAACTGACGAAAATGGAGAAAAGGGGACCCCTTTAATATTTTGAGCTAAGCTGGCCACTGTTTGTACCAACGTTTGAGTAACGAACCTCGAGCGTATGTCTAGCGTAATTAGCGTATCTAGCGTATGCCTAACGTTTGATGAGCGTACGAGTAACGTATTATCTATACGCTCGCATACGTTGAACATTTTTGAACATGTCCAAAAATATTTTAGTCTCCGCGTAAAACAACGTCAGCGTATGAGGAACGTACACGACGTATGCCTAGCTTTCCCCTAACGTATATCTGCGTATACGAGCGTAAGCTCATGTCATACGCTGTAGTGTGACTGCACTTTTAGATCCTTACCCCTTTAACATATATATACTCATATTTTCATTTTTTTTCTTTTCTTGAAACCTGTGTTTTATATATGTGTTTAATTGTCTATTGATAGAGAAACTTTGTCTGAGAGACTTAGTTAACAGCTCAATGTTACAATCATTGCATTGAATCTTGATAAAGCTATATACTGTAGCTAGTAAAAGTTGTTGAAATCTTTAAATTTTAATGTTGTTTGTGTTATAATTTTCAAGGATGGTAAATACTCCGCCCTGGTTGATATTGAAATTGTTTTGATGGTGATGTTACCACAGACACAGACACATTCACCATGTTGTGAATGGATAATTAAAACTGTGTCTTTTCTCTAATTTTATAGTAAGTAAAGATTAAGTACTATATTATATACATGTACTAGCCAAAATTTCTAAACCGCCACTCTTGAAACTACGATATCTTTTAACATGATCAGTGTATTAATTTGAAATTTAAGTGTATTTTATGTTACTGTATCGTTAAATAACGCTGGGTTGAATTTTAGGGAGTTAACGCGATTATAACGAAAAGTCGCAAAACAGGTGTTTTGCACGTGACACACGTGAACATTTTCAAATGCACTCAATTAGTTTCACTCATTTTTAATCGCATTAGGCACGTATATTTAACAAACACCACAAGTCTTTCCAGCAACTGTGACAGACGTATCAGGCAACCGGAAGTGTTGCCGACCTTGCTCAACCCCCGGAACGACGAGTCATAACGGCACAGCAAGATATTCACATGAAACTTATTTTACGTCCGGCGGCGCTTGGAAATTGCGAAGAGCATTTCTCAAACCATTTTTTGGATTCACGGACGTCACATTTTCGCTTCCTAGCCTCACAGACGGAAACAGGGGCACGCTAGTTATAACTATAGTTATATGCAAAATAACGCACGTCTGCCACAATGGCTGCTCTTGAGATGCTCTAGGACAACAACTTCAGAGCCCATGATTGACCAGCGCGTAGTCCTGTATGAGCATGTCTGGCTGAGGTAGACCGTCGACACACACCACAGCGGGATAATGTTCATAACGAGGCCGGCGGAGTTTTTTTGCTGGAATAAGCTTAAAATACCTCCGAAAGTATGCCATGTCAATAAGGAACAGATGTTACTGTTCACATCTGTTACTCAAGCAAAACGTGGGTATGAATTTTTAATTCTTGCATTAGAATTGTACTTTTTAAAGTGGGGTGACTCTATGTCTTCAGGGTTCCAGAATTTATTAGCTGGATGATGCAAACTGGCTGAAAAACTGTCGCAGTGACGAAAATCACACGCACACAGATGAAGGTCCTGACTTCACAAAAGTGTCTGTGGTTATAACCGGAAGCCAGCTGAAAGGCTTACCCATTAATAATCGCTTGAAAAAGAATCACGGAATATCTTTCTTGTTTCCCATTACATCGCCCGTATTGTTATATATTTACAACACATAGACATAGTTATTCTTAACGTGGTTCTGGGAGATATTGATTTGACTATACATGCTAAGCATTCCTTAACAAGATGTCTTATAAAATAATAATTTAGTTCATAAAAGAACAACAGACGTGTAGATCTATGCATAATATTGAGAAAACATTAATTCATTAATTGTTATAAATGTTGTACAAATGACAAGTCGGTGTTTTGTATTAAGATAATCCCACTAGAAGTTGTGAGAAACTACTCTTTTTGAGAAAAACATTGACCATTTTAATGTTTTTAAAAAAAAAATCGAATCTTGATTTTGTTTTTCTTTCATAAAAAATATCTGCCCGCTCGTTTCCGAGTTTTAAACTAGATAAAAATGGATACATGTACCATTGTATAGAATATACATGTACTTTCTATATCTTTATTAATGTATTTTATTATTATGATAATTCCATAGAATTCTGTTCCAAGACTAGAATGAAATCATAATAAATAAAGCCTTCTAATTGACATATTTATTGTTGACGAACAGGGTGGCATTCAACGTTTTATTCAAACATGTAAGCAAACCGAGTAACGTCCCCCTTTACCATAACATGAGAATATGAATATTAAGTTGCGCGAGATTTGTGTAGTTTCATTCATGTTTGGTTTTATTTTCGTCCGTTACTATTTAATAGGAATAACATTTACATTTCAGCAGAAAACAATTATATTTCGTTTGCACTTTACCCACAAGGATGTGTATGAATTAAAGGTTTGATCTTAGAGACCAGTAACTCATAGAAATTTATGCAATAGACACATAACACTGCGCTGCATTTAAGTATAGCCTTAAGTTGAAGAACATTGAACTATATGCAAGTAAAAAACATTTTATGTCATTAAATGCTATCAGGTAGCCAGAACACCAGTCCTATCATATAACCATTCTTTTTACGGGATTCTGAAAGTTCTGTTACTTCCGCGCGCTTTTATTTAGCTTACTAAATACAGTGATGGGGTATTAGCAAAAACAATCAAAGCCACAACCACCAGCTTCACAACCTAGTGAAATCAAAACCGTTTTATTTATGTAATTTGGTACTGAGCATATTATAAAATTATTTAAAAATGTTCCGACGATTTTCCGAATATGACTGACGTATTAGAAGGACTGTACATTGGTGTTAGGAATACAGCCGTGATTCTCACTAGCGGATCCAGGGGGGGGGGCGCACCCGGCGAGCGCCCCCCCTTACGGCCGCGGACCTATGCTTTTTTATGCCAAAAACGCTTAATTTTCTCATTTTTTTCTTCGTTCGTTTCGCTCGCGATTCATTTTAAGCATAATTGTATCAGAAATATGCCCAAAACACGCTAAAAATGTCTTTTTTTCAACTGTCAACACTTTCAATTATTTTCAACCCCCTCCCCCCGTTGACAAAATCCACCCCCGCCCCCAGGGTCAAATTCTGGACCCGCCACTGATTCTATTTTTATGAACTGACGCTTGCTTGGAAAGCACATGACGGTTATGAGTGCTCTGGTTTCTTGGGGCAGGAAGCTTACCCCATTTTACCCGTTTACGGACATGAATCGTGAAAAACATAGATGAAATTATCCATTAAATCCTGTTATAGAAATCAGATTTGCATTTTAACATACCCTACAAGGAAATAAATCGATTTGATTTCAATGATAATGGAACAAAAACACTATCTATAGATATCTTATATGTTTGCAAAAATAATTTTCTTAAGTGTCGTTCCTTGTGTTAGTTTTGGTAAGGGCCATTTTGTCATGGTGCCCTTAAACATTGTGTAAACATCTCTTCAATTTATATTAATCTTGAATGAAAATTTCCAATATTAAAGGCATGAAGACTTCATTCGTGTCTACAGACAATGTTTTACAATCTAAGCAGCACTGTAATGAGACCAATAGAAGCCAACTCATGAACTTTTTTATGTAAATTTTGATAATTATTTGTTTTACAATATTATGTATGATTTTTATTTTTAAAGTTCTTCTCATAATATTTTATGTAGATAAAGTAAATATCAATCTCTTATACTCATCTGTTAGTAGCGAAACACATTGTATAAAAAGTATTGTAACAATATTTCTTGCATTTTTATGTTTGTTTATTGATTAGACATGTATAACCGTCTGTATGCAGCTGTTCTAATATTGATGTGCGTGGCTATTGTCACACAGTCACAAAATAACTAAAGCTTTCCTGATTATACTAAACGAAAAAAAACTTGAATGAAGATATATCTTGGAATTCACTCTCTGTGTATTTGATTTACCGATGCTGCGAAAGTATTTTAGTCATAAAGCGACGTCCAGCTTAGGGCACATGGGGGCTTTCCGAATGCACAGAGGCTCCCGGGTAAAACACCGTCTTTCTGCAGGCCAGCTGATAAGCGTTCTTCAAGAAAATCCGAATGACCCTACCGGGATTCGATCCAACTAAGTAAGGGGCATGTGTAGAAGTCAGCGACAATTACCCTCTCGGCCACGGAGGACCCATATATTTTACCCAATTTACAGGGGCGGATCAAGGAATTGACCTTAGAGGGGGCGTGGACTTTGTCAACGGGGAGGGGGGGTTGGGGCATTAAAAAGCATAGGTCCGCGGCAGTAAGGGGGGGGGGCGCCCCCCCTGGATCCGCTTGTGATTTAGAAACATGGTTTCTTAGCATACCCAACATGGATACAGAAATTTGATTGATTAATAGTTATAAATAGTGAGGAAGTTATATGACAAGTTATGTTTATTTCCGGCGGAGGAACGTCGTTTTACCAGAGCCACTAGGCATAATAAGGTCTCGAGAATACATTTTGATATTTTTCTTACGAATTTAAATGAAAAAATTGGTTACTCAATGATCCGGATGACAATCGGCTTAAACAATTAATGGCAATCTCCTGATAACTATATATAAGAACGGATTGTGGGACATGACCCACAATTTGCAAATATACAATTTATATATATATACTATATATAGCCTTGTGGGTTAGTGACCCACAGTGTAGTGTCCCACAATGTTATCTATAACTTTTTTCGAAATTCTAAAATTAAAGTCGATAGATACATTATAAAGACCAATCTACTCCCAAATATAGCATTTATTATCTCCCTGCAACCCTGGATATGAGGGGTCCCACAACCCATGATATGAAGACATGACCCACATACCATGTCAAACATCTATATATATATATATATATATATATATATATATATATATATATATATATATATTTTTTTTTTTT
>Ga0224510_10001834_pt1 | contig 13510 bp, 10 predicted proteins | sample SF_May12_sed_USG_FD_170161 | JGI IMG/M metagenome (GOLD analysis project Ga0224510, IMG submission 170161) | Sediment microbial communities from San Francisco Bay, California, United States - SF_May12_sed_USGS_4_1 | ecosystem: Environmental > Aquatic > Marine > Sediment | place: USA: California... | reverse complement strand
AAATCGAATCCACAGCTCAAAGTCTCCGGCATATTGCAGACCGGTGTGCATTCTAGCGCCTGCCTTTTCCCAGAGGGTTCGTCTCCAGAACGTGCTTTCCTGCTGAATGCAGCATTTGTGGTAAGCGCCATCCAGATAATCTTTTCGAGACCAGCGAGGAAGGTTGTTGAAAATTTGCGTGATTTCTCCCTTTGCGTTGTAAGCGGTTGGTCTGCCCGTAATCCATTCGATAGTGGGATTTTTTTTGAATATTTCTGCAACAGCCTTGAATGCGCCGGGATGGTATTTGTCGTCGGCATTGATCCAGGCCATAATCTCACCGGTTGAAATGGTGAATCCGGTCTGTATTGCCTCGAACTGTCCATTGTCCGGCTTGCTCTGCCAGTAAGTTAGTTGATTTTCATAACTGCGGATGATTTCGAGGGAGTCATCGGTGCTTCCGCCGTCGATGATGATGAATTCTATCTTTGGATAATCCTGTTTTACTACGGATTCAATGCACTCGCGCAAAAACTGTCCTTGGTTGAGAGAAGGGGTGATGATTGAAATGAGCGGAAGTTTGGGCATTTGTCTATCCATGGTTGTGTCTGCGCCAGAGGATATTATACGAAAATGGTTTGCCAAATAACATATAGTCCTTGCAGGTGATACTTTTCCAGTTTCGGTCGTATGCCTCTTGCGTCATTACATGCATATCTTCGGCGGTGAGAAGTTCATCTAGCGGGATGAAGATGTTGATCGTAGGCAAATTGGCAAACAGATACAATAGCAAGGGGTTGGTCCAGATATGCTTTGGGTGCTTGACAAGGTCGAGACAATGCAGTGAGAAAGCGTTGGGGGCAAGTGTTCGGTTGATATCGGCAAGGATTTTTGAATAAATTTCATTCTTGTCCGGTGGCGAGTGTTCGAGGACTGAAATGGAGAAGACAAAGTCAAAATACTCATTTGGCAGATGCGGGGTAAAGTTGCCTATGTAGTCTAAGATGAGTCGGGAATTGTATTGTCGTTGAGGGGCCTTTGGGCCGTTTCCTAACCCTTCATGTTTATCGATATTCCAGCATTCGTAAGTGTCGGCTAGTTTGTTCAATACTCGGGAGTGGCCGCCACCGATTTCCAGAATTTTGCTTCCTGTCGGGATGTTTTCTTTGATGAATCCGAAAACAAGAAGATCTTGATAGCTTTTGAGATCGCAGAGGGAAAAATCCACTTCTCGACCATACAGCTCGTATGCATAGCGTGCTAACACGGAGAGATGTGATTTCCGGGAATATGTGTAGTGGTCGAAATTGGTTGGCGAAATTGACGAGTGCATAATAAATTTTCCTGGACAGAAGATTTTATTCTGTCCGTAGTTAAGGTTGTTCAGTGGTGGTTCAAGATTGTTGTCTATGGCCACTATCCGAAATAGTCAGGGTGTCTCTGTAGATAATACTCTATACGCTCAATATCTTGTTCAGTGTGGACATCCATTGCCTCTATTTCTGATATTTCATGAAAATATAGCATTGGTTTTGTTGGATTCGTAATGTGTGGATTTTGAAAAAATGTACTGAGCAGAGGCTTGTAAATTTTAGGATAGTATTGTCGGTTTAGGTTTGGGGCATGCCAAAGTGGGAATAGATATTCGTCATGGTGGGCGAGCATTAGTTGTTCGTCACATTGAATGGCTGGGACTACTATCGGTCGTTCTTTATTTTTCATGATATTGAACATTTTTTGAAATGTTTTGCTGCGCAGCATGCAAGTGTTGCAGTTCAAACTGAAAGAATAATCAGAAAGAAATCTGAAGGTAGATCCCCAGTTACGATTAGATAGTTGGGGAAGGGGCAAATCAAGATCTTGTTGTACGTGCTCGACAATTAATTTCCAAGCCTCTTCATTGTTGAATCGTTTGTTGTGGTAGTGAACGAGATGGCTGGGTCGTGGTATCACTTTCCAACCGGTGGCGAGAACTGTCTCTGCGATTTCGTCATCCTCGGTGAAGACATAGTGCTGATCAACTGTGCCACTCGCTTTGAGTGCAGTCAGCGGGTAATGAATAAGAGGTTTGCCTAATATCGGGTATTTGTTCTTGCCCGGTAGAGTTGATCCTGTTCCCCTTGCCCAGGTTATGCCAATGGTTAGACTCATTTTCAGTCCTTGTCTTAAAGTTTAGAATATATATCCAAAAGTACATTTAACGCGTGTTGTTCAGTCCAATACTGTTCCATGAAATATCTGGCTGCATGACCTGCGGTAAGGCGTTGTTCTCGATCTGTAATGAGGAGATGTAGGGTCGCACGTAATTCTTCTTTATTTGTCGCTACCTGCCAAGGCAGTTCGTTTGCACCGGTAAATTCCTTGATGCACCTGATATTCCATGCATCCAGGCCGGCGATGACCGGTTTGCCTTGGCTCAGGCATTCCAGAGACGAAACACCGTAGTAGCCCTGCATGTGGTCGAAAATAATGTGGCACTTGTTTTTCTCAGCGAGGCAGGTTTTGTACTCCATAAGTTCAATGATGTTGAGTACGATTGCTGTCTCGAGGCGGTTGCTGGCCTGTAGAGCGGCAACCACCTCGATGAGCTCGGATGTATTTTTTAGATCCTTGCGGGTTGGGGATTGCCCGATCATAAGCGTTTCGCTGTCTGGTTGATGGTGCGGCATCAGCAGCGGATCGTTGATCGGCACAAGGTTGGGCACCCACGTTGCCTCCGGCAGCAGTTGCAACAGATCGGGGGTGCTGACGACTACTTTGCGTTGTAATTGGCTGTATTTATCACGGTAGAACCCTGGATTGGCACGGAAGTGCGGGTGGCCGTGATGGTGATGGACGATTTTTTTCCCTTTGATGTAGTCCCTGACCAGAAACGGCCCTAACCTTGTATCTTCATCCGATAGCATGTGAAAGTGGATGATGTCCGCATCTCGCAAGAGCAGTTCCACCTCGGCAAACCCTTCGGCAGGGATGTCCGGCAAGTGGATATCGCTCTCGTAGGCAAACCCGTATCGTTCCTCACTGGTGATCAGGCGGCAGGTGTGCTCGCTGTAACGATTGATGGCATTGCTGAAAGCAATTGCCATTCCCGCCGGATCGTTGGCACTGATCATCAGAATATTCATAGGCGTGATCGTGTGTATGCTTTTTGATCATTCGGTGAGTGAATGGTCTGTTTAGTCGTATCGGCAATCCGGCTGGAAAATAAAATTTAAAGTGACGCTGCATGCCCTACGGTTGCTTGCGGGCGACAATGAGACAATCGCATTCGCCGAGTTCCTCTAAGGAGAACCTGTGGAAATCACAATGAAACTGTTCACGTTCTTCCTGAGGAAGACTGCGTCGTTCCCCAATCTGATATTTCTCAATGGTGAAGCCGTTCTGTTCAAAGATTGTTTTCCATTCTACCGGCAATAAACGATTTTGTGGGAATTTGCGGGTGGTAATGGCCAGCCATTCTTCTTGGGGGTAGCTTCGGAAGGAAAAGGGGGAAAACCCTTGAATGGCGGAAAACGAACGATGGTCGCGGGTGATGATACTGTGCAAGGCGAGGCCACCGGGACGTAACACGCGGGCCAGTTGGCGCACGGCGGTTGTCGGGTCGAGGATGTGTTCCAGCACGGCAAAAGAGAGAACCAAATCAAACTGATGTTCGGCAAATGGCAATTCGCAGACGTCAACCGGGTAGTGGTACGCTATTTTGTCGGTGCAAATCCGTGTCTGGTTCGACGCGGCGATGAAAAGGTCTGCAAAGCGTTGTTGTCTCACGCGCAGTGTTTGCGGACTCTCAGAGAGTTCGACAAGAGATTTGTTGAGAGCTCTATATTGGCCCATCTCTTTTGTTACATCGGGGAAATCTATGGCAAAAGAGAATTTGTCGATGGAGTGGATATGGGCAGCTCCAAAGCTGAAAAGTAACGCCTCTATGCCGAGGAATCCGCCAGGGCCGATATGGAGGCAATGGGAGTCCTTTAAAAAATCAGTACCGCTGCAATGTTGCAGCAACAGACGAAAATTATTTGTGGGGTTGCATGGATAGCGCCCGATGAGGATGAAGTCATCATGTTGCCGCAATCCAAAGGCTGTAAGTTGCGCGGCAATAGCGTCCCGGCCGGAGATAGAGGTGACGACGATTTTGTCGAATTCTACTTCCTGGAGTCGGTCTGGGGAGGTGATCAGCTGGTCGATAAAAACTTTCCCCCACAGCGAGGCGTCGTTGTCGATAACCGCTTCTATCGATGATCCTGGGGCTAACTGGTGCCGGAGTGCGATAAACTCCTCGCTTCCCTTGCCGGCCCCGAAAAGGATGATTTTTTTATTTTCGAGCTCGACGGCCTCGGCAGGGTGTATCCAGCAACAGGCGGCGATTTCGGCATTGCTCTCCTTGGCTATCATAGCTGCCATTTACTCAATCGTGTCAGCGCTTCAATAAAGCCCTGTCCTTTGTTAAGGTGTCCGCGCCATATTTCAGGCACCCAAGATCCCTGGTAGCCCGCGAAGAGTGGCATGACCGCTGCAAGATCAATGTCCCCTTCACCTATCTGCATGCCTTCCCCATCCAGCCCGTAGCCGTCGGCGAAATGGATGTGCCGGATGTGCGGCAGGATAGTGTGAATGAATTGGCTGAGATCCTTCTCCTTGGCATTGCAGTACAAGGCGGCGTGGGAAAGGTCAAAGCAGATGCCGAGTTGGTTTTGACGGCAGAATTGATCGATTTCGTCGGCATTCATGAAATAATTCCCCTTCCATTGCCCTCCGAAGTACCAGGGGTAGGGGGGGAGGTTCTCAAGCAGGAATTCCGTGTTGGCGGCGCAATGGGGCAGAATTTCATCCAGAGATCGGAGCAGAGCGTCCTGCAGACGCGATGGCGAGAGTTTGACGTTCATGCTCATCGCCCCGGGATGGGTGATGATTTTGAGTTTCCCTTGAAAACAGGGGGCAATGCTTTCCGCCAGTTTGATGGTTCTGATGGTTTGAGCCACGGAAATTTGTCGGATTTCTTCGTTACCGCTGCAGAGGTCGTGCAACTTGTCGCCGATGTACTCCGGTCCGTGGACCACCAGTTGGCAGTTGTAGTATTCCGTCGGCTGGAACGACAGGTTGAAATCTTTTTCGGCCAGGTGGAATTCAATCACCTTGGGATTGTGGACGAGAATGTCGTTAAAGTCTGTGAAACGGGCAATAAGCCCCCAGTTTCCTTTGGGTACCGGGAAAGAGGTGTTGGTCGTGCCGGCAAGATCCGTTTCCAGGAAAAAGCCCCCCTTCGGGATATCTCGTTCGGCAGTTTTGCCGACAAGCTCTTTGATTTTGAAGGGAGAAATACCCTTGCCGGGGCCCTTGGTTTCGATCATAGCGCGGGTGATTTCCGTGCCAGCGGCGATATTCTCTTTGGCGACAAGGCTTTTGCCGAACAGTTCCCGGTTGAGGATCTCGCCACGGAGCAGAAAGCGCTTCGGTTTGCCTGTGGCCTGGTCGGAGATGCGGATGTCGCGGACCATGCGCTTGAATTCATAAGGCTCCAGGCTGACTTTGTGGTCCGGTCCCCGCATGCGTTTGTCGAGGGTGATGTGTTTTTCGATAATACTGGCTCCCATGGAGGCTGCGGCCAAGGGAATAACAATGCCCACCTCGTGGCCGGAGTAGCCCACCGGGCAATCGAATGCCTTCAGTTTGTTGAGCATGCGCAGGTTGACATCGCGAGGCCATACCGGGTAGACGCTCCGGCAGTGAAGGAGAGCAAAAGGGATCATGTTCAGGTGTAGAAAGTTTGCTGCACATTCAATTTCTTCCCAGTGCGACATGCCGGTGGAGAGGATCAGGGGTTTGCCGAATTCGCTGATCAATTCGATCAGGTCTATATTGGTGAGATCGGCCGAGGCGATTTTAAAAGCGGGGATGTTAAGGTTGTTAAGGAAATTAGCGCTGTTGGCGTCGAAAGGCGTACAGAGAAAGTCAACGCCCAGAGAATCCGCTTTTTCTTTGAGGCGGGGAAAGACTTCGTCTGGTAGCTCCACCTCTTTCAGGACCGGAATCATATACTGGAAGGTCTGTTCAAATTTCTCTGGGTGGTCGAGGACTTCCTGCGGATACAAGCTTGTCAGGTCGCGTTTCTGAAATTTAACCGCGTCCGCTCCTGCCTTGGCTGATTCTTCTATGAGTCGCATGGCCATTTTTTCATCGCCGTTATGATTGATTCCAATCTCGGCGATGATATAGGTGGGATGGTCTTCTCCGACGATTTGAGAGCCTATGGGAATGGTCGGTGGCACGGTGCGATCCTGTTAAATGGTTGTAAGTCTGCGAATTTTAATCCCATCCTTCTCGAGGTGAACGATATCTTTATAGATCTCATCCTGTTTGGCGAAGGAGGTGATAAGCACCAGATTGGCATTGCAGCCGAGTATGGCATCGGGCGCAAGCACGGTATGGTCTCGTAAAGTGCGGCCCTGTTTTTCCAGCTCTCCGTCAACAATGCCGACGACCTCGGCGTCGGGAAAATCAAGAAGGGTTTGCAGGACGATTTCGCAGGTGTCGGAGGCGCCGTAGAGGACAACCTTGGTACCGGGAGATCTGTTCAGAATTCCTGACAGCCTTTGTCGTATTTCACGTTTGGCGCCGCTGTAAAATTGAACTATTTCGGCAGAATATCGCATCAAAAGTGAGCTGAGGAGTTCTTCGCCGGTTTTTGTCAGGAAGTAGTTGAAGTCACGTTGGTTACGGTTTTTGGTGGTAATGAAACCCTGATCGGTCAGCGTTTTGATGTAACTGTTGACCATGGCGCTACTGAGATTTGTTTGGGCCGCTATTTTGTGCTGACTGACGTGGGGATGGTGATGAACGGCCGAAAGGATGCTTAGCCGTCTGAATTCTTTGGTGGGGGTAAGAAATATAGTTTTTGGTGTGTTGGTCATTGGGCCAGTTTGTTACACTTTGTTTGTTAAGTGAGTGAACGATTTACCTTAGCAAACGGTTGTGGGTCTGTCAAAAAAATAGTTTGAGGCGCCACCATATTTTTTTCTAATTTATTACTCAATTCGATTGGGGGCGCACCTGCGAATTTGGCAGAGGATTGGTGGTGTTGGAGTTGTTCATTTCCTGGGTGCAGGATGTAATCTTTTGCATCAGCGACGAGGTGCCTGCACTTGCTTTTTGGCAATGTTCATAAGCCAACAAGGCGTCCAGGGGTTGATTGTTGTCCCGCAGACTGTCACCGATTTCCTCCCAATATTTGGCATAGGCGGGGTTGATGGCAACCGCCTTGTTGAGATGTTTAATGCCGGTATCGAAGTCACCTAATGAGAATGAAGCTTCGAGGGTGAGGATATGGTAGTCGGGATTCTCGGGAGTCAGTGATAGTGCATTTTGAAAGCTTTCGCATGCTTCGTCAAATTTTGCTTCCGTCATGCATAACTGCCCATAATGTGCGAAGAGTTCTGCGGCCTGAGTTGGAAGAAAATCGTTAAGTGCAACCATTTTTTCTTGCATTTTTTTGTGCCATTGTCGAATGAGGTCATCAGCGGCAGCCGGGTTTTGTGACTGTAGCGTTTTCCTTATGGTCATGAGGGCGAGTTCCGCCGATATTTTTGTATGTGTATCGCAATGCTGGAATCCTCTTTGGAGTAAACTTTGCAGGCGCGCCCCATGTTGTTGGTACAAGTTGAAATAGTAGTCAGCTGTCTCTTTGCGGAACTGTTCGATCTTGTTCATGTATTCCGAATTGTTTTTTGTCGCTTCACGGAAATGGATAGTGGCTTTCAGGTGATCCCCCTGCAGGGCGGCTATGCGGCCGAGGAGGAAATTGACTTCTCCTGTTGGCTGCTTTTCTTGATGTATTTTTTCTAGAATGGGGCGAGCGAGTACCGGATTGTCATCGTCAAGATAATGGACGGCCACCAAATGCATATGGTCGTGGTCTGTTTCGGAACCGTGGCAATGTTCAATAAGTTGCTGTTCTATGGCAAAAAAGGTCTGGGTTGCGCTTAGATTTTTTTCAAAAAAAATCAAAGCGTTAAGTCGTATTGTGTTTGTCTCCAGAATACGCTTCAAGCTTTTTTGCAGATACTCAATATATTTGCCTGGGGCGTTTTGTAGCTGTTTGAGTCTTTCTTCCTGGATTTTATTTTGTATAAGGCCCTCGGTCGTGAGATCTTGTAAAAAATTCCAGATATGTACAGCCGCACCTATTTCTGAAATTTTATCGTTTAGGATGCAGATTTGTCGTTGTGTTTGTTTTGGAAGCGATGAGAAGCAGTTAGGGTTTTGGAGTGAAAATGAGTCAGTTGATAAATCATGTAGTCCGGTGGTTGTCAGTCTGTCGGCGGCTGCCAGGGCGCTGAGCAGTAGTCTGCTTTGGTTGAGAATTGGTTGTATTCCATGCGTGATTTTTGGTGAGACGGTTGGCTGTCGAACGGCCAGGATATCACTGAGATTATTTTTTATTGGGACATCTTTTGTGCAGTAATGATTGAGCGCCTCACGGAAGGGAATAAATTGTGTTCCTCTTATTTTGGCCCCCCCTTCGCTGGAGTTAATGTACTGGCCGGGGTATTTGCTGATTAATGTTTCAAAATGAGTTTTGAGGCTCAACCAGCCACGTGTTGTCGGCACGTGGTCGCTGTTATTTCCTTCTGTTTGGATGATTTTGGGGTTGTTGTAAAAATGTTCGCGGGTGGATTCGGGCGAAGTTGCAACCACACTGTGGGTGGCGTGGTCACTGTCTTCTGTCAGTGCGAAATCTTGCCCGATCAGGATGATGGGGGTGCAGCCCAAGATGTTAGCCGCGACGATATTCAGGTCTGCAACATTGCTTACCTCCGGCACGGTTGATGTGCCACCCAAAAGCGAGTTCATCCATTGGTCCAAAGGGTTTTCGGTAAAGGCCCAGAATGTATATTCTGTCTGCATGCGTTTTGGAGTTTTGATATTGACGGTTGGGGTACAGATTAAGGATGTGTTCTGTAGAGAAGAGGCTTGGCCGGCAATTTTTTCGTGGGCCAAATCCTTATGATCGACAGCGGAAAGAAAATCCGGACGGATGTCATGGGCGAGGAGGGCTGGTAGGGCGCCATCCACGGCGATAATTACCGCTTTGTGTTGAGCTGTTGCAAGGAGTTTGATACTGGCGTCGAGCGAGGGCCCGCCAGCTACCAGAATGGCAGGGATGCCGGCATAGGCGTTATGCAGGTGTTCAAAGAGGTGTTGGTGAGGCATGATGCGCAGGTTGGCAAGGCGAGTGGCAAGAAAGTCTTTGCCGTATCGTTTTTGGGTTTGTGCATTTACCAATAAGTGATTGATATGGTCGTGTATGTCTTCCTGTAGTTGTTGGTAGTGAGGAGTAACGCCGGCAAGATTGGGGTTGATGACGAAATGGGTATCTTCTTGCTGGAAAAAGGGGTGGAGGGGGGCAAGGGATTGTTCCAGGCTTCGAATGTGGCTGATATGCAGAGTGAGGCGTGGATCGGAAAAAAGTTCTGTGAGGTCACGATGGTGGAGCGCCTGTAGGAAGATGCCCATGTCTGGTTCGCAAAGGACGATATGTGATAAGTTTGGCCGTTTTTTGCAAAGGGTGACTGGGACATAGCCGAGACCGATGCCGCAGACGACGACGGTACCCGTTGTCTCCAGCGGAACGTGTAGAAGGGCGTTTGGCCCGTCTTTCTCTGGTGATTCTTCGTTGTGGATGGCAACAGGTTCCCCGTTTGTGGGGTATATTCTTAGGTTAGGGCTGCCGCCCGGAGAGAGAAACACCTCGCCTGCCGGTTGAGTAGAGGTGTTTTGGACGGTACGCCAAATCTCTGGATGGTTTTTTTTCAGGGTGGCGAGGTTTTTTGTAAAGTAATCCAGCAGGGAGGGCTGCATGTATACTCCGTGTCGCGAGCAAATCGCTGTTGTTGCATTGGTTTGATTTTGTAGGGTAAGTTGAGTTTAATTCATAGCATGGATTGCCTCCTTATACAAGTTTAAGGGCTTGCTGGAAATTGAGAGAAAAAACATTAAAGTTTGGCGGTGGGGCGTCGATAAGCTAATTGAATGGCCGAAATTGGACCAAAAAGGAGGTGGGTTGGTGGTTGTGGTCGCGGTCACTTGAATAAGCACAGCGAGCTTGGGCATGGATGCTCGGCTCGTAGGAAAGTAACAACAAAACAACATGGAGGTTAGTTATGAGTTTACGTATTAATACCAACGTCGGCGCAATGTTTGCACATCGTTCCATGACCAACACCGACGGCGCCTTGAGCCGTTCATTGGAGCGTTTGTCTTCAGGTCTGCGGATCAACCGCGCGGCTGACGATGCTTCAGGTATGGCGATTGCCGACTCACTGAAGGCGCAGGGTTCTGGCATTGGTCAGGCAATTCGGAATGCTAATGACGGTATCGCTGTTATTCAGATGGCTGACGGTGCCTTGGAAGAGTCCACCAACATTCTGAACCGGATCAGGACACTGGCGGTTCAGTCTGCCTCTGATACCCAGAATAGTACTTCCCGTGCCTATATCCAGAACGACGTCAATGCATTGTTGGGCAGTTTGGATGACATTTCAACCAACACCAAATTTAATGGCTCGTCTCTTCTGGACGGGACCTTTACCGGCAAAAAGATTCACATTGGCGCTTACACTAATGAGAATGTGTCGGTGAGTATTGCTGGCGCTTCTTCTACCAATCTTGGTGTGAATGCTCTGGATGTGGATGATCAGGTCGCCGCCAATACCGCGATTGCTACTGTTGATACCGCGCTTGGCACGCTGGCTGGTATTCGTTCCGGACTCGGTTCCATCCAGAACCAGCTTGAGTCCACGGTTCGGAATATCTCCATGACCAAGGTTAACGTGGCTGCGGCTGAATCTTCAATCCGCGACGTCGACTTTGCCGACGAGAGCTCCAACTTCGCCAAGTTCCAGATCCTGTCGCAGTCCGGTTCGTTCGCACTGTCCCAGGCCAACTCGGTACAGCAGAACGTCTTGAGTCTGCTTCAGTAAGTGGAGTGGCAGGTGAAGTAGCAGTATCGTAGTTAGATGTAGCCGGAATGGCGGCGGCCCTCTGCCGCCGCCATTCCTTGTTTTTGAAGTCCACACGTTCCGGGGGTGACATTATGGCCGGTATATCCGCACTTGGGTTAGGGTCTGGACTAGATTTGTCCGGGATTCTTGAAAGCCTCCGCAACGTCGATGAAGCACCGATCAGGCTCATGCAGTCCCGCCGTCAGCAGTACGATCAGCGGGTTTTTGAGCTTGATGTCGTTAACACCAAGTTTCTGGCGGTGAAAACCGCCGCCGAGGATCTTGCCTCCCTGGATTTTTTCAATGCCTTGACCTCGTCTTCTTCTAATACAAGCGTTCTCAATGTTTCCACCAGCAGCAGCGCCACGGCCGGTACCTATAATGTGAACGTATCGCAGTTGGCGGCACAGAATTCTTGGAAATCCGGTCAGACGTATGCGTCAGCCGACGCTTTTATCAACATCACTGTTGGTGGTGATTTTACGTATACCGTGGGTGGGCAGACGGGAAGCGTGGCCGTGGTGAATAACGTTACGACTTTGCAGGGATTGGCCGACGCCATTAATGCCGATGCCGCAAATCCCGGTGTTACCGCCATGGTTATGGATACCGATGGGACTGGTACATCCTATGTCTTGCAACTGGTTTCCGATGAAACTGGAGAGGCCAATGCAATTACCATTGGCGGCACCGCCACCACCGACCTGGCCCTTGCCCAGGTGGCGGGCTACGAGGCAGGTGCCGGCAAGCTCGACGCGGCAATTAATGTCAACGGTGTCACGTATAACCGCGGTTCCAACACGATTAGCGATCTCTTTGCTGGTATGACCTTGAACCTTGAGACAGTTGGCTCGTCGACGGTGAAGGTGGAGAGCGATACCGCCACCATCAAGAGCAAAATTCTTGAGCTTGTTGACAAATACAATGCCGCCATGACCGAGATTAACGCCATGTCGGCTTATGATGCCGACACTCAGGAGGCTGGCCCGCTTAACGGGATGAGCATTGTGCAGTCTCTGCCAAGGGATCTTGGCCAAATTTTCACCTCGTCGCTTTCCTTGGGGGGAGCTTTTGAAAACCTCATCGATATCGGACTTGAGGTCGATAAATACGGCGTTTATACCTTTGATGAAACCGTTCTCGATGAGGCGTTGAGTACCAATCTGGCGGATGTGCAGTTGTTGTTTGCCGGCGACGACCTTGCAACTAGCGGGGTGGCTGATCTTCTGGATAAGCAGCTTGACACGATAACCAAGTCGTCAGCGCTCGGCGGTATTCTTGGCACCGAAAAAGACGCCGCCCAGGATACGGTTGACCGCCTGGGCGAGCAGATTGACTTGGCCACCGAACGCCTTGACCGGCGTTATGAGACGCTTACTAAGCAGTTTATTATGCTCGATCAGCTCATGAGCAGCCTGCGCAGCGAGGGCGATTTTCTTTCCTCCACCTTCTCCGGGTTGAGTAAGATGTGGAAGGGCACGAGTTAAAGAGGGGCAAGGGGAAATGATGCAGCCGCAAAGGGATTCATCGATTGATAACGTCAAGGATTTGCCTGAAATTGCCCGTATCTATGATGCGTTGTTGCAGGTGACAGGTAAATTTTTGCAACAAGCGAAACAGGCTGCCCCCTCGGAAGAGGATGTGGCTGGGTTTTGTGAACGACGGGCCGGGCTGCTGATCTCTTTGCACCCTCTTGTGGACCGTCAACAGAGATGGTTGGGGCAATGTGACCGGGCTGGGCTTGTCGATTCGGTGGTGCAGAAGATTGATGCGCAACTTGCTCAGATGCAGCGGTTGGAAGCTTTGCATGCTCAACTCATGGAGTGTGTAGCGCAACGACGGGATGATCTTGGCCGGCAACTTGTGGAAGTGCGAAGCGGTAAAAAAGTCTTGTCTGGGTATGGGAAAATGCCCAAGAAGGCGCCGCGATTTTGTCGCGGTTCCGTGTAGGGATGGTGTTTTTTGTGTTATCTTTTTGTATCGTTTGGCCGATAAGAATTTTTAGAGAGTCTAATTATTCAGCGATCAGTTAATTCACCCCCTGTGTTTGGGGGGAGTGAGGAGGATGAAAATGGTCCCATCGCAAGCAAAGAATGCTTATCGGCAGACGGTAATGCAAACGAATTATCACCCGGTGGAACTCATTCACATGTTGTATGAACGGGTACTGGTGCACCTTGAGCATGCCGAAAGGGCTATGAGTGAGGAGAACCCAATAAGCCGGGCGGAACATATCAACAAGGCTATCGCCATCGTTACGGAGTTGTATGTTTCGGTAAGGCCGGATGAGTCGGAGGCCAGCCAGTTTTTGATCGGCTTGTATGAGGCGATTCTCAAGGAGTTGCCGAAGGCTGGGTTGCATAAGGATGTGGAAATCATTAGGCGATCACATCGATATCTGAAACGTTTGAAAGAGGTGTGGGAGGAAACAGCCATGCGGGAGCATGGGTTGCTATCGGCATCTAGGGCGAATAACCCTGTTGATGCTCAAGTGAAGACGTCAGGTGCTGCTCTTGTCAAGGAAAGGGGGG
>Ga0224510_10001833_pt1 | contig 13522 bp, 11 predicted proteins | sample SF_May12_sed_USG_FD_170161 | JGI IMG/M metagenome (GOLD analysis project Ga0224510, IMG submission 170161) | Sediment microbial communities from San Francisco Bay, California, United States - SF_May12_sed_USGS_4_1 | ecosystem: Environmental > Aquatic > Marine > Sediment | place: USA: California... | reverse complement strand
GAAATGGACGGCTCCGATTCCGGAATGGAAACGAGCACTCAATCAATTTGCCATAATCGTAGGAGACCGTGTGCCCACAATCGATTAACCACAATAATCAGTTACACAGAAAACTTGACACGCCCTTATCTGGGGGATCGGAGCATAGTCTTTCAGAACGATGGGTGGAGACACGAAGACCGTCGGCGGGTATTCCTTCCAGTTCTCCGTAGCGCGGTGTCGATTATGCAAGAGGCCGAGGCCAACCCCCTGTCCTGTGGCGTTGAAAACGCCGGCTTCTGTCTGCTGGGAAACCATGGCCGTATGGCTGTTCAAGGTGTCGTCCCAACAGCGCTGAGCCACATCCGGTGTCAGTTTCGGTGATCCGCCTCCGGCACCTGCCCGAGCTCGACTCAGGCATCCCAGGTCTGCCGCGGCCCAGGTAGCAATTTGGGAGTGGGTCAGCGCCTCGACATACTGCAGCGCAAAACGGCCGTTGTCATGTCCTGATTGTGTTCGAGAGGATGTGGCGCTGCTGAGCGATGGACAGGCAAGTTCGAAGGCGCCTACAAAAAGAATGATGAGTCCGACAGATCGTACGATCATGGTTCGTGCTCCGAGAAAGTGAGAAGACCGGAGGTGATCATCGGCTTGAAACCCGCCCTCCGATCCCGGTGATTTACTGAGGCGAACGCTAAATAGTGCGTACTTTAATTCTTGAAAATCGCATAAACAGCCGCTTTTCGAAATGTTCTTGCTGATACATTGCGCACTCTTTCATGGTCGGATCAGTAATGCAATCGGCAGTCCAAAAGTCTACATGAAAAGGCAGAAGGTGATTGTTCGAGGGTCGTCGGAAATTTGTGCAACATAGTGCATGGTGCCCGGGATTCTTCTGTGAGACGAGACGCGGACTGTGTATCAGCGCACGATAGATTGTGTGGGTGTGCGTCCATGCTCACTCAAGAATTGGGCTTGCGTCGTCGATCGAGCATCCATCTCGTCACACCGAGGTGTTTGGCGGCCTGAGTCTTGTTTCCACCGGAACGTTGAAGCACTTCGTTGATGATGCGGTCCTCAAGATCAGCCAACGATTCGCCCAGGCGAAAAGACAGGTGCATCTGAGCGGTGTCGGTCGCATCTGCCGGGGTGGAGGTTGGATGGGTTGGATCTCCGACTGGCTTGGAGGGAGAGCCTTGTACATCCGAAGGGAAATGTTGCGATTCGAGGATTTCGCCCTGGCAAAAGAGGACCGCCCGTTCGATCAGGTTGCTCAGTTCGCGCACATTGCCCGGAAAGGTGTATCCACGTAGGAGAGCCTGCGCGCGCTCTCCTAGGAAACGAGCTGGTTTTCCAAGGGAGAGCGCTGACCGGGTCAGAAACTGCTGGGCGAGGGGAATGATATCTTCGGAACGCTCACGCAACGGAGGAACCGTCAAAGAGACGACGTTCAACCGAAAGTAGAGATCCTCGCGAAACTCACCTCTTGCCACTGCGTCCTTCAGGTTACGGTTTGTAGCAGCCATGAATCGAACATCAACCGGGATGGTGGCCGACCCTCCTATACGGCGCAACGTCCGTTCTTCGAGCACCCGGAGGAGTTTAGCCTGGAGCGTCAGGGGGAGATCGCCGATTTCGTCGAACAGCACGGTCCCACCGTCCGCCATTTCGATCAACCCCGTCTTTCTGCCTGCGGCGCCGGTAAACGACCCCTTCTCATGTCCGAACAGTTCGCTTTCAAACAGCTCACGGGGGATCGACGGGCAGTCGACTTCGATGCAGGGCTTCTGAGCGCGTGCTCCGTTAAAGTGAATGACTCGCCCGGTGTATTGTTTGCCGGTTCCCGTCTCGCCTTGTAAGAGCACCGTGATACGGTCGTTCCTTATCAATTCGTGGACCTCTGTAAGGAACGCCTGCGTGACGGAGCTCTCAGCGATGACACGGTGTAGAGCATAGCGTTCAGTGTCCTGTCCTGTGTGCAGATGGATCTGGCGCTGAAGCGTCAAGAATTCCACGGCACGTCTGAGCGCGTATTGCAGGTCCTCCATGTCGATCGACTTGGCGACGAAGTCAAACGCCCCAAGCCTGGTTGCTTCCACGGCATCCTTGACCGTACCCCGCGCGGTCAGCAGAATGACCAGCAAGTTGGGCGAGGCCTGTTTGACGCGCTCGAGCACATCCAGGCCCGACAGATTCGGCATCACCAGGTCCAACACCAGAATATCCGGCTCGACTGATTTCAGGAGGGTCAAACATTCTTCTCCGGACCCCGCCGTCTGTACGGCATAGCCTTGATCGGCGAGGCGCAGGGCAAACGCCTCCCGAATAGAGGCTTCGTCTTCTACCAAGAGTAGTTGCCAGGTCATGTTAGGTATCTCGTTTCATGGGCAGCCAGACCTCGACCATCGCTCCACTGCCTGGAGGGCTGGTGATCGTCAATTGTCCACCGTGCCGCTCGACGATGTCATGGGTGATCGTCAGGCCTAGGCCGACCCCCTTCGCCTTCCCACTCGTGAAGAAGGGCTCGAAGATGCGTTGCAAATCTTCTGGTTCGATGCCTTTCCCCGTATCGGAGAAGGTGACCGAAACGCCCGGGCCTTGCTTGTCCACGCGTGCCGCCGTGATCGTCAACTCTCCTCCATTCGGCATCGCATCAATGGCATTCATCGAGATATTGAGGAACACTTGCTGCAGATGGGTACGGGAGGCCTCGATCGATCCCACCTCCGGGATGAGCTTTCGGATGGTGATCCGTTGTTTCTGGAGATTTGGTTTGAGCAACGTCAGCATGTCATCGATGAGGGATAACAGGTTGCAGGGCTGGAGATCAAACGGGCGTGGACGCAGTTGGCTCAAATGAGATTCCAGTAGTTCATCGATGCGGGCCGCTTCACGCGCGATCAGCGCGCAACGGTCTCTGGCGGCGCGAGGCAATTGTTCCTGTTCTGCGAGGTGCGTCGCCAGACTTCCGAGCCCGATCAACGGATTGCGGACCTCGTGCAAGATGCCCCCGGCCAGTTGCCCCACCAACTTGACCTGTTCGGCATGGCGTAGCGCTTCCAGCATCTGCTCTCGTTCGCTAAGGTCTGTGAGAATCGCCAAATAGAATTGTGTCGTCTCGTCACGATCCTTGACGGGGCTGACGCTTTCCCACACCAAAAATTCTGACCCGTCCTTTCGCCGATTGACGAACCGATCCACAAAGGCGAGTCCGGAGCGGATTGCTTGCCAGAGTCGTTCGTAGAATTCCGGGGAGAGTTTGCCGGACCTCAAGATGGACGGTCGTTGCCCGAGTGCTTCGTCGCGACTCCAACCCGTCATCCGTTCCAAGGCCGGGTTCCATTCAAGGATACGGCCTTCGGTATCGGTCAGCATGATTCCATCTTGCGCAGACATGAATAATCGATGGTAGAGATCTCGCTGCGTATCGGCACGCCGGCGTCGTTCCAGCACCGTCGCCACGGTGTTGGCGACCGTACAGAGAAACTCGAGTTCCTTGACCGTGAAGTCGCGAACCGACTTGGAATGGGCGGTCATGGCGCCGTAGACCCGGTCCTCTACCAGCATCGGCACGCACATGCCCGCGATGCCTCCGTGCTCAGTCAGGAGTTTCGACGGTGTGAAACGGGTCTCCTTGCGCAGGTCTCGCACCACGACGGGGAGCCGTTCGCGGATTGCGTAGCCCGCCTGTGAATGGGTTCCCCCCTCAATCGTGAGTCTTCCGATGAGTTCTGGTTCAAGGCCAATGCCTGCGACTACGGCCAGGTGATCGTCAGATTCCCGTGGAACGAGAATCTTGCACAGTTCGACCTCGAGGGCCTCGGCGGTATGTTTCACGGCTTCATTCATCAACACGTGTGCCGGTGCATCGCTGACGGCGAGGGTGCCGATACGGGCCAGCACCGATTGAAAACGGGCAATCTGTGAGGCCTCGTGTACGAGCTCCATATGTTCGGTCACGTTCTGCAGGATCAAGAGCACACCGGTTTCCCCATGGTACGGGACGACGTTGAAGCGGCATTCATACACCAATGGTTGACCCTGTCGATCGGCAAGGCGATAGGTCTTGCTCCTCCGGGTGCCGAGGGTTTCCTGGTTCCAGACGATGGCGTCGGCAAACAGTTGAGATCGTAACGTCGGAGATTCAGGATCAGACGGCGGCCTCGGTGCTTCGACGAGTTCTCCGAACTGCGCGTTCTCGAAAATGAGGAGCCCTTTGGCGATGAAGCAGAGCCCACCATCCAGACAATCGCTCACCCAGGCGAGGACTTCCGCAGCAGCCACTTCAGATTGGGCCGAGACCGGCGACTTCGACCGAGCGTGTTTGGCTGATGCCATCGTGAAACTCGCTGAGATTGATCTACGAACAGGCTCTCGAGAATCGGTGCTGGAAATAAACAGTATAGCGGCTTTATCTGAAGACCGTCGAGATTCTCCTGGGTTATTGAGACACGCTGTCCTCTATGGGAAGGTGCAGCTGGTATCAAAGGTACGGATCAATATTCGCGACTGATCCTGCGTAGATTTGCAAAATAGTCACCGACAATAGCCTTCGCCGGTCGCTTGTTGGTCTGGGAATCCACGAGGTAGTGGACAACGCCGTGGACGGCCATCGCTACAAGCAGACCTTCGAATATTCCCACCTTATACACGAGGGCTCCGGTCAGGAAGGCGAGGACCATGGCGTAAGGGCCGTGGTGGGTCACGTGCATCAGCCCGGCAATCATCTTCCAGCCAGTAAACATCATAACGATGGCCACGGCAAACTTGGGCAGCAGTTCCAGGTATTGGGGGTTGAGGACAAAGAAGGTCACAACACATCCGATGACCAAGACGGAAAACTTTGTATAGGCACCCGCCAGTCGGTTGGTCGTGCTTTTCGCCAGGCCATCCAGATTGGTCATGCCGCCAAAGAAGCTTGATCCTATATTGGCGATCCAAATTGCCAACAAGCTGTTATTGCTGTTGCACGTCCGCTTGAGTGGGTCGATTTTCTGGATGGCGGCGTTGCTCATGACCTGTTCGATCACGTCGATTATTGCGAGCATGGCGGCAAATCCAAAGACATAGATCAACGTGAGGGCACTATCAAAATGGGGAAGGGGAAGCGCCAGTGACAACGGCACATCCTCTACATGCAACATGGGTACGTGAACGAATTGAGCTAGGATGACGCCCGCAGCGATGATGACGAAATATGGAACGGCCGGTTGCACGTATCGAAATTTTGCGAACAGGTAGACAAACAGCCCAAATCCAGCCACGGAAATGAGCACCATTTGAATGCGGGCCCCGTTAAAGAACGTATCAGCAGCAGCCAATTCAGCTGGGAGCTCATAGGTAAAGCCAAGAAACTTCATGGCGATTTTTAAGCCGATACTGGCTAACAACCCTTCGACAAGGTAGGTGGGTACGGCCAGCAAAATGTAGCGCTGCCAGTCAAACTTCCAGGTCATGGCTTGCATGACGGCTGTCAGAAAGATCACGAAGGCCATATTTTCCATACCGAAAGTCGCCACGCCCATGGCCAATACCGGCGCCAATCCTGCGGCAATTCCAGGACAGCCAATAAAGTTGCCTGGTCTGATCAGGCATTCATCCAACCGATCAAGCAGGCGAACGCCACGGTGGCGAGCCCCACTTTGATGGGATAATCGGACATCATGGCGATACCCACCGACAATGGGATGGCCATCACGCCGGTAATCAATCCGGCTGCGATATCACGACCGACATATTGAGCCTGAAACGCGGCAGACTCGATTGCGGCCATTGTTTGCAATGGTCCGGTATAAGCCTTATTCTCGGTCACCGAATGTGACCTGGATGTAGTCACAATTGACATGCCGTCCATGGCACTACCCTCCAAGGATTCAACTACTCATTGAAGAACGACGAGCTACTCGCGTCATAGCCATCAGCAAGAACCAGGCCGATGCCATTCCCATGTAAGTACATGTAAAAAATGAGAATTTAGAAGTCGTCTCTCGATGTTGATCTCTGTGATTGGTGATCGCACGGCGACCCGTGTGCTGGCACACGGCTGGTGCACCAGCGCACGCGGAGGATATGGGAATGGATAGGCTAATCTTGCTGTGGGTCAGGCTTTTTGACAGTCAACTAAGGCGTAGACGGCCATCACTTCGCTCACTGATGCGATAGTTCATGGGATCTCAGCCGTATCAAGTCTTTCTCGACCTAGAGCGAGAGCAAGGCGTTTGCTAATGCATCTATATCCTGGGTTGCCAATCCGAAATATTGCTATGGGTGGGGTAGAGCTGGATCCCATCTGGCCCGTTTCCCTCTTGTGTGAAGTGCCTGGCAACTTCGTACGTATCCCCAGTCCGGATCACTTAACAGAAAAATATCGAGTGCTACACTTCATGGGGACTAACCAGCAGCTGGACTTTCGATGGGACGTGCATTACCCGCGTTCAGCCTCTTCATCCTGCTTTTTGGCCTTCTTACCTATTCTTGGGGCAGTAACGCCGATGCCCAAGCTCCAGCGAGCCTGCCTTGGGTGAGGGGCACGCCTTCCGAACAACAGTTCATTGGGACAGTAGGTCATCATGCTCCTGCCGAGGTGTTTCATACGACATTCGCCTCGAACGTGATTTTCCCTTCCGTGTCCACCGCTCGTCTTCGAGATCTTGCTCCAGATAGTGAGCGTCCCCGAATCGAACAGTTGTCGGCGACGACGACGCTGTTCAACGGAAGGGTGTCGACGGAAGCGGAGGTTGCACGGAGCCAAGCTGGAGCCGTGTGGTTCACACCGTCGATGATGGGCAATGCCCGGACTGATGCCTCGGCTCGCATGTTCCGGGTTGGGCTGACTGGTTCGGAAGGGAACCTCCGATACGGATTGACCTTTCGCCATGCGGGGCAGGGGTTCCTGCTGACTCCCGATAGGGCCAATCGAGAGATGTGGAGCGAGTGGAGGACAGGTTGGGTGACGGTTCGGAACTCCATTGGTCAAACCTGGAATAACGTTGAAGCCGAATCGACGCGGTTTCGGTTGGAACAGACCTACGGACGAGTCGGATTGCTTCTCAATAAACCTTCATGGCTGGAACTGAGCGTGGCCTATGCGAGGAACTCTTTCAACAGTGTATTAGACCCGATTGGAGTGACGCCGCAACGCTCCTCGAACCATGCGATCGAAGGGGCGATAGCATTTCACCGAGCGAGCTGGGACCTCCGGTTGGCATCCAGCTACACTCTGGCGAGCGATCTGCTCAATGGGGAGGCTGATGGTCACATCAAAGCGCAAACTCTCTCGGCCGTTGTTCGCCCAACCAACCAGCTGGTCATCACACCGGTCTTCACCTATCGCCAAGAGTTGCGATCCAGGTCCGGTGTCCGTATTGAACACCCCGTCGCGTCTCTGGCGATGAGTTATGAGCAAAATCCTCAACTACTGTTCAGTACCGTGGGGAACTATGGCAGCTCTCGTTCATCCGATGGTCTCATCGACAATGAGACGCTGTGGTGGAAAGGGATGATGGATTGGGCGATGTTCACCTCCTCTGAGTGGATCACCAGAATTGCCTTTGAAGCCGGCTATAATCGATCGAGCAATCGTGCCGTACGATCAAACAACACGGAGGATATTTCTGGGCTGGTCCGCTTCAGAATGGTGGCCCGCTAACGCCAGAAGCAGGGCGCGAATCAAAGTTTACAACGACCGGTGCAGGTCCGCTCACGTCTGAAAATCACACACAGATTCGGCAACTCATGGCTTGTGTGGAGAACTCAGCGAAACCGGCTGCGTGGTTTTCTGGCCGCTTTGTGACTGTACGTGAGCCGTGGGCCCGGCCGACGCGTTTGAGGAAACCACGATCTCCACTCGTCGGTTTTTGCTCCGGCCTTTACGAGTCTCATTGGTTGCAATGGGTCTGGTATCGGCGTAGCCGACGGCCTTGACTCGGTCGCCTTCAACCCCACCGTTGATCAATGCTTGGCTGGCATGTTCGGCGCGTGCCTGAGACAGTTCGCCATTATCCCGAAAGGTTCTTTGCGGGTCATTTTTGACCGGTATGCTATCGGTATGTCCTGCCACTTCAATGCTTTGGTAACTGAACTTTTGCAGGATCGTTCCGATCTGTTCGATGAGCGAGGCGCCTTCCGGAGTCATGGTGGCCTCACCTGAGGCAAATAATTGTCCACTTGCCAACGTAAGCGTCAGCCTGTTTCTCCGCTGTTCTAACGCCACACGACCTTTCTTGATCGCATCTCCGAGTATGCTGGAAAGAGTCTGACTGGCCTTGGCGAGCTCACCTTCAGAAGAATCGGGTAAGTCCGTGCGAGTAGATTTGTGCGGGAGCAAGTTGGTTACGGATAGTTCTTCATCGGGCGGTAACTCCGCAGACGGGCTACTGTCGTCCGAGGTAGCTTCCGGTGCACGAGCGGTTTCCTCCTGTTTCGATAGTTTGCGTTCGAGGTCCGAAATCGATCGTTTTGCTTGTGCCAGTTCTTCGGTGCGGGCTGTGAGCTGTGGGGTCAGCTCCTCGATCGTTTGGGTCACTTGTTGGAGCTCGTCCTTGGTCTTGGTGAGTTCTTGTTCTTTTCCCGACAGCTGCTGCTCTAACTCCGAGACCCGTGTCGTGGCCTGAGTCAACTGCTCCGTTTGAGTCGCCAAATCACTCTTCAGCTTGGAACCGTCTTCGACCGTGGACCGAAGTGTGGCAATTTCTTGATCTTTAGCACTGAGCCGTTGTTCGAGTTTGCCTATCCATCGCTTCGCATGCTCAAGATTGCTGACGGCAAGCTCTCGCTCCAGTTCCTCGATTTGCTGCTTGGCTTCCTGAAGACTGCTCCTCAGGGCACTCAATTCTTGAGGGGATATGCTCTCAGAATTGCTTTGATCTCCAGCGCTATCATTATGTTGCGGCTCTTTTTGAGTGAGCCGTTGCTTGTCGGCATTCGGTTCTTTCTCTTTCGCACGTGGTTGTTGCTGCTTCGGTTTTTCTCCCTTTGTGGCCTGGATCGGGGATGGACTCTTCTTTTGGGAGGACGAGTCATCGCGAACCGGATAGAGATGGAGCGCGACCTGGTCGCCGGTTGAGCTGTCGCTGGTCGCTGGAAATACTGCGGCGATACCCGCTGCATTTTCGGAGAACAGCGTGACGGTCGATAGAAGGGCGAGAGCTGAGAAGATCATGGTAGGCCTCATTTCCTCAAAAGAAAATGTTCAATGGCTGGGGCACCAGCCAATTCACAGCAACGGTCTTACGGTCTTATTGAGGCATCGAGCTTAAATGGCCATATCGGTCTCTCAACCGATGCTCACGCGAATGTAAGGAGTATTGGAAATGGTAGCTCTTTCCCGATTCACTTTTCAACCGGGAATGGCCTAAGCGACATCTTGTGGTGCACATCTGATCGGATCATCAATCGACCGGGTACAGTGAATCTCGGGTGAAGATTCGCTTCTCTCGCTCGGTGACAGCTCCTGAACACCGATAACCTTCACGATCAAGGAACGGAAACAAGAGCATGAGGGATTTGGAGTCTACTTGCACATCGTCGGGGTTCAGTCGCATGTTCCGCTCGCGTGCCTCCAGCTTAAGGTTCAGCAAACAGCCTTCTTGGGAGTATCCGGTTGCCGTTACCCTTGTAAGTTGGTTTGAGTCGCCGGCTGTCTGCTTCGTCTGTGGCCCGCAAGCCACGACGAACAACGAATAGGCCAAGCACAGCAACACCATGGGAAGGATTTTCATAGGAAGCTCAATGCATCGACAGGACACGTCAGCTGGCTGTTCTCCTGTCGGATTTCATGGAATCAGGCTTATGCCGAGGCCCGAATCGGAAATTCGTTCGGTTCATCATCGCGCAGAAGTGACACGTGACGACGCACCAAGATTGTCGGAGATAGACAGGGAAGGTGTCAACGGAAGAAGACCGTATTATTTCGTCCCCATGTTCTGTGGATAACGGTGTGCATAACCAGTATCTCGGGAAGAATTCTTGTCTCAGAGCCTGTGCGTCTATCAAACTGCCTATTTATTGTGCATCTGCTCTATGGCAGCTTAACTACAACTAATAGTGGCCTTCATCATTCTTCTCAATGTTTTCACACATTTCAATCCCTGTCAGCTTGGTGACCAAAAAGTTTCGCATGCGCGGTGATCCCCAATGCAACCATTCGTGAAGCTATCCACAGGACTGTGAGGTTTCTGGGGATGGGCAGCGAAGTAGTCAAGCCTGGAGCTCTGTTTTTGATCTGTCAAGAGCCGGTTGAAGCAAAGGCCTATCAAAAGGGAGCACTCGACAGGGCCGAATAGCCGACGCTTGTATTACTTTTTTCGGTAGACATTGAGCCCAATTTTTTCTTGCCTATTTGGAATCGTCACATTTCCTTCGGTCGAGGCGATGATAATGGTCTTGCCGGTTGAAGATGGCCCAAACTCCTTTGACAGATCGACACGAATCGTCAGCATAGTTCCTTCGACAGTCATCTCGACATTTTTCATGATGGTGCACGTTCTCCTTTCGCTTATTGTCCTGCGACCGGCGGGGCTGTGACATCGGTGTGATTCCAGGTCACGAAGATCAGCACTGTATACTGATTGTAAAATGCCCGTCCGACCAGTTTGGGTGTTGAACCGAGAAACTCCCCGGTCCGATTGTCGTAGAAATCTAGGTGGAGCCGAGCGTAGCCGCTCTGGTTTTGTCGCTTGTAGAGAGTGAGTTCGGGGAGCGAGAACGGAATCAACACGCTCTGCACCGGCGGCATCCCGACAAAGATACTCCCTTGCATTGTGCCGAACGACTCCACCATCACGCGAACCAAATATGGCGACTCCGTATCTCGAGCGGAGACGCGATAGCCTCGGCGCCCCAACTCAGCGGCCACGAGATCCCGAATGTATAAAATGTCGCGCGATGGGCGATCGATTGCGCCGAGGTCCGCGTTGGTCATACGAAGTCGGGATCGATCACTCTCAAGCCCCGTCGCATCCACATCGACATTGACCCCTTCCGGTAAGTGAACCATAAAATTGACGAGGGCCTGTTCCACCGCCTGGGTCAACAGGACTTGCTCCGCAGCCGTCCGAGGTGTGCGCGATATTTCTTGCTCAAGTGCGCACCCCGTAGTCACTGCTATCACGATCAAGGAAGTAAAAAAAGAGGTCTTCATGGAAGTCAGGGACCCCCCGGTTGTAACAGGGAAATGCTAGTCGTGTTCGAGGAGGAATGCAACAAAGCCTGGCAAGGAAAGATGCATGATGGGTCATGGGACGTTATTCATACGGAACTTATGTGAACGCTCGTCAGCCTCTATCAGGCTAATCTAGAGATCGAGGTCAATCCATGCAGGGTCGTGGTCGCTGCCGTCACCGGTGTGCTTGGTGCGTCGGTCAATTGTAGGATTGAAGAATTTTTCGGCAAGAGCCGGACTGACCAAGATGTGGTCAAAGAGTTCGTAACGAGGTGGTTCCTCGCCGGGTGGATTAAAACGATGCGTCCATGCCTTTGTGTGGGGGCCAGGCCCCTGCCCCGGGGTCTCGGCCTTTGCTGGCCTCGTTTCAGAGGGATTCTCAAGCGAGTTGATCAGTGGTTGATTGTTGGCTGAGAGCATGGGTGCAAGAAATTCAGAATCAGGGGGATCGTTCATATCCCCGACTAATATAAACCGACCATTGGGTCGCTCCATCTTGGTTACGATGCGGGAAATCATCTCAGCCTGTCTTTTACGCGAGTTATTGGCGTTGATGGCGCCTTGGACCGGGTCTTCACCAGGGGCCACAAAGTGGCTCTTTAAATGGGTGTTGTAAAGGGCAAAGAGTTTCTTGCCGTTGTTGTGCAGGATTTCCACTTGCAGCAGATCGCGACTGAACACGCGGCGATTCGGCACATCCGGGTGAACAGCGGTTTGATGAGAAATGATGGTCCCGATCGGAAGCTTCGAAAGGACTCCCACATCGATGAGTCGCTGATCGTTCCCTTCAACGAGCGCGATGTGTGGATAGAGATTTCCGAGGTGCTCCCTGTTGAACTGCTTAAGGACGTCGATATGTTCCACCTCTTGGACGGCCAGGACATCAGCATTGATGACCTCTGTGATTCGCCTAGCAATCTCGTGCGTATCCGCTGAATCCTTCGCCTTCACCAATCGCCCCGCAAACGTCCGAGCTGCAAAGTGGTTCTGCTCAAACGTGAGCGTAATGCCTCCAGTGCCTTCGCTCGGAATAGCTCCGACCTCTCCCTGGAAATTGAACCGTGAAAAGAGATTGTTGAGGTTAAACGTTGCCACTCGAATCATCATGGTCCCTCCATGCTCTGGGCATTTGGGAATTCGTCTGAGAAAAGATTCCGTGGCTAATAGCTACACCTTGTCTTGGTTCATGTCCAATGCGACGATTATGCAATGAGCGGACCCTTCCAATTGCCCCTGCAGTCCGTTGGTTTGTAGAGAAGTTCTGCCGACTTTTGGGCCATGAGGGATGGTATCCAAACAGATACGGGTCGAATCTCTTTGGATTTGGATACAGTGTCAGTGGGGAGAGCCAAACACGGGCAGATGCTACATTGCTGCGTGGGAACGTGTATTAACGACCTGAGGCGAGGGTGGACTTCAGAAAAACTCTGGGTACCTTTTCTGTCGATCAAGCATGAGACCGGGGTCTTCTGCCCATAACAAGATGTGACCTCGATTCAGAGCCTCTGAGGTAGGCGATACCTTTGTTAGAGTTGGGTGTCATAGCACAGTACCGATCTTCACTCTTACCGGCATGTGGTCGCTGTATTTTAACCATGTATGACTTTCACCGATTTCGATGGTCGAGGACGTAGGAGGTTCTTTGGAATGAAAGCGTAATCGATATGGTATGGCTTCTTCAGATTCCGCTGCAAGAAGAGCGTGGCGTCTCTCTCCTTTCCTTGCGGCACCGACTTAGCATAATGATACAGACTCTCCAACCCAATATTCGATAGCTGCTGGACCACGCTTGTATGACTCACTGCGGCATGACGTTTATCCCAAATCACATTGCTATTGAAGTCACCCATAACGATGGAGATCTCGGTACGGAATGCTTCTGCATGTAGATTCAAGTACCTCCAAAGCTGCCCGAGGTATCTAAAATCGTAGGACTCTGTCCGGCGCGTCCAGACGCCAAGAAGTGTCATTGCGCCTTCAATCCTGCAAGGGAGAAATGTCTCAAGTCCATCGTCATTCAGAACAACCGGTTCAAGGCGGATATGTGGCTTTGCGAATATGCCTAGCCCGCGGTTCTTATTGTTGCCAATCCACAGCGAATTTTCACTCCACCTCCGGTATGAGTCACTTGCACTGCGCGTTGGGTCCTCATATTCCTGTACGATGCAGACGTCTGGAAGTAAGTCCTGGAGGTAGGTGAACTTGTTGCGAAATGCCCCGGCGCAGTTCCAGGATACGATGATCATGACGCCTAAGGAAGGTCTGATTAATTCACGTTTGTACCGACAGCTCTGTGCCCGAGCTGGGTCACGAGGCCTATTGATGGGAATCCACTGCTCCAGGTGCCTTGTTAGGAGGCTCACCCGCCATCCGCGTGGCCCC
>Ga0224510_10001832_pt1 | contig 13524 bp, 7 predicted proteins | sample SF_May12_sed_USG_FD_170161 | JGI IMG/M metagenome (GOLD analysis project Ga0224510, IMG submission 170161) | Sediment microbial communities from San Francisco Bay, California, United States - SF_May12_sed_USGS_4_1 | ecosystem: Environmental > Aquatic > Marine > Sediment | place: USA: California... | reverse complement strand
TCTCAACACCTACCTGCATCACTACAACCGGAAACGCACCCACCAAGGCCGCAACATGAACAGCCGGGTGCCATATCAAACCTTTATCGACGGATTGCCAAAGAACGAAACGAAGACGAAAACCGTAACCCAAAAAGCTGCGCAACTCGTCACCCCGCCAGGGGCGGAAGTGTCAGGTAAATACTATCTCTGTACAGTCATGGACATGATAGATCACCTCTGTTGCGGAATTTAATCGCTTAACAGGGTGTCTGTCGATGGCGGGGAGGATCATACCTCACCGGGACTCTTTGGCGAAGTATGCGGTGGCCTTTTTAAGGATATCACGTTCCTCTGTAACGCGTTTCAACTCACTTTCTCGCAAAACCCTGCGATACAAATCAACATAGCGGGACACGGCCTTCTCCTCTGAAAAAAAATGACTTATAGTATTTCCATCAAAGGGTTTCATGCCATCACATCTAATTTCACCCCGAAACAAATCCCTCAATATATGAACCAAACCACTAGTGTCACCTGGTTCATAAAAATGTATCATTTCATGTTTCACTTCACGGAATACGGGCAAATCTGAACACACAACCGGACGCCCTACCGCAAGAGCTTCCACATTAACCAACCCAAAGGTTTCAGAAAAGGAAGGATTTACAAGACAATCCGAAGCTAGCAAATATTGAAAAAACAGATGCCGATCTTTTATAATCCCAGTATACAAAACATCCAAATGACTTAATCTGACCTCTCGTTTCACCTTCCGGGATATTTGCCCTACAACAACCAGAAACCACTCTTGCCTAGGCAACCGGCTTAACGCCTCCAAAAGAACTGCAAACCCTTTCCCAGGATCATCTACCCTATTAGCAACAAAAACTACAACTCGACGATCTAAGGGAATTCCTAACTCCTTTCGTATATTTTTCTGGCTAAATGAGGTTATATCTTTTGGAACATCACAGAGAGGATTGGGGATAACACTAAGACGAGATTCCGGGATACCCATCTTTACGAATAAATCCCGAGAAATATTTGAAGGAACAACAAATTGCGCTGAACTGTTAAAAAAAAGAGACTCCCTATACCGCTTACCTTCCGAAGCACTATCAACTAAACTTGAGGGATAAAGATAAAGATGCGAGCAAGAGAAACATCCACTTTCGAAACCTCTACACTTTCCAGGGGAAGCACATCGCCCTGTGCCAAGCCAATAATCATGTAACGTCCAAACCACCGGCTTCTTCAACAACAACTCAAGAACACAATTTGGCAAATAATAACCATGCGTATTGTGCAAATGAATAACATCAGCCCATGAATAATACTTGACAAGAACTTGATCCCATAACCTTCGATTCATCACCCCTTCGACACTGGTCAACCTGTAAAGAAATACATTTAACAAAAAACGAAGCTGGGAAACCCCAAGATCAACTATTCTTGAATCGGAGTCATCATGATTTCTGCCAGATATAAAGATCGAGTTGGCATAACCATAATGATTAACACCCTTATGGATTATTTTCGCAACAGAAGAGGCGCCTCCCCGAGAAGCTGAGGTATTTACCACTAATATATTCAATTATGCGCGCCACCTTGTCTAATAAGTCTATACTTCAACTTCAGAATCAAACAATTCAATTTGTGTGGCAAAACACTTTTAACGACTTTCCTCAAAACCATATCTAAAATAGCAACAGCATAATACACATAAACATAAACTTCCTTACCGCACCTCCTTACAACTCGAAAATGACTAACAATACTACGAAACCTATATTTATCCGACAAGCCATGGCTTCTAACTTTTGATATTACAACATCTGTCTTTAAAAGACTTACCCCAGACCTATACAAGTTAAATAATAATTTAAAATCAGCACCGATAGGATCAGACAAACAAAACGGATTACCATTCAACAATTTCATTCTTACAAAAACAGCTTGATGCGAAAAAATCATACCCTTCCAAAGATTACACACATCACCAGCACAATGCAGTCGCTCAAAACCATCTTCATATAAAACTTTATGATTCCCATAAACTAACCCGCAACCACCCAATGCCAGGCTAAAAACATCAGCAACTACATTAGGCCCATCAAAACAATCCCCGGCATTCATAAATATCACCCATTCACCGGAACCCAGAGCAACTCCCTTATTCATCGCATCATAGACGCCCTCATCAGGCTCGCTCACCCATGATGTTATTTTATCGGAATACTTATCAATTACATCCTGAGAGTTATCGGTAGAACCACCATCAACAACAATAAATTCCATATTTGGATATGTTTGCGATATAACGCTATTAATCGTTTCCTCCAATCCTCTGGCTGCATTCAAGGAGACGGTAACAACAACAACTCGGGGCCGCCTCTCTTCCTCCCTACCTGACATTACCCACCCCAAAATCAAACGGAAAATTCAAAAACAAAATACAATTAGCCACTACTCTTTACCCAACACAACAAACAATGATTGCCCAAAGGGAGGAGCACAAAAAGATTCAATGCGCCGCAACCAAGGAACTATCAATTTATCAAAAACAAATATTTGCCCACTATCCTGCGAAGACGATTTCATCACCTTATTATTCCAGAACCAGGCCCACATACCTACACAATTCATGTACTTCATCTTCACAACGCGCAATCCAGCTTCCTTTACCAACTTTATTACTCTTTGCTTGGAATACCTACGATAATGGTGCAACTTCCGATCAATTTCACCATAAAGCCATTCGCCAGCAGGCACCAAAAGAACAATATGACCACCTACCGAAAGCATTTCACCCCATGATTGCAATGCACTACCATCATTCTCAATATGTTCAAGGACATTCAATGCGACGATAGAATCATATTCAGACGGAATACCTGGCTGACCGGAAAGTTGCTCCGATCGAATCTGCAAAGCTTTAACATTCCCGGCTCCAACAATATTTTCCTGTAATTTCCGAAAACAAAATTCATCTGGCTCAATCGCCAAATGACTAACAGCACCACAGGCAAGCTTTTTACTAAAGTTACCAACCCCAGCACCAATTTCGAGTTGGCGCCCACACAAATAAGGCTTAACTACTTCAACCTGCCAATCCAAATAATTAGTTGCCGCAGACATCAACTCCAAATCTTCAGCAAAAAAACCGTCATTATCTTCAAACATTACACTTAATCTCTTAACAATAAGTTGAAAAAATTAAACAATCCAAGTTGGAACAAAATTACAAAAACGCCTCACAATACTTATCAATAAGTCATATATATATCTAAAAAACGAGATCAATACACAAACAAACAAACACACTAACACAATAAAAGCCGGATAATTTTCACACAACTGCATCACTTTGAGGTTCCCCCAACCTACATACTGCAAAAGAACCAAATGCCATAAGTATATCTCATATGAATATCTTCCAAAAAACCTAAACCAAGACAACCTTTTCAAAAAACCTGTCTGATTATGGACCAGGGCCAAAGCAACAACCGCCACAACACACAAATCATAAACTATCATCACTGGCCGAGAATATGCAAAATCAAATGGTAACAAATTTGACTCAACACCAGCAATCTCGGGAGTTGAACAACGATATAAATTATACGCCTGAGAAATAACTGCGCCAATAGCCAAGAGAGCCAACGACACCTTCAGCGATAATTGATCACTCATAAACCCAAGCAATTTCCGCGCATATAGCCCAAAAAAGAAAAAGAAAAGCCAAAAAGGGGAAAAGGGAAGACAGTAATAATAGTAATTCAATTTACCATTGAAACAAGCATTCCCTATCATGACATGCAAAACCAGAAAGAATAATGCAAAAAAGTACACCGAATGTTTGTGTATTTTTTTTGTGGAAAAAGCAACCAACCAACGAATTATCGGGGCAAGCAAAAATAACTGCATAATCGCCAGAACAAAATATTGAGTCCCTTGGATCCCACGATAAAACAAACGTATGAAAATATTATCCCATGTCAAATCTTGTATAAAGTCGGCATGTGGAAACAAAAACCACCACGCTATGCATACTAAAAAATATTGAGGAAGAAGCCCCCAAAGACGCTTACCGTAATAATTAGAAATTGACGGATACTCCCTCCTCCCATTCAAATAACCGGATATAAACAAAAAAACTGGCACAGCGAAAGTGAATATCTGATTCCAGTAAACGCCTACAAAAAAAGCTGGCTCCCAACGTATACCCGGCCTTCCTATAAAGCTACCAGCGAAATGAACCCCAACAACACCTAAAGCACAAATACCCTTAATCACATCGAAACGCTGATCCCTGCCAAGGCCAGACTCTTCCATCTTCAACGACAAATCGCTCATTACCTGACTAACTCCTTGTTATTTTGACCACCACTAGGAATCCCGCGAAATTGAATCTTCCTAAACATCAAGAAATTCTTCAATTTCAAAAGTTCCGGAGAATGTTCGCGCAAGTTGGCCTTAATAACAATTTCATTTTCCCCCTCAGCCAAAGGGACTTCAACTCTAATCGCTTGCCAAACACGATCACTCCAAGTCAAAGAATCAATGCTTTTTGAGTTAACAATAATCTCAATTGAACCTTCTGTTTCCGGCTTAAACTCCAACCCCAACAATAAAGAATCCAGCAGAAAGTCATCCTTATTCTCAAAACAGAAGCTAACCTCTTCAGCATTTGACCAACGAATCCGAGGAAGCCCCATAGCAGTATACGGCCCCTCTGAGGCCGCCAACCCATTAACGACTACCACTTCTTCCGGAACAGGGTCATTTACAAGATCAATATGAGCAAGATCATGAGATTGTATCTTGGCAGTGAAAGGGACTACTGCTATCCTCCCCCGCCCCACAGACTGTCCCCTCTCATCCTTAAGCTCGACAAACAACTCTGTGCATTCCGAAGGTAGCATCAAATCGATATAACCATCTCGATCCGCCTCCCAAACTACCCTCCGTGTTCCGTCCTTTAAAGTTGCTATTGCCACAAAATCCAATTCATCTTTTTCACTCAAACCGACTGTCGCTAATCTTAATTTTATAAAACGATTTACCGTTTTTCCATCTGAATCAATTGAGTTATTTCTGTCATGCAAGGCAACAAATAATATATTTTCCTCACCCGGTCGACATGCCCTATCTAAGGATTCAAAGGAAAAATACTTAAAATAATCTATATACCACTGTCCTATTGCACCTAAATAAACAACTCCAGGAGTTTTCTTTTTTTCAACAGGAACAATCAACCAACCCAAACTAGCTGGAATCGTGGCAAACAAATTACCTTCAGTTGTCCCCCAAAATGACAGCAAATTAAAACCACCAAGAGGTTGGGGCTTAACGTCAGGAACCTGCTCCATGCGATACTGCTTCAAGGTGTAGCGCGCAGTCGGCATAACCCTTACATAGGGATAATGTCGCTCATCTTGATGCTCCCAGGAATATTGAACAATATTAACGTTCTCACGCCCCCCAAGCACCTCCTTCATCCCGTGAGGCAGAATATCCAGCGCAGCTGAAGGATTTCCATTTTTTATTATTGGCATAACAGGACGATAATAATTGTAACGTAGACAAACCCCAGCTTGCACCAGCAAAAACAACATAAATATCCGCAACCCAAACCTTGCCACCTTTGCGCAGTTCTTTCTCGAACCATAAATAACATCGCACAACATAGCTAAAGAAGGCATCGTTATCAAAAAGGCGGAAATAAAATAACGCTGATTATACATTCCCCACTTACCAACAGCGCAGTATGTGACGAACCATGAAATAGCCGCGACAAAAAAAACAAAAGATGGCCGCAACCAATACTCTTTCCTTCGTAATTCATTAAACAATGCCATCGACAAGAAATACGGACTAAAACTATACCAAAGACTATCTTCAGAAATGCCGGGAATAACTACTTGCAAATCATTGAAAGCATACTTTCTTTCCCATATCGGAAAAAGATAATGCTTGGATACAGCTTCAAGCCAATATTCATCAAGAATAAACCTAAAAGGTATTACAAATAATTGGACAGTAAAAGTATACATTGCCTGCAGCCAACTATAAAAACTAAAGGGCTTATTCCTCAGATAATCATAATGCGGAGTCATCAACACACCAGCATCAATATAATTGTAAATCATAAAAGGCACAACAAACAAAAAAAGCGAAAACACAGCGACAATAACGATATACTTATTATCAGCAATATAAGACAAAGACTTTCCAATACCATTTCTATACATAAAGAAACAAATAATTATAAAAATAATAGGGCCAAAAAAGAATCCAGTAACTTTAATGCCAGTTGCAATACAAAAAGCTAAAATAGATAGTACAGCAAAAAACCTGCCGCCATTATTCTGTATAAAGGAAATAGCAAACACTGCACTACACAAGATCAACGAGGCTTGCTGGATATCAGTTGTTGTTGAGGCACCTTGCGCATAAATTTCCGGGGCCAAACAACCTACGAAAGCAACGATTAGCGCGGAATACCTCGTGGCACCGGAGAGAATAGCCAAACGATAAACACCCAAAACACAGACTACCCAACATATTGGGTTAACAAGACAAAGTAATGTTTCCGAGAGTTTGAAAACCGTTAACCAAATAATCAACAATGTTGGATTAAAAGTAAGAAAAGTTTGCCTGAAATTAACTGTGGGGAAATGATGAAGATTACCCTGACTCATATAAAAAAAGGCTCTGGGAAGATGATATGTATTAGCATCCCAGTTTGTCGGAGGGTAACTTAAAGCAACCAGTAGATTAATCAGGAATAGTCCAAAAATTACACACCCAATTACCTTGACATCAAATCGTGAATTTCTTTCGACCTCGTCGCAAATAGCTATACCACTACCACTGGTATAAGAATATACAGAGCTAACCATACGAGATGTTACAGTAAAAATAGCACCGCCAAGCAGAAGTGTACAGGCGAGCCAAGCCCAGCGATTACCTAAAATATCAAGAAAAGAAAGAATCAGCCCTGAGGCCACAGCCACAGACCAGAAAAGAGTAAATACTGCCAAAATTATATCTACATAATTTCTCAAAAACTTGCGAGAAACCAGAAACATCAACAACAAAACAACCAAAAGATTAATAACTATAAAAAACATATACTTCCTTAAGGTAAAATTACACAGCTATCAAACTCAACAACAAACAAATCTATAGACTTAAACACTTACCGACAAATCCCATCGGTAAATATTGACGGGAAAGGTAGGGATTGGCAACCAACCAGAATTGACTTCATAAAACAACAATACGATTATTCATTAACAAATAGCAGGCAACACATATTACAATATTTCTTTCCTACCAGACATAAAAGTAAATATAAATAATTTCTTATGCACCCTACACCAATGCAATCCGATGCAATAGGAAACCCATCTTTCTCCTCTCAGAACAAACGCCGATTTCACTCAAGACAACAGCTCCATGTATCTTAAAAGTTAATACATTTTCACCATTTTTAGCCAAAAATGACGGAGTCAAATTTATACTTACTACTCTTCTCCTTCTACTGTTTAGGCTGAACTCACCAATTTTTTTATCATTCAACAAAACATCAACGACCAATGGATTTCTTTTAACTGTAACTACCTTTTTAAAACGATTTAGTAGCCTTTTATTATCACCACGAACCAACGCATAAAAACCAAGCGCAAGCATAAGCTTAAGAATTGATGACGAAACACTCCAATGAGCGCTCACCTCCAACTCCAATTTATGCGATCGTTCTTGATGAAACACATCAGACAGTTTGCTAAATTTAAATATCGATTTATCGGCTGTGGAAAATACCCCTTTTGAAGTGATCACTGACCAACCAGGCCCTAAATACTGCAACATTTCAGTATATTGCACACAACCGGTCAAGTCTGGGAATATCGAGTTTGAAACTGTAAAGCCTATCTTCCGACCTAAAATCTCCATCGGAATCAAACCAGTTTCACGTAATGCCTGATAAAAACTATGATATTCGTTATAAAGAGAACGAGCATTTTCTGAATGAACTGTCGCCCAGGCCGAAAGCGACTTCCGATAAGCATGATTTTCTCTTATTTTCTCCAACTCACCCAAAAGACTTTCATGCAAGTCAACCAAAACACCAGTTACACCATCAGTTACAGAATCAGTAATTCCGGTTGTGCGATAACCAATTGAGGGTGTGCCACATGCAGCGGCCTCGAAGAAGCTCTGCCCAAGTGTCTCAGTACGACTAAAACTAACATGAATATCTGCAGCAGCATAAGCCTTACACATAATTTCCGGTTCATCAATAAGCCCCAGCTGCCGGAGCCACGGGTAGCTTTCCTGAACTTCAACACTAACAACCCCTAAAGAAACAACCAAAGTATTACTATCCTGGATTTGATCTATTTGCTCCAAAGCCTCCTTACCTTTATACGGGTCTGTAATATTGACTGAAGCTAGTAGAATTATGAATTTATCTTGCGGCAAATCAAAATAATCTCTAGCTTCAACTTTCGAGTGATACTCAAAGAAACAAGGAGATGCCCCCATTGCCAATCTAGAAATCTGAGGCCTATCCCCACCCAAGGCATTAGCAAATACCGAATAAGTCCAGGTACTATTACACAGCAACAACACCTTCTCCTGCCCCAAGGCTTTACGTTTATCATGCCATGTTTTAGTTATTATATTTTTTGCCAATGCCGGATAAGCATCGCTTACTTGGCATTTTTCTGAACAACCTGTTATATAATCATTGCAATCAAACGGGTGCGGGCACTTACCAGTCAACAACCAAAGATCATGCACGCAAAGAGCAACCGGCCACCGCCCTAGCAACTTGACAAGAAAATCAGCCTCAGGACTAAACCCATGCAAATTACCGCAAACAACCAGATCAGGAGATAACTTTTCTAAACCACCCAATACTCTACGAATCTGCCGCGAGCATCCTTTTCTCGAGTCACCGGAATTAAAACCTAATGTAAAATAACTGACACTGTGCCCCGCCATAGCAAGAGCATCACCTAATCTTTTATGAGCAATCCCGGCTCCATATTGAGAACCGATATCATTAACCATCGCAACATTCAATGGCCGCCCGACTAAAGGTGGCCCTTTATCATTCATCACGGACAGATCGATATTTTCAGCCTTGGCCATCTCACGACATACTCGCTTAAACTCATCAGGTGAAGCATTGGTATCGTTGGTTTTCTGCGCTTCATGATATCGAAACCACGCAACAGGGTGACCAATTACATGCAAATTCGCATCATGCTTCGAGAACCTCAAAAATAACTCACAATCCATACAAAAATGCAGGCTCTCGTCTACATAACCACCAGCTCGCTCCCATAACTCCCTCGAGAACATAACTTCAGGCTGATAAAAATACATACCAGCCTGCCAATAATGCTCCATATCAAGCAGTTCGGTTAATTTCAAGGGACCATCAGGGCAACTGGTAAGATGACTGGCAAACTCCCTGCCTTCCAAAAACAGCTTGCAAATACCGGCAACCAAATCCGCGTTACTAGTATCAAAAGCCATGGCAATAGCGGCCAAGGCTCCCGGCGCAAGCATATCATCACTATTCAGCCAAGTTAAAATATCACCCGTAGCAAGTCGCATCCCCTTGTTAATTGCGTCCGACTGCCCATTATCCGGCTCACTAATAACCTTTGCCAAAGAATGCTCATACTTTCCAAGCACCTCCAAGGTTCCATCAGTTGACCCGGCATCAACAATAATATGCTCAGTGTTAGGATAGCCCTGCAAAAGAACAGAAAGAATAGTGTCTTCTATAAAAGCACCCTGATTAAAAGATGGGGTAATAATTGATATTTTCGGCCACTCCTTTCCTGACGGAAGAGTTGGCGGAAAATCCATAGGTTTATTATTTTTTTTCCATAAATTAATCATAGATGCCATATTATGTGTACCCAACCCATAACTATTTCATTTAGAATGATAATTCTTATTTCAGGAAGACTGACTAACAGGCAAAACCTGTATAAAATTTAAAGACCACCCAAACTATCTCTTCCTGAACAAAAATATACCATGATACTCCGGCGAATTATTATTAGCCGAAACCAGATCAAGATAATCAAACGAGGTACCAAGATCCGCTTCAAAATTTCTCGCGAACTGGTCGCCGTAATTCATACATTTTGAAATATAGGCAAATATAAACTTCCGGTATGAAAAGGTTTTCCATTCGGCATCATCAGCAAATTCATTAAAGTCACGATTAGCAATAAATTCGACATCAAGATTAGAAGTGCGCCCCCACTCCAATATATCAGCCAACTTAAACAAATGCTTATCTTCCCAAGTTGACTTGTCGATATCACGACGGGAAGCAGCCTTCATGGTGTCAATCAACAACTGCAATTTTGCAAAGTTCGTTGGCCGGGAAACCCACCCTCCAACACCATTTCCGAATCTCTTTGCGATAAACTCCTGCGCCAACCCAAAACCTTTCCAAAATTTCCGGCTAGAACTATTATATCTTTTATCCATCAAACCTTGAGCCATTAGACCAAGCAATACATTCCCTTCCCAGCATGGCTCATTAAACACCAGCATTCCATTGGGCACCAACAACTCTGAAATGTTTTTGATAAATTGCCCAGGATCTGTAATATGATGAAGTGTAGCCTTCAGCACTATAAGTGAAAAAGAATTTCTGGGGGCAGACTCAAGAGCATCTCCATCAATAACAGCCAAACGAGTTTTCTCGTCAAAGATATTCGCCTTATCTAGTTTCTTCTTTAAAATATTTAAAAACGCTGAAGAAGCATCACTGGCGATAAAAAGCGGGAACTTATTGCTCTTGCATATCCCCACGGTAAGCATCCCTGTGCCACACCCAATTTCAAGTGCAGGAGCACTGAAATCACATTCTCGGCTAGCCAGCAAATTCCCCAACCCGTTACCATATGTAAAATCATTAGCAACTATACCATACTGTTCATCATATGATTCCTCCTCATGCTGATAGCCCCGCACAGGAGTCATATAATATATTGATTCCTCTTCGGTCGCCGCGGCCAACCACTCCTCCACAGCTCTAACCCTGTTCTCACCACAATTAACAGGTCTCTGAGCCATTACGCGTCTGAGGATTTCTCTATGCAAATCACGAGACTCAACAACTGGATCATATTGCCTGGGAGTTGAATTATGGTCGATTAGATATCGAAAATATTCAGCATAATATCTGCTTTGTACTTCTGGAGAATACTTACGCACAACAGCCCCGACACAGGCATCTTGCAAAACAGCTCTTAGCTCTTTAGACTTTATAATTTCAGCAATAGTATCCACAAAGCCTCGACTATCGCCCTGCGGAATCAAATAACCATTCACACCATGATCAATAATATCGCCACACCCCCCGACATCATACGCAACCGTTGGCACCCCGCAGCCCATAGCCTCAATAATCGTGTTAGGCAGATTATCCTCACGACTACAGAATGCCATCACATCGGCACTACTGTATACCCGCCTTAAACCATCATTATTATTTACAAAATCAACATAACGATGATTAACTGGGGGTGTTTGCACACAATTTGCGACCGGATGCCCCACCAATAAGAGTAGAATTTTATTTTGCTCAAACAATTCACGATGCGGCCCGGCACTTGCTTCGCGCATTGTTTCATTCAAAATATCAAACCCTTTCCGGCTTTCGTTCATGTCTGAAGCGACAAAAAGGATTATAAAAATATCTTCAGGCAAATCAAGCAGCCTTCTTGCCTCACCCTGTGGCATCGGCTGAAATGCTTTGATATCTATCGAGTTAGGAATAACCTTCAGATCTTTATTCTTGAAAAGGAGACTACTCGCGGCACAATCCATCAACCAGCGCGACGGAAATATTGCGCTGAGGTTATTGCGCTCCAACCCAAAACAGCGTTTTTTTTCTTCAAGGAACAACGCTGGCAACCCCAATGAATCATTTAGCAGTTGAGGGCAAAGCTGACAATCCTGAGTATACCTATCGCAACCATCGGTATAGTGGCATCCGCCCGTGAACGGACCTTGATCATGCATCGTCCAGACAACCGGTTTACCCAACATGAGAAGTTTATATATTGACTTGGCAGAAAGGAAATTTGAACACCAATGAATATTAATTATGTCAGCTTCAGAGATAATCTCATTTGCTGACAAATCATAATCATCCAAATCAAGAGAAAAATGGGTAGGCGCCAGATGATTAAGCGGTTTGGATCTATTATTCGCAATGCAATACTCTTCGAGTTTTGCTCCCAGAAAAACGTCAGGCTGAGAAGAATTAAATTCGCTTTCTACGACTGAAACAACAAGTGAATCATCACTATGCTTCTTTTTAACAAGCATAGTGCTACTGACTCCAGCTTCGAGTAACGAATTATGCAATCTATAAGCTGCAACCGCCGCACCGCCATATATATCATCGGTAGAAACGATAACTACTTTCATAATTACTTAATTCCTTCCAGAAAAATCGAATCCGGCTTCGCTACAGAACCATCATTCAATATATCAAGATTAAATGAGTTGAAGCCATCAATACTCGACTCATCAGCCCGACGAATATTAACCTCAGAAAAACCGACCCCCAAAAGCAGTTGCTTCAATGAAACCGAATCATACATCCACAAATGAGACTCTCCCGATGTTCTAAAATGACCAACCGGTTTCGCAGAGTATTCAATTGCATAATCAAATTTTTTATCCATGACGCGCTGACTGCCAGAAGATGCAGGATCTCGCAAAACAGCAAGAGCGCGAACTATCTCAATCCCGTGGACTTGTACTGCAAAATCTTCATCGGGCATAGGATTCTGCTTCCAGTAATTCAATAATTCCCCGCCGGGCCGATGCCGAACCATCTGGTCAATAAGATTGATGGTCAAATACTCAAGTCTGGCAATCTCTACCTGATCACCATTTTTTGCTTTTTGCAGTTGCTGCAAATACTCTTGCGCCGCAGATTCCAAATCAGGAACTACCACACGCAATATACCACCGGGCTTCAAAACCCTTAAACACTCACCCAAAAAAACAGGCGCATATCTTTTGGGCATATGCTCAAGAACATGGGAGTGATAAACAGCATCAAAGGTATCATCATCGAACTCAAGCGGCTGCATTAAATCATGTGCAACAACCCCTGGCCCAGTCGCAGTAAAATCAACATTTATCCAGGCCGGATGATATCTGCCTCCACATCCGAGGTTGAGAAGCGGGCGTCCGCGGGGCACACTTGCCACCTCAGAACTTCTGATTGCCCCTTCCGCTGATGAAGGCGACATCAAATGTTTTACCTTGCCAACCTCACGCAGTGCATCTTTCCACTTTTCAATATCAGCAAGAGGCAGTTCAACAGGATCAAATATCTGTTTACCATCCAGCCATTTTTGTAGTGATTGAAAATCATCCCGAGCAATAACTGGGAGATTGATATCTTTGCTGATTTCAAGTGATCGGTTATCAACACCAAGAATGAGTGAATCAAGGCCATTTGCCATACAGTAT
>Ga0224510_10001831_pt1 | contig 13525 bp, 6 predicted proteins | sample SF_May12_sed_USG_FD_170161 | JGI IMG/M metagenome (GOLD analysis project Ga0224510, IMG submission 170161) | Sediment microbial communities from San Francisco Bay, California, United States - SF_May12_sed_USGS_4_1 | ecosystem: Environmental > Aquatic > Marine > Sediment | place: USA: California... | reverse complement strand
GATGGCGGTTACGCGTGGCCATGGCCGTCGATCACGCGGTGGCCAGGATCTACGAGCACGTGGCCCAGACCGACGGACCCGGCAACATTCTCGACGAGATCGTCACCGTGGCCCCCCGTCTCGATCGCCGGGTCAAGCAGATGAGACTGGACCACGAAAGTCTGGAAAAGGCGGCCCACCGTCTGGCGCTGGCCGTCGCCGAGCTCTCATCTGAACACGATCAGACCGAAGAGCAGGTGGAAGACGCCGCCATTGCGGTTCGCAACGAGGCCGTTGAGGTGATGGGCCAGATCACGAGGCACCGCCAGCGTGGCGCAGATCTGATCTACGAGGCGTATCACGTCGACCTCGGCAACAGCGCCTGATGCCGTGAGCGACCGCGGTCGGTGCCGTCGGTGCCGGGTGACAGCGGTTTGCTAATGGCGCCGGCCGGACGGCCGACAGGAATCGAGGAAATCAGTACCTAAGCCCGCCGACAATCGTGGCGAACGGTGTGAATGGGCGCTAAGCTACGAAGACGGGTGACAGGAGATCGTGCCCGTCGGCTGCAGGCCATGACGTCGGCTCGTGAAGATGATCGCCCGGTTGGTTGGAAGGGTCATCCACGAGTGCGATGCAAGCGGTGGCGCGAATGCGGCCCAGGCTCGCAGCGTCCGTGCGCTCCCAGCCACGCTACAGATTTGTTGGAGATGACGACGACCACTATGACTGCGGGACCTCTCCCGGTTTCGTCGAGCGATTTTTTCGATGTTGTTCAGGCCCACCTCGATGGTGTGGCCACGGCCGACGACATGGTTCTGCTGAACACCCACCAGCAGCCATGGGTCGCGGCCCTGCTTCGCCTGCTCGACGACGCCGCACTGGCAATCGACCGGGCGAATCGTGAGCTCAAGAGTCACGAGCGTGCGCTGGTGGTCGCCGACTTCGAACGGGAGTGGCAATGTATCGATGAGGTGCTGACCCAGCTCGTCGGCCAGGCCGAACCCGCCGACGCCGAGCAGCTCAAGCCGGAAGTCGAGCCGGAGCCACCGGCGACGACGGGCGTGGCGCAGCTCCAATTGGCCTGGACCCCCGGGCGTGTCGTGGCCTGGGCGGCCGGGCACGACGCCGAGGCCGTCGACAACGATGAACTCATGAGCATGCTGACGGCGGCGGGTGCCGAGTCGATCGGGTGGGAGACCTACAACTCGATCAAGGTCCCGAACCAGGGTCGCGCACCGGCCGTGTGGGCCCCCATCGGCTCCTGCCTCGGTTGGCTGGCGTCGCTCGCTTCCGCCGCCGACCGCGATCCGGATGACATCGAACCGGCGCTGCTCGGCCCGAGCGCCGTCTGGATCGGTCTGGTCACCACGCTGGCCATTCGCCTCGTCGCTCAGGGCCGAATGGTTCCACAGGTCAAGAAGGCACGTCGATCCGCAGACACGCCCAAGGGAACCGAAACCAGTTCGCCGTTCGAGGTTCGCTGGGCTCCGGCTCTGGTCGACCAGGCGGAGCACCAGGCGCTCTGCGACGGTCTCCCCGGTTCGGTCGGTGTCATCGAGAGCCGTCCCGACGCCTCGGCGATGACCGCGGCCGTGCTGTCCGACCTGATCAGTGCGATCTGCCACGAGGCGGCCAGCCGCCTCGACGTCCCCGCTCCGCCGCCCGACCCGGCATCCAAGGGGGAAGTGGCCGAGGCGTTCCTCGCCCTGCTCGACGGAACACCGTTCCTCGCCCCAAGCCGTCTCGGCTCGGAACTGGCCCGCCGCATGGACCAGTGGTCGAAACCGGTCAGTGGAAACCAGAAGTTCAAGCTCGTCATCCAACTCGACCCGCCGGATGAATCGAACGCCTGGTACCTGGCCGTTCTCGCCCCGAACACCGAGGGTCGGCTGCTGCCGGTCGAACAGGTGATGGTCAACTCGTCGAACAGCCGGCGCAAAGAGGTCGAACAGGAACTGATCCGACTGGAACGCCTGTATCCGGAACTCCTCCGACCTGGCGCTCGCCGTCGGGGCGAGGTCGTTCTCAGTCAGGACGAAGCCTGGCAGTTGATGACGGTGGAGGGTCGCGTGCTAATTGCCGCCGGCTACGATGTGCGAGCCCCGGCGCTGTCACGCAAGAGGCCGTCGCCCGCTCTCCGACTCACCTCCGAGGAGGCCCAGGAGTCGGTGGTCGGGGCCCAGCAACTGGCCAACGTCCGCTGGTCGGTGGTGTTCGACGACATCGAGCTCACCGCGGCGGAGATCAGCGCGCTGGCCGCCGAGGCCCGTCCGCTCATCAAGTCACGGGGCCAATGGGTCGAACTCGACCAGGCCGATCTGGCCCAGGCCGCGGCCGCACTGGCCGAACGAGCCGACAAGACCCGACTCTCCGGCGCCGACATGTTGCGCCACGCCCTCGGTCTCGAGGGCACACCATTCCCGGGCGGCGTCTCGCTGGCCGGCGAAGGCTGGGCCGCCGACCTGTTGCAGAGCGCGGCGAACCTCCCCGAGGATCCGCCCACAACGCTCGAAGGTTTCTCCGGCGAACTCCGGAGCTATCAGGCCGAAGCCAGAACCTGGCTCGAATTCCTCGACAGCGCTGGTCTCGGCGGCTGTCTGGCGCTTGACATGGGTCTCGGCAAGACACCGACGGTCCTGGCCCACATCGAGGTCTCCGAACGCCCCGGACGGGCACTCGTCATCGCTCCGCCGGCCGTCGTCGGCAACTGGGCCGCCGAGGCCGCCCGGTTCGTACCCGGTCTGAAGGTGCTGGTCCACCACGGCCCCAACCGGGCGGAGGGCAAGCAGGTGGCCAAGGCCGTGGAAGCCGTCGATCTGGTCATTACCACCTACGGCACCGCCGTACGTGACATCGCCGAGCTCGAGGAGATCGAATGGGACAAGGTCGTCCTCGACGAAGCCCAGGCCATCAAGAACCCGGCATCGGAGACTGCCCAGCAGCTGCGTCGGCTGCCGGCCCGCACCAGGGTCGCCCTCACCGGAACGCCGATCGAGAACGGGCTCGGTGATCTCTGGGCCATCATGGACTTCACGAATCCCGGCCTGGTCGGCGGTCGTTCCGCCTTCGTCGCCCAGCTGTCGAGTACGGGAGACGTCAAGGACACGGCGGAGCGGGCGCTGCGGGCCCTCAACGGCATTCTCGTGTTCCGCCGGACCAAGGCCGAACCGTCGATCGCGGCCGAGCTGCCGGACCGGATCGACGAGCTCGACCATTGCGCCATGACCCCCGAGCAGATCGGCCTCTATCAGGCGGTGCTCGACACCCTCGTTGTAGAGGCGTCCTCGGAGGACGGTCCCCAGCGAAAGGGCGCCGTTCTGGCCGCCATCACCGCACTCAAGCAGATCTGCAACCATCCAGCCGCCTACCAGCACGACGACGACCCGCTCGACGGTCGCTCGGGCAAACTGGCCCGGCTCAACGAGATCGTCGAGAACGTCTTCGCCGCCGACGAGCGAATGCTCATCTTCACCCACTTCGCCACCTGGGGTGAGCGTCTCGCCGAGTACCTCTCGGCCCGCACGGGCAAGAAGATCAACTGCTATCACGGTGGTCTGAGCCGCGGGGCCCGCGACCGTATGGTCGAGGAGTTCCAGGCCAAGACCGATGCGGGAGCGATGGTGCTTTCGCTGAAGGCGGGTGGAACCGGGCTGAACCTGACCGCGGCCAGTCATGTGGTGCTCTACGATCGCTGGTGGAACCCGGCTGTTGAGGATCAGGCTCGCGACCGGGTGTGGCGGATCGGTCAGAAGAACACCGTGATCTGTCACCGGCTCGTCTGCCCCGGTACCGTGGACGAACGGGTCGAGGAGGTCGTGGCCGGAAAGCGGCGCATTGCCGAGATGGTCCTGCCGAAGTCGAGTTCGGTCGGTGACCTCGACGCCGAGCAGCTCCAGGCCGCACTCGGCCTCAACCCCGATCTTCTGCTGGCCACCGAGCTCGAGGATCTCTCGGAACCGAGTACTGCCTCACCGTCGTCCTCGTCCTCGTCCTCGCCCTTGTCCTGGGCCGGTGCCCCGGAGGCGTCGACCGATGCCTCCGATCAGGTGGCGGAGGAAGTGGCAGGCGACGAGCATGACGGTCGGGATGACCCCAACTGCGACTCGAACGTCGACGGCGAGCAGGCCGTGGCGACGGTCAGCTGAGCCCGGATCGGTAGGAAAGAACCATGGCACGAGCCAGTCGTAGCAGCAAGAGCAAGCCTCGGACCCAGACCCGGCGCCGCAAGACCAAGACGAGGAGCCGCGTCGACCCCAAGAGGTTCTGGGGTGATCCCGACGCCCTGCCCTCGGTGGCCGATGTCCGGGTCAACATCACGACGAACCCGGTCGCCGTCGTGAAGTCGCTCGGCCGGCCGCCTCTGTCGGGTCAGCAGAATGCCTCCGAGCACTACTTCACCGCCGTTTACGAGCGTGCGGTCAACCTTGGAGCAGCGCTCGCCGCGGCGGGTGACCTGATCGAAGCCGAGGATCTGACCGGCGACTGAGGCGATGGTCCAGCCCCCGGCAGCCGACGTCCCGACCACAACGTTCATCCGGCGCCGTCTTACCGGCGGCCTCGGCGGTCTTCGGGGGTCACGCCGGACGAGAGCAGTTCGGCGACCTGCGGCGCCTTTACCGGGGCGGCGAGGACGTGTCCTTGAATGTGGTCGATACCGAGGGAGCGGGCCGCAGCCAGCTGTTCACGGGTCTCGGCCTGGCACGCCGTGACGACGATTCCCCGGCTGTGGGCGATCTCGCACACGGTCGTTGCGAGGTGCTGGTAGACCGTGTCGCTCACCAGGGAGTGAACGATCGCCCCGCTGAGGTTGATCGAGCTGAGCGGGAGGCGCTGGAGGCGGCCGAGTGAGATCGTCGTCAAACCGATGTTGTCGAGGGCGATCTCGACGTCGAGCTTGCGTACCGGCTCCAGCATCGACGTGACGACCGCTTCGTCGAGCAAAGGACTGTCGTCGATCTCGATACCAAGCTTCACCTCGGGATAGCGGCTTCGCAGCTCTCCCATCGAAGCGGCGAAACCTCGATGACAGAACTCGCTGTACGACACGTTCAGCCACAGCGTGCCTTCGGCCAGCCAACCGTTGCGGAACCACGCAACGGCGGAGCCCGCGGCCCGGTCCCGGAGACGGTGGCCCATCTCCACCATCAGATCGAGTTCGTCGGCGATGCGCAGAAACTCCGGGGGCGGAATGGTGCCCAGCTTGGTGTGTTCCCAGCGGGCGAAGGCCTCGATGCCCACGAACCGGTCGCCGCTGGTCGTTCCACGGGGTTCGAAGGCGAGCGAGATCTCGTTGGCGGCGACGGCTTCGGGAAGCGCTTCCCTGGTCTGGAGTTCGCGCACGATCCGCTGGTGCACGTAGTCGTTGTAGATGAGGAAGGGCGCAGCCCTCGTCGTCTGGGTCAACGTCACGTTGGCGGCGTCGAGGGCCAGCTCACCGGTGGTGATGTTGTCGCCGATGAACCCCGCTCCGAGCTGTGGTGCCACCGCGAGTGTGTCCGGACCGTTCGTGAGAATTCCGGAGAGGCCGGCCAGGAGACGCCCCATGATCCGTTCCGCCTCGACCCGTCCGCTGTCGGCCATGAAGCCGACCAGTTCGTCGGGGGCGGTGATGTGGACGACCAATCGAGGATCGATCGAGGTGGCGATGGACAAGGCCAGGGCGGCCATGTCGGTGTCGTTGGGTCGAGGGGTCGTTTCCGAGCGGCGCGTCAGGTCGAGGCGTCGGAGGGAAATGGTGAAGACGGCGATGTTGGCGCCCGACGACATCCGGTCTCGGATTGCATGGTCGAGGGAGCGATGCCACTCATCGAGCGTGTCGACCGTTCCGCTCGTGATCGGCGGGACCTCCGGCTCGGCGACCTTGGTCGGCACGGCCGTTCGTCCAGCTCGAAGATTACGCATCTTCAGGGGACGTGCAGGAGGATGTGAGGCTGGGTCTGGCATCGGGATTCTCAGGCAGAGCAGTGGTTCTTCCTTTACTTCGGCCCGTTCGAGAGCAAACTGAGTGGGTAAAACCTCTTCCTGATCACGGCCCCGGATGAGTAAAAAGGAAAAAGAGCCGGACCCGGTGACTGACCTTGAATGGTGAGCAACCGGGTCCGGCTTTAGCGCGGCGGGCAGACGAATATGCGGCGGATCTCGAGTTGCCCTGATCGGTCCAGCAGGCGGAAAGGGCCGATGCGCTGATATGTACTATGCAGCACCGATCTTGCAGAAACATTGGAAGCCGATTGGATGGTTTGTGAGCAGTTTCGCCCAACGCACAGGCGGGCGATGTCTCTGAACGGCTCAGATCACCTGACGATCGAGCCATCCGAGGTCGAGTCCGACGGCCAGTTCCTTGGCCTGACGCAGAAGAGTCTCGACCTCGTCCCGGTCCGTGTAGTCGGCCGCCTGCTTGGCCTGGGCCACCAGGGCTTGGACGGCGAGCGGTTTTCCACCGCTGGAGAGGGCGCTGGCCACCGCCCGGTCGAAGGCCTCGTTGGCCAGCGTGCGGCTCCCGACGGTCGAGGCCGCCAGACCGAGGTAGTAGCTGGCCGGACCGAGCAGGATCGAGTTGTTGTTGGTCACCAACATCTCGTCGCCGAGATCCTCGAGCATGGAGAGCACAGCCGCCGCCACGCTGGGACGTTGAAGCACCGAGGCGGCTGTCGCCACCCGAGCCACGGCCGCCTCGTCGACCGACCGTGATCGGCCGATCGTGATGCGCTCCACCGCCAGATCGAGGAACTCCTGCGCCCGATCCAGATCACCGACCTGGCACAGCAGGGCGGCTTTGGTCGCCGGCTCCATGGTCGATCGGATCAGTTCCCGATTGGTGGCCTCCAAGTGGCCCGATTGAGCGAGGAGACGCCCGAGCTCGGTTCGCTGCTCGACCTGAATGGCGGCGAGATCCACCGGTGTCGGTCGATCGGCCCAGGTGTGGTTGCGGAGCCTCTGCTCGGCCTCGCCGAGTTCGCCCGTCCAGAGGTAGTGGCGGATTGTGAGCACCCGGGCGGCACCGATGTCGACCTCGCTGCCGAGTGTCTTGGCCTCGGTCCACAGACCACGGACGAGGGAGGCGGCTTCATGGAGACGGCCGAGCTCCAGCAGCGCCTGATGTTCGACGAATCCCAGCATCAGGCGTTCGCTCAGGTTCGAGTCCTCGTCGAGGACCCGGTGGACGTAGTCGATGCGGGTGCTGGTCGGGATCACCCGGCCGAACCGACGCAGGAACGTCTGGGTGGCCATTGCGGCGACCAGGGGCTTGTCGATTCCCCTGGCCTGCTCGACGAGGCTCTTGGCCTTTTTGAGCGACGCGTTGCTCGGCCGCAACGAGCCGCTCAGCCATTCCAGCTCGATCTCGAGAACGGGAAGCGCCTCGCTTTCGGCCGGGAGCACGCTGACCGCTCGCTCCAGGAGCTCCAGCGTCTCGCGATCCCGGTCGATCACGAGACGGCCACCGGGCTGGGGGTGGGGCGAGAAGCCGGCGACGTTCAGAGCCGCCACACCGAGTTGATGCAGATCCCGGTCGTTACTCGTGGACTTCTTCGCCGACCTGCGCCCGAGCGGGGCCACGACGGCCAACGCCAGCTTGAGCGCCGAGCGGGCCCACCGCTGGCCGGTCGCCCGGTCGCCGTATTGGTTGGCCCGCCAACCGAGGAAGATCGCCGCCTGACAGGTGAGCGGACCCGGCGATTTCCGGGACTCGGCCGAATGGATCTCCGCTCGGGCGAGTGATTCGAGCGTACCGAGATGCTCGTCGCCGAGACTGACGAACCCGGGACCGGCACCCGACAGGCGGAGACCGAGTTCGAGGGCGTCGGTGCGGTCGGCCGACTTGGCACCGGCGGCCAGGTTGCACAGCGCTCGGAGGCGGTCGCCCTCGGCAAGAAACCTGCGACCGATGTGGCCGTGCAGCCAGGCCCGGTCGACGGCGAGGAGGGTTTCGACGAGGGCCTCGCGCATGATCCGATGCCTGAATTCGAACCAGCCGCTGTCGGGCAGCTCGACCAGGAACCCCTGGGAGACCGCCGCTCTGATGATGTCGCGGCAGTGGCCCCGATCGACGACAACACTTTGCGGCGAGTCCGACGGCGGTGATTCGACGAGGTCGGCCACCCACTTGAGCGCGAACGAACCGTCGAAGGTGGCAGCAACCGCCAGGATCCAATCGGCGGCGGCGCCCAGTTGATCGATCTGGCCGACGGTCGACTCCTGGAGCGGCTGGCCGGTGTCGCCGTCGGCACCGGCGTCGGATTGCCGGCGGCGCAGGAGTTCCTGAATGAGGGCCGGATTGCCTGCGGTGGCCTCTCGCAGATCATGCGCTTCGGCGGTCTCCAGGCGCTGGTCGAGTTGATCGGCGAGTTCGCAGATCGCCGTCAGATCGAGCCCGGCCAGCCCAACACGCAGGACATGGGGCAAGGTGGCCAGATCACGGAGGCCGCGGGGCTGCTCGGGTGGCAACGTCGCCTGCTGCCAGGCCACGAGAACCGTCATCGGAAGCTGGCCGAGACGGGAGATCAGATATCGAAGGGTGTCGACGGATCGCTGGTCGGCTCGGTGGAGATCGTCGATGACGACGATCAAGGGCGTCGCTTCGCCGACTGCGCCGACGTAGTCGACGATCGCCATCATCACGGCCTCGTCGTCGTAGCCTGCTCCGCTCGAAGGTGGGGCAAGCCCAAGGGCGCCTTCGATGTTCGGGCCGAGCGCGTGGAGCGGGGCGAATCGGGCCTGATCACGAGGGCTGTCGGCGACCGCCGGTCCCAGCTTGCGATTGGCCAGGTCCGCCACGACCTGACGCCACAACCAGAACTTCGGAGCGGCGAACTCGGTGCCGACCGCGGTCGTCACCGGTACACGATCGGAGGCCAGCCTCCTGGCCGCCTCGGTCATGAGGGCGGTCTTTCCCACTCCCGGTTCGCCGGTGATGACGGCAACCGCCAGCCGACCGTCGTCGAGACGGTCGCGCAGCGCGGCGATCTCGGCGAGCTCCTCATGCCGTCCGAAGATCGTGGCCCCGTCGGTGGGTCGCCGGAGAAACCACTGCCCGGTTATCCGGGCCGACCGTGTTCCAGCCGGTGTGCCGAGGTCGTCGTGGCCGAGCGCTCGTCCACCCGGGTTGGCGCCATCGATCCCGTCGAGCACGTCGGAGCCGTAGCCGCCGTTGCCCCTCGACGACGGTCCGGGCGACGGTCCGGGATCGGGTCGGTGCTCCCGAAGCTGGGGGTCATGGTTGAGAATCTGGAGTTCGATGTTGGCGATGCGAGGACTGGGATCGATGCCGAGCGAGTCGACCAGACGCTGCCGAAGCTGTTGGCCGAGCGCCAGCGCAGCCGACTGGCGGCCGGACCTGTACAGGGCGATCATGCCGAGCTCGGTCAACCGCTCCCGGAACGGATGTCCGGCGATGGCCTGTTCGATGTCCGCGGCAACCGAGAGATGGTCGCCCCGGCCGAGCTGCGCTTCGTACATGAACTCGAGGGCGACGGCCCGCAGCTCCTCGAGACGGTTGCGATGCGCCGAGAAGAACTCCGAGTCGGGTACACCCGACAACGGCTCACCCTGCCACAGCGTGTTGGCGCCCCTCAGCTCACCGGTTGCCGCTGCGTACTCGCCGTTGTGCAGCATCGCTCTGGCGTTGTTGACCGCGCGTTCGAAACGGACCCAATCGATCTGCGACGGCTCGAGGTCGAGGCGGTAACCGGCCGACGCACTGGTGAGGATGCTGTCGTGACCCCGCTGTTTACGGTCGGGCTCGATGAGGCGTCGAAGGTTCGAGATGTAGCTGCGTATCGCGACGTCAGGTCGACTGGGGATCCTGTTGTCCCAGATGCTGTCGACGAACTGGTCGAGGGAGACGACGTGACGGGGGGTGAGCAGCAGGCGGGCCAAGACGGCGGCCTGTCGGGGGCCGCCGAGCGAGACGGCCGCGCCGTCGATCCACGCCGAGACGGGCCCGAGCAGATAGAACTCGGGACGCAGTAGACTCTGGGGATCGGAAGACGAGGCAGCGCTTGGTGTCATGGGTGGTCGCGTGAATCCAGCCTTTGTAGTGCGGACCCACCGGGCGTAAATCTAGTAGGTTCGACAAGGTTCCGCCCGTTCTTGGTGCCCGGCGGGAAGAAATACCCCGGTCCGGTGGTGATGGACATGGCGACAAGGCTGGCTTCACCCGGCCGGCGCGTGACTAAGGTGGCGGCATGACGGATTCGACGACGGCGCAAACCGTCGAACTGCTGCAGACACTCATTCGGAACGCCTGTGTCAACGACGGTCACGCCGACTCCGGGCACGAGGTTCGCAACGCCGACGTGCTGACATCGGTACTGGAGGAGTCGGGTCTCGAGGTTCAGCGGTTCGAGGCCCACCCGGGGCGTGTCTCGATCGTTTCACGCATCGAGGGACGGGACCCCGACGCCCCGAGCCTCTGTCTGATGGGTCACACCGATGTCGTGCCCGTCAACCCAGACGGCTGGACACACGATCCTTTCGGTGGTGAGTTGATCGACGGCGAGGTCTGGGGTCGGGGAGCGGTCGACATGCTGAACATCACCTCGTCGATGGCGGTGGCGTTCACAACGCTGGCCAGGGAGGGCTTTCGCCCGAGCGGCGATCTCATCTACTTCGCCGTCGCCGACGAGGAGGCCGGTTCGGCGTACGGCGCCCAGTGGATGGCCGACAACCACCGTGACGCCATGGCGGCCGACTACGTCCTCACCGAGAACGGCGGGCTCCACGGTGGCTCACCTGACGCCCCCGCCGTCACGGTGAACGTCGCCGAGAAAGGGGTGGCGTGGCGAAGGCTTCGGGTGACCGGCACCCCGGGTCACGGCTCGATGCCCTTTCGCACCGACAATGCACTGGTCAAGGCTGCGGCTGTTGTGCAGCGGCTGGCCGACTACCGGCCACCGGCCCGATTCACCGAGCTGTGGTCGGGTCAGGTCGACTTCCTGAACGTCGACGACGAGCTGAAGGGCGCCCTGCGCGACCAGGATCGGATCGACGAGTTGCTCGCATCCCTTCCCCATGCCGGGTCGGCCGGATTTCTCCATGCCTGCACCCACACCACGTTCTCGGCCAACGTCGTCGACGGCGGTGGTATGAAGACCAACGTCATTCCCGACACGGTCGATCTCGAGGTCGACATCAGAACCCTGCCGGGCGAGGACGCCGAGTCGGTCACCGGACATCTCCGGGAGGCGCTCGGCGACCTGTGGAACAAGGTCGACGTGGATGTGATCATGAACGATCCGGCGTCGATCTCGCGTAGCGACAATCCGCTGTGGGAGGCCTTGGAGCGGGGAGTGGCCGCCGAGTTCCCGTCGGCCCGCCTCAATCCGGGCATGAGCGTGGGATTTACCGATGCCAGGGTGTACCGGCAGATGGGTGCGGTGGCCTACGGAGCCGGTCTGTTCAGCCCGGACCTGGATCCCGGCGACTTCAGCCGGCGGTTCCACGGCCACGACGAGCGGATCGATGTCGAGTCGTTGCGGTTGACGACCAACCTCTGGTTGAGCGTTGCTCGGGATCTTCTGGGTTGAGCGGTGGACCCGAGACGGTGAAATCCCTCGCTACCCTGGGTGTTTCAGAGATCTTCACGCAACAAATCGGCAATCGACAAGCGGCAAGGGGGACTTGTGGCAACGCGATCGAAGCGATCGGCATCGGAACGGGCTCGGCACAATCGGTGGGCCACGCTGCAGTGGATACTGCTGGCGCTGTTGGCGGTGCTGCTGACCATTGCGCTCTTCGTGTTCGTCGACAGTGCGGGGATCACCGGCGGTTCGAACTGAACGAACGGCAACGCGTTGCCTGCCGGCGGATCAGGTCTCGACGACCTCCAGCTCGGCGTCGGCGAACTGGCGGCGCAGGACCTTCTTGTCGAACTTGCCGACCGAGGTCTTCGGCACCTCGGCGATGAAACTCCACCGATCGGGCAGCCACCACTTCGCCACCTTGGGTTCGAGGAAGGCCCGTAGCCCGGCCGGGTCGGGCGCCGCTCCCTGGGCGAGCACGACGCAGGCCAGTGGCCGTTCGTCCCACCGGTCGTCGGGTACGCCAACCACGGCAGCCTCGACGATGTCGGGGTGCCCCATCAACTCGTTCTCCAGATCCACGCTCGAGATCCACTCACCGCCCGACTTGATGACGTCCTTCGCCCGGTCGGAGATCTGGATGAAGCCGTTCGGCTCGACGGAGCCGACATCGCCCGTCCGGAGCCAGCCGTCCCGGAACTTCTCGTCGTCGTTGTCGAGGTAGTAGCTGCCCGTGATCCACGGACCTCGGATCTCGATCTCGCCCTGGGCCTCGCCGTCCCACGGCAGTTCGTTGCCGCCGTCGTCGCAGATCCGCACTTCGACACCCGCCAGAACCCGACCGGTCCGGGCCCGCCACGACATGGCATCGGCCGGGTCGACGCCAGAGGGAATACGGGCGACGGCGGCCAGTGGACTGGTCTCGGTCATGCCCCATCCCTGCACCACGGTGACGCCGAAGACGTCGTCGTAGGCCCTCATGAGACTGGCGGGTACGGCCGAACCGCCGCACACGATCTCCCGGATCGAGCTCAGGTCGGCGTCGGGCCGGTTATGGAGCAGATCGTTGAGCACGGTCGGCACCGCACCGGAATAGGTGGGTCTGGTGGCTTCGATGATCTTGGCCAGCGGCGCCGCCTGTAGGTACTGCTGAGGCATGACCATGTCGGCTCCGGTCAGCCAGCCGGCATAGGGCATACCCCAGGCGTTGGCGTGGAACATGGGCACGATCACGAGGAGTCGATCGTCCATCGTGAGGCCGAGCGCCCTGGTGGCGTTCACACCGAAGGAGTGGAGATAGGTGGAGCGGTGGGAGTAGGCGACACCCTTCGGGTTGCCGGTCGTGCCGCTCGTGTAGCACATGGCGGCGGCCGACCACTCGTCGACCTCCGGGTACTCGAACCCGCCATCCTCGGCGGCGAGCAGTTCATCCAGATCGAGCGTCTCGCCGAGGCCGGCGAAGTCGCCGGCGCCCGCGGTGATGATGTGCTCGACGGTCCTCAGCTCGTCGCGCACCCTGGCCAGAAGGGGAGCCAACGAGCCGTCGACGATGATGACCCTGTCCGCCGCGTGGTTGACCACATAGGCCAGCTGTTCGGGGAACAGGCGTATGTTGAGCGTGTGGAGTACCGCACCCATCGACGGGACGGCCATGTAGGCCTCGAGGTGGTGCTGGTTGTTCCAGCAGAAGGTCCCCACCCGGTCGCCGACGCCGACACCGAGCCGCGTCAGTGCTGCGGCCAGACGATCGGCCCGGTCGGCCACCTCGGCGTAGGTTGCCGACACCGGCCCCTCGTCGGTCCAAGTGATGATCGCCGAGTCGGCGTGGATGGTGCGGCCGTGGCGAAAGATGTAGGACACCGTCAGCGGAAAATGCTGCATGGTGCTGTTCAAGGGCTGCGACATGGCCACCATGGTGCCGCACTCCGCGCCTGCGGGCCAAGCCATTGACTATTGGGTGGGTTTGGCCGGAGCGGATCAGGTAGGGATTTCGCGCTGGTGGTGCGCGGGATTGCTGCCAATTC
>Ga0224510_10001829_pt1 | contig 13532 bp, 17 predicted proteins | sample SF_May12_sed_USG_FD_170161 | JGI IMG/M metagenome (GOLD analysis project Ga0224510, IMG submission 170161) | Sediment microbial communities from San Francisco Bay, California, United States - SF_May12_sed_USGS_4_1 | ecosystem: Environmental > Aquatic > Marine > Sediment | place: USA: California... | reverse complement strand
GTGATCGGAGGGTTTGGACTCGGGCACCGTAGAGGGTTTCCGAAAGTCCCGTTCGACCTTCGCCGACTCGAGACCGGTTGCGAGTTCCGCGCTCACAAGGCACAGGTCGATCCTCAGTCCATAGCCCTTGTGGAAGTGACCCGCCCTGTAATCCCACCACGTGAACCCTGGCTCGTCCGGGTGGAGCGTTCGGAACGCGTCGACGAACCCGGCGTCGATCACAGAACCGAGGCGGGTGCGCTCGTCTTCGGTGATGTGCGTGGCGCCGTGTACCTGTGCCGGGTTCCAGACGTCGAGATCGGTGGGGCACACGTTCATGTCGCCGGCGATGGCCGCCCGTGATCCCAGGGCGGAGGCTCGCTCAGCCATTGCATCGAGGAACGAGAGCTTGCCGGCGAAGGCGGGTGAATCGAGGGCTTGACCGTTGGGGACGTAGGTCGAGACGACCCGGATGTCGTCAACCGTCACCTCGACCCACCGTGCCTCCTCGGCCGAGGGTTCGCCGGGCAGCCCTTTGCGGGGATCGGTCACCCGGTGGTCGTTTCGTGCCAGCACCGCCACTCCCGCCCACCGCCCGGCCGAGTGGTCGATGGCGATGTAGCCGGCTGCTTCGAGCGGCAGATGTGGGAACCCCTCCGGGCTCGTCTTGGTCTCTTGGAGGCACACGACGTCGGGTGCATATCTCTCGAGCAGCGCCAGGAGCCGGGGGAGTCGGGCAGAGATGGAGTTCACGTTGTAGGTGATCAGGCGCACCGTTCGAGGATATTCGTCTCTTGTAGGGAACCTCTCGCGTGTACGGTTCGTCTCAGTACCGAGAGGTGGTGCCGTCGAGGAGGGAATGGCATGCGGGCCCTGATCGGATTGGAGGAACCGGTCGACCCACCCGTGAGGTGGCGGCCGCTGACGGCCAGTCGGGCGTGGCTTGCGGCATTCGTGCTGGGCATGCTCGTGGTGGCATGGTTCTCGGCGGTGGGTCAGCTAGACCAACAAAACGTCCGGGCCGGCGTCGACGAACTCGAGTCCATCATCGGTGATCTCGAGAAGGCCGTGGCCGGCGACAAGGACTACCTCGTCGACAGACGGTTCGAGGAGCTGCGCACCCTTGTGGAGGCGCCGCCGACGGGTTCGGATCCCGCGGTGGCGCGAGCGTGGCAGGACGTGCGACTGATAACCGCCCGCGTTCTCGACCCTTCCCAAGCCGCCGATCTCGCCCTCACGATCGGCGACCTCCGCGCGGCCTCGAATGAACTCAGGTTGCTCGTCCCTCACGACCGGCCGGTGAGAGTTCGCTGATCAGAACAGAGTCATCTCGTCGGATTCGATGTCGCGGAGTCCGTCGTAGTCGACTTCGATCGCCTGGAGTCCCCTGGCATCGGCGAGAGTCCTCGCCTGTGGCGCGATCGCCTGGGCGACGAACATGCCGCGGACGGGTGCCAGCCGAGAATCGAGGTTGAGTCGCTCCAGGTAACGGGCGAGCTGTTCGACGCCGTCGATCTCGCCGCGCCGCTTGACCTCCACGGCGACGGTTCCTCCAGAGGCGTCGGAGCAGAGCAGGTCGACCGGCCCGATGTCGGTGGGGTACTCCCGACGGATGAGCGACAGTCCGTCTTCCAATACCCACGGGCGTTCCGCCAGCAGCTTCTGCAAGTGGGCCTCGACGCCGTCCTTCTGGAGGCCAGGGTCGAGTCCGAGGTCGTGATTCGTGTCGGACACCAATTCATGCAGGTGGATCGTCAGTCGCTCACCCTTGGGATTGGTCACGACCCAGTGGTCGTCTGCCTCGATCACGGTATTGGGGGCGTTCATCCAGTTGAGCGGTTTGTAGGCGCCGCCATCGGCGTGGATGGCGACACAACCATCCGCCTTCACCATGATCAGTCTGAGGGCTCGAGGCAGGTGGGCGTCGAGGCGGCCCTGATAGTCCACCGAGCACTCGGCGATGACGAGGCGCATGGCGGAGGAGCGTAGTCACGACTCCCTCGAGGTCCTGTATCCCTATTGCCGGTTCGTTCGTCTCTGACGTGACGACAGTTCTGAGACGAAGGAGGACGCAATGTCGTACATGAACGAAGGCACCGTCGATCGGGTCGTCCGAATCGCCCTCGGCATCCTGCTGCTCGTACTCGGTTTCGGCGGCATCGTCGAGGGAACCCTGGGAACCGTGTTCAAGTTCCTCGGATTCGTGCCGCTGCTCACCGGGCTCGCCGGCTGGTGTCCGATCTATGCGATCGGTCGTCTGTCGACGCGGACTTCGGCCAAGAAGGAGATGGTCAACGCACGGTGAGGGCCTGAGCAGGGTGTGGCGACGGAGGTGTGCCGGCTGCGGGGACGACCGCATCTGGCGCACCTCTATCGAGCCTGTCGAAGCGTGCCCTTCGTGCGGTCTCGCGTTCGTCGGTTCCCGGGCGGCAGCCATGTGGCTTGCCATGTGGGCCGCCCTGGCTCCGATGACACTGGCGCTCATGGGCTCGGTCGTGCTCGCCCGAAGGGCGCCGGCTACCTGGGCGGTGGCGCCGCTGGTGCTGGTGAGTCTGACCGTGCCACACCTGGCCGCCGACCTCACCCAGGACACGATCGTGCGGGCGATGGAGAAGCAGATCAGTACCTCGGTGATGCGCCGCCGGCGGCGTGGCTGAAGCGAATTCTCCGCAACCTCGCCGTCGACCGAGCTCGCCGTTCGGAGTTCGAGATCGTGGTCGAGGAGGTCGAAGAGTCGTGGCGGGACGACAACTACACAGTCGATCCCGCAGCAGTCGTGGAGCGTGCATCGACCCGCGAGGAACTGGAGGATGGGCTGGCCCGCGTGCCGTTCATCTATCGAACCGCCGTCGTACTGCACGACGCCGAGGGTTGGACCGTGCGGGAGATCGCCGAGTTGGAGGAGATCGGATTGCCCGCGGCGAAACAGCGGCTGCGGCGCGGACGGATGGCGCCGGTTTCGGCCCTCGCCACAGGTGCCGAACGCCGCCACGCTCTGAAAGGATTGCCGATGAGATGTTGGGACGCCCGGCGGCATGTTTCGGAGTACCTGGACGGGGCGCTCGACCCAGAAACCGTTGACATCGTCGAAGCCCACCTGGAGTCTTGCCCGACTTGTCCGCCGCTGTATGCCGCCCTGGTGGGTGTTCGCGAGGTCGTGGGGCAGCTCCGCGATCCCGACTCCGTCGTCCCGCCAGATGTCGCTGCCCGGATCGCGCCCCCGTCCGAGCGAGGCTGATCTCCAGTCGGTTCGAAAGGGCAACCCACCGTCTGTCGAGCAACTCACGATGTGACGCGGGCTTCGGGTTTCTGTCGCTGATGGACATCACGATGTCTCCTCCGGTCGGTGGGCACGCCTCTCGGCGGTCGTCGAATAGGCCCACCGACCAGCAACCCGTGCGCCCTTCGATTGCCGGAGGTGGCCCGGGGGCGACCCCACCTACACTCCCGGTATGAAGGGCATCGAACTCCCACCACTGACCGAGGACTTCACGGCAGATCCGGTTGAGCTGTTCTTCGACTTGGCCTATGTCTTTGCGTTTTCGCAGTTGGTGGCCCTGCTGATCCACGAACCGACCTGGGCCGGGGCCGGGAAGGCGGCGTTGCTGTTCACCTTGCTGTGGTTGCCCTGGCAGCAGCTGACATGGGCGGCGAATGCGTTGTCGGGTAATGGACGGCCCGTGCGCACGCTCTTTCTTATCGCCACGGTGGTCAGCATCCCGATGGCGGCCTCGACGTCGACTGCCCTCGCCGGGGGCGGGCCGGTGTTTGCGATCGCTCTCACCGGGATCATGCTCATCGGATTCGGTATGCAGACGATAGGAACGACCGAGGAACTCGACTATCGCTCTGCCGCTCGCAACTGGATCGCTCCCAATGTGCTCGCCATGACGGTGCTCGTCGTCGGGTCCTTCTACGACGGTTCGACCCGGCTGGCGTTTTGGCTTGGCTCAGTTGCCATCGTGTTGTGGGCAATGGTCAAGGCCGCCGACAGTGAATGGTTGGTGCGCCCGGGCCATTTCGCCGAACGCCACGGGCTGATCATCATCATCGCTCTCGGCGAGGTGATCGTGGCGATCGGCATTCCCGTCGTGGCAGCCCTGGAGCAGGACGGCAGCCTGACGGCGGCGACTGTTTCGGCACTGCTGGCATCCGGGGCGTTTGCCGGCCTGCTGTGGTGGGCCTATTTCGATCGACCCAGTCCGGGGCTCGAGTATGCCGCTTCCAGGCTCGACGGCCGGGCGGCCGGCCGGTTCATCCGGGATGTCTATACCTGGGCCCATGCCCCGATCGTGGCCGGCGTCGTTCTCGCCGCCGCGGCACTCGAGGAGATCGCCCTGCACCCCCGCGACCCGGTGCCTCTCGGATTTCGAGGGATGCTCGCCGCAGGCCTCTTCCTGTTCCTGATGGGGGTGTACCTCGCCGTGTGGCGCGCCTTTCGAGCCCAAGCGCGAGAGCGGTTGGTGGGGGCGCTCGTCATTGCGGGCGTCGTATTCCTCGGGGCGCCGATGGAAGGCCTCAACATGCTGACCTCGGTCGTCGTCGTGATGTTCGTGGTCCTGGTCATCGAGCATCGCCGCATCCAGCGACTACGTCAGCAGGCCGACGTCGAAGCCTGAGGATCGGCAACACGAAGAGTCGGCATCTCCGGCGCTCCGGGAATCGGCGAACGCGTTGGCCACCGGTTCGGCGTCCGTCGTATCGCGGAGTAGCTTCCATGGAATGCAACTCTGTCTAGAGTTGATTCCATGGAAACGAAACCTCCGACCGGGGCGGGCTCTCGGGTCGAGCTGGCGGCACTGTTCAGTGATTTGGTGAGGCTCGAGACCGAACTGTGGGATCTGGTCGACGACCGGCTCCGTAGCGATCACGACCTTCCGCTGTCGTGGTTCGAGCCGATGCAGGTGATGGACCGGGTGACCGACTGCCGGGTGGCCGACATCGCCGAGGCCCTGTCGATAACGGTGGGAGGCACCAGCAAGCTGGTCGATCGCCTCGAGATGGCCGGTCTGTGCACGCGCAGGCCGAACCCCGACGATGCCCGATCGTCGCTCCTCGCCCTCACCCCGGACGGGCGTCGCCGCCTCGACGCCGCCCGAGCCTCGTTCGAAGGTGAACTCGAAGCCTGGCTCGGAGCCTCGTTGCCCCGGGAGCGACTTGATTCGCTCGCATCGAATCTGCGAGACGTGCGTCGGCACATCGGTGCCCGACAGGGGAGAGCCCGATGACCGAGATCCCAACCTCGATGCGGGCCGTCGTGCTCGACGCGCCAGGGCCGCCCGAGGCTCTGCAGATTCGCGAAATCCCCGTGCCTACGCCCCGGCCCGGCCAGGTACTGATCAGAGTCGAGGCGTTCGGACTCAATCGGTCCGAATTGCACACGCGCCTCGGCCTCGCCGAAGGTGTGGTCTTTCCACGGGTGCTCGGCATCGAGGCGACGGGGGTCGTGGTCGAATGTCCCGGCGGCGAGCTCGAACCTGGGACACAGGTCGCCGCCATGATGGGCGGCATGGGCCGCACCTTCGACGGTGGTTACGCCGAATACACGTGTGTGCCCGTGGCGCAGACGATCCCGTTCACGAGCGGTCTCGATTCGGCGACGCTCGGAGCCGTCCCCGAGATGCTCCAGACCTCCCATGGATCGTTGACCATTGGTCTCGATGCCCGGCCCGGCCAGTCGATCCTCATCCGAGGCGGTACATCGTCGGTCGGGATGGCGACCGCCGTGCTTGCTCGTCGCCTCGGTATGACGGTGCTCTCCACCACCCGTGATCCCGACCGCATCGACGTCCTTGGCGAGATCGGCGTGCAGCACCCGTTGGTAGACGACGGTGATGTCGCCGTTCAGGTCCGCAGTCTCATCCCGGGCGGGGTCGACACCGCCCTCGAACTCGTCGGCACGCCCACCCTGCCCGACACGCTCCGAGCGACACGCGTACACGGCGTAGTGTGTTTCACCGGGATGCTGTCGAACCAGTGGACGGTCCGCGACTTCTACCCCATCGAATACCTCCCTCGAGGGGTTCGGCTCACCGCCTACGGAGGCGACGCAGCCGATCTTCCACCCGCTGTATTGCAGGGGTTCCTCGACGACGTTGCGGCTGGGCGGGCCCGGGTGCCGATTCACCGGGCTTACCGTCTGGATGAGATCGTCCGGGCCCACGCCGACATGGAGGCCGGTCTAGCAACCGGCAAGCTCGTGGTATTGCCCTGAGTCTCCGGCCGGCCAGATCGCCAGAACCCGTTCGCGGTCGGTTTGAGTGGTGAACTGCGGGATCAGGCGTGATTCCCTGGCTGTCCCGGGGGGTTCGTGTGTACGTGCGGTAGCCGGTGGACGCGGTTCGGATCGTGGAGCGTCACGGCACTCCCGGTGTCGGAGGAGTGCTGGAGTGCTTCGAGCAGCTCGTGGAGTTCCCTGGCGTGGTCGAAATCCGGGTCGAAACGTCTTTCGTCTTTGATCGCTGCGGCCATGCGGACGTAGCCGGCGGCAACGTTGCGAGCCGGCCCATGCGGCACGTCCTCCGGTACGACGACCAGCCGCTCGGGCGTCGGAAGCTGGGAGAGCGGCCCGTCGCCCCGGGCACCCTCCAGCGTGATCGGGCTGATCTGGGGAAGCACCGGCGTCGAAGCCACGATCGTGCCTTCGGTGCCGTAGATCTCCATGCGCCAGTTGCTCCCGTTGAAGGGAACTGAGGCTGCATGAAGAGAGAGGAGGCCGCCACCGGCGAGTGTGCCGTTCAAGAGCACGGTGTCGGGTGCATCCACGTCGATCGTCTCGCCGCTGTCGGCGAGCTGCCACTGCGGGACCTGCGTCGCCACCGACGCCGAGACCTCCGCCACCGGCCCCAGGCAATAGGTGACGTAGTCGATGGTGTGGCCGGCGGCGATCGTCACGAAGTTGGCGCCGTTGTCGGCCCTGCCCATCCACGCGCTGCGGGAGTCGCTCGTCCCGGCACCACCGGCCAGCAACGACACGTTCACCGAGACGATCTCACCCAACCAACCCTCGTCGTGGAGTTCTTTCACGTGGGTGAGCCGCGGGTCGTGGCGCCCCTGCAGCCCAATCGCCGTGACGACCCCCTTCTCCCGGGCGAGGGCGGCCATCTGCTGAGCCTCGGCCAAGTTGGAACCGAGCGGCCATTCGCAGAAGACGTGTTTGCCGGCTTCCAGCGCAGCCATCACCACCTGATGATGGTGGGGCACCCTCACCACCACGGATACGATGTCGATATCCGGCTCGGCGGCCATCTCGCCGACATCGTGATAGGCGCGGTCGACGCCGTAGGCCGCGGCGGCGGCCGATGCCGACTCGGGACGGCTGGTACACAGCGCCACCAGCTCCACCCCTTCGATCCCGCGCAACGCGGGAATGTGGGCCACCGGGCCCCATCCCCGGCCGGTGGCGTCCGCGCCGACCAGTCCTACTCGCAATGGACGTGCCATCGTCGTCTCCTTCGGTCCGGCGGCCACGCGCCGCCGAGCTCGGTGGTCCGGCCGCATCCGCCTCCACCCCAACTCGTCGGGTCTTCCAACCCATACGTGCGATACGTGTCAGCGCGCTCGTTCGAGCACGATCACAGGGATACGTCGGTCGGTTTTCGTCTCGTACTCGGCGAACTGGACCATGATCGTCGCCAGCTTGGCGTACAGCTCATCTCGGTACGGTCCGTCCTCGACGATCGTGGCCTTGGCGCGGAACTGCTCGTCGCCCACCTCGACTGTCACGTCGGGGTTCGCTTTCACGTTGAGAAACCAGTGAGGATGATGAGGTGATCCCCCTTTGGATGCCGCGACGACATAGTTCCGATCGTGGGTTGCGTACACGAGTGGGTTGAGGCGCTCTTTGCCGGTCTTGGCCCCCGTGGTGTGCAAGATGAGAACGGGTTTGCCTGCGAAGAACCCGCCCATTGCCACCTCGACGGAGCCGTTGTTGGTTCGGAAATCCTCGATGACGTGTGCGTTGACGTCGTCCATCTGTTGCCTTTCGTCGGTCATGGTTTGGTCGCCTCGGGGAGGGAGCGAGCGAGGAGGCCGACGATCGGCACCGCAGCGGCAACATGCATGACGTTGAGCCAGATCGCTGTCGATGTCGTTTCGGCGGCGGTGAACGGCATGATCCCGTACAGAACCAGCGCTACGGCGGTGGCGATGATGAAGGTGGTCCGCGTTCGACCGAGCCGATTCATCACGTGAGCCAGCCCGATCCCGACGGCGCCGCCGATCGCGGTGAAGCCGAGCGCCGCCGCCAACGGCACCGCCTGTGGGGTGTCGCCGCCCGGTTGGGTGACTAGCAGCGGTCCGCTCGTGGCGTCGGCTATCAGATAGGTGACCGTGACGAGGATGAGGGCCACGACGATGCCGGCCCCTCCGTTCTTGACGATGGCGGTTTCACGAGCGCCCTCCTTGTTGGTGCTTCAGTCGGTGCCGATCGGCGCCCAGATACATGCTTGAGCATACACTATCTATGCGCGTGCATACAACTCCTGATAATCTGGAGACATGGAGCCGCCGCAACCAGCGAAACACGAACCCTCGCCTGGCGGGTCGATCGGCGAGAACGATGCGCCGAAACTCATCGATCGCGAGCGCGCAAACGCCTTCCTCGGACTCATCCGCGCCGGCGATTCCGTGTTCCGAGCCCTCGACCGATCGCTTCAGGACGGGTACTGCATCTCGCTCCACGAATACGAGGTGTTGCTGTTTCTGGCAGCCTTCTCCACGAATCACGCCATGCCGATGACCGAACTTCGCCGCCGCACGCCACTCAGCCAGAGCCGTGTATCGCGTGTCGTGAGCGGCCTCGAAGGCCGAGGGCTCGTTCGACGAACCACCGACCCGACCGATCACCGAGCAGTCACGGTGACCCTCACACAACAAGGCCTCGACAGGTACCAATCCGCCCGGAATCGACACCTCCGAGACCTGGATCGACACCTCTTCTCCGTGCTCACCGACCGAGAGATCGGCCAGCTCGCCGCCATCACCGCCAAGATCCTCGCCGCCCGTGAGACCCAGGTCTGATTCCGAGGCCGTCGCACCATCCGGCGCCCTTGGGATCGGGTAGCGGTCCTTCGGCGAATGCATACCCGACCAACGGCGGCCTGAGACGATCATCTTGTCCCGCGGTCTCCACGCCGAGCCGGGCATCGCGCCCGACGACGCTCGATCGGCCGCACGCCGGTGACGCCCGAGGACCTACCCTGGTGCGCCGATGTCATCGGTGTTGCAGCTCTCGTTCATCCAGTCGGCCGACCGGGTCGACCGGCTCCCTCCGTCTGAGTCGGAGGTGGCATTCGTGGGACGCTCCAATGTGGGTAAGTCATCGCTCATCAATGCCCTGGCGAATCACCGCCAGCTCGCCCACGTCTCCAAGACCCCCGGCCGGACCCGCCTCCTGAACCTGTTCGAGGTACGCGGCGCCGGCACGCTCATGGACCTGCCGGGATACGGCTATGCCCAGGCCCCGCCTGACATGCGAGCTCGGTGGCAACGCATGATCGAGGATTACCTGCTCGACCGGGAAAACCTGTGATGGTGGCGGTTCTCGTCGACGGGGAGGTCGGTCCGACCAATCTCGACATCCAGATGTTGGAGTGGCTGCGTGCGAACCTGCTGCCCCACACGGTCATCGCAACGAAACACGACAAGGTGAAGCCATCCCTGCGCGGCAAGCGACGGCGCGAACTGGCCGAGCGGTGCGACCTCGACCCCGACGATCCGATTTGGGTGAGCGCCTCCAAGGGCACTGGAATCGACCGGCTCCGCGGTCTCATCCTCACCTGGCTCGGCTGAATCTCATCCGTTGGTCGGGTCGAGCTTCTCGGTCATCCACCATCGGCGAGGAGCCGGAGAGCGATGGCCTGGGCGAGGATGCTCTTCTCGAGGTCGTCGAGGTGCTGACTCTCGTTCGGGGCATGCGCGCCCGAGCCGGGGTCGCCGGGACCCGTGAGCAGGATCGCCGAGTGCGGGTAGCGTTCGGAGAAGTCGGCCACGAACGGGATCGACCCCCCGACACCCATTTCAACGACCTCGGTGCCCCACACGGTCGACATCGCCTTTTTCCACGCTTCCGGGGCCGGGCCGGCCATCGCGAGTTGGAACGGAGACCCCATCTCCTCTGACACGAATGTGAGCTGCGCCCCCCACTCGATGTTGTCGAGCAAATGCGAACGGAGCGCGTTCATGGCGTCCACTGGGTCCTGTCCGGGCGGAATGCGCATGCTGACCTTGGCGCGGGCGACAGGCACGAGCTGGTTGATCGCTTCGGAGACTCGGGGAGCATCGAAGGCGAGCACCGACACGGCGGGCTTGGACCACATGCGGCCGGTCAACCCCCCGGAGCCGATGGTCTCGAGGCCTGGGACCGTGCCCATCTGCTCCCTTATTTCATCCTCGGTGAGGTCGAGGGGATCAGACTCGCTCGATACGAGCCCGCGCACCGCCACATTCCCGTCGTCGTCGTGCAACGTGGCAACGAGGCGCGCCAGCGTCGTGACGGCATCCGGGAACACGCCCCCGTACATACCCGAATGAACGGCGTTGACCGCGGTCCGGACTTCGATGACACACGAGACCAACCCGCGCAACGACACCGTCAGGCCGGGTTGTCCCACCCGCCAGTTGCCGGAGTCTCCGATCACGATGACATCGGCGGCCAGCTTCTCCGAGTACCGGTCGAGAAACTCACCCAGGTGGGCCGACCCCACCTCCTCCTCGCCTTCGATGAAGATCTTGATTCCGACGGGTGGTCGCCCACCGTGGGCGTCGATGGACCCGAGGTGCATCACGATGCCACCCTTGTCGTCGTTGGCTCCCCGGCCATACATGCGACCATCCTTCACGAATGGCTCGAACGGGCCGGTCTCCCACTCCTCGATCGGTCCCGGTGGTTGGACGTCGTGATGGGCGTAGAGCAGAACGGTGGGTGCACCATCGGGGCCGGGAATCTCCCCGTACACGGCGGGATGCGCTCCGTCGAGTTCGAGCAGCTCGACGCCGGAGAAACCCCGGGCCACCAGCATGTCGGCGATGAAGGCCGCTGATCGCCGTACTTCGTCGGACGGAAACCCGGCGGCGCTCACGGAGGGGATTCTGACCAGGTCGGCGAGCATGTCCTGATGGGTGCCAAAGGCGTCCCGAACGGCTGTTTTCAAGTCGTCATGCATCGGGGGAGTATCGCCGATCGGGGTCGACCGGGGCGAGTTCGCACTAACTTCGAGGAATGGACTTCTCATACAGCCCGAAGGTCACCGACTTCCGTCAGCGGTTGCTCGAGTTCATGGACGAACACGTGTACCCGGCCGAGCCCGTTTACCAGACTCAGATGGAAGAGGCGGGCGACCCCAACCACCATCCCCCCGTGATCGAGGAACTGAAGCGGGTCGCGCGCACCCGGGGGTTGTGGAACCTCTTCCTCCCGGACCCCGAACACGGCGCTGGTCTCACGGTCGAGGAGTACGCACCGTTGGCCGAGATCACCGGGAGGAGCCCCTGGCTTGCTCCAGAAGCCCTCAACTGTTCAGCTCCTGACACCGGAAACATGGAGATCCTCCACATGTTCGGTACTCCAGATCAAAAGGAGCGCTGGCTCGTACCCCTGCTCGAGGGCGAGATTCGATCGTGTTTCGGCATGACCGAGCCGGACGTGGCGAGTTCCGATGCGAGGAACATCCGCACGCGGATCGAACGCGACGGCGACGACTACGTGGTCACGGGACGCAAATGGTTCTCCTCGGGGGCGGCCTCGGATCGCTGCAAGATCGCCATCGTCATGGGCAAGACGGACCCCGATGCCGACACCTACCACCAGCAGTCGATGATCCTCGTGCCCTTCGACGCCCCCGGGGTGACCGTGGAACGATCTCCAAGGGTCTTCGGATATCACGACCGGGGCGGTCACCCGGTCGTTCACTACGACCACGTCAGAGTCCCGGCCTCGAACCTGTTGGGAGATGAGGGCGGCGGCTTCGCCATCGCCCAGGCACGCCTCGGTCCGGGTCGGATCCACCATTGCATGCGAGCGATCGGCGCCGCCGAGCGCTGCTTCGACCTCATGGTGCAGCGCGCCAAGGCCCGCGAAGCGTTCGGTGGACCGATCTCAGACAAGGGCGTCGTTCAGAACTGGATCGCGGAAGCCCGTCTGCGCATCGAACAGGCGCGCCTGCTCGTGTTGAAGACGGCGTGGATGATCGACAACGTCGGCACGAAGGGTGCACGCGTGGAAATCGCGGCGATCAAGGTCGTCGCTCCCGAGACTCTCGTGTGGGTGGCGGATCGGGCGATGCAGGTGTTCGGCGGTGCCGGATTCACCGAGGACTTCCCGCTTGCGGAGATGTATGCAATGGGCCGCTGGCTCCAGATCGCCGATGGCCCGGACGAGGTCCACATGCGCTCGGTGGCCCGTGCGGAGATCGGTCGATACGAGCCGGGTGCAGTCCCGCCGCCCTACGTGTTCGACTGACGGGACACCCGGAGGGTTGATGGGTCGATCCCTATGTCGGGAACGAATCCTCTTGATCATGCGTTTATCCCGATTCCAAGATGTTTGGAAGGGTGATGCCCATGAATGCCATGTACGAACTCGAAGCTCTCGACACCTGGAGAGAGGGGTCGGTATGCGCCGACCGCACCGATGTCGACTTCTTTCCCAGCCCTGATGACATCGGGGCGATCGCATCCGCACGAGCGGTTTGTGGGTCCTGTCCCGTGAGAGACGATTGCCTGGCCTTTGCGCTCGAGACGAACCAATCAGATGGCATCTGGGGCGGATACACGCCTGCGGAGAGGTCCAAGCTTCGGCGAGTGTGGCTGCGCGACCTCAAAGCAGCGTCGTGATGGCTCTCGTCGGAGTGAATATCGGATAGCCTTGGTCGATGCGGTTTGCGATCAACTTCGACTATCTGTGTCCGTTCGCCCGAAACGCCAACGAGGCCGTGCTCAACGGCCTCGCGGACGGGCGGGACTGGCGGCCGACCTTCGTCGGCTTCTCCCTCGCTCAGACCCACGTGGAGGAGGGCGAGCCTGCCGTGTGGGAGGCGCCGGAGCAGAAGTCGGGCGTGCTCGCGCTTCAGTGGGGGATCGCGGCGCGGGAGGCATTCCCGAACGAGTTTCCGGCCATTCATCGTGAGCTTTTCGCCTCCCGCCACGACCTGGGTCTGGACATACGCGACGAATCGGTCCTCCGGGAGGCGGTGATTCGAGCGCAGGGAGATCCGGACGCGGTGGCCGCGGTGGTTGCGTCGGGCGAACCCATGAGTCTCTTGGAGAAGGAGCATTGCGAATCGGTTGAACAGTGGGACGTGTTCGGCGTTCCCACATTCGTCGTCGACGACGTTGCCACTTTCATTCGGTTCATGAGCCGGGGTTCCGCCTCCGACCTCGCCCGGGCGCTCGACCTGCTGGCGTGGCAGGAGATGAACGAGTTCAAGCGGACCCGGGTCCCACGCTGACCGCCCTCAACGGTGTCTGCGAGCCGGGATTCGGGGCTGTAGCCGACGCTCTCGCCCGCAACTTCTCCGAACGGGGAGAGATCGGTGTAGCGGTGTCGGTGTTCT
>Ga0224510_10001828_pt1 | contig 13550 bp, 17 predicted proteins | sample SF_May12_sed_USG_FD_170161 | JGI IMG/M metagenome (GOLD analysis project Ga0224510, IMG submission 170161) | Sediment microbial communities from San Francisco Bay, California, United States - SF_May12_sed_USGS_4_1 | ecosystem: Environmental > Aquatic > Marine > Sediment | place: USA: California... | reverse complement strand
TCGTCAACAACTTGATGGTTGAGGCGGGGTTGCGAGGCTCGCTGGCGCGCCATTCCAGAACCGTGGCGCCACTGTCCAGGTCGGTAACGACTATGCTGAGTGACTCGGCGGGCACGCTCCTGACCTTGAGCGCACTCTGCACGCCCAGGGGCAACTCGCCGTCCGCCGCCTGCGAGACCGATGCGATCACCAACAATGCAAGAGCTATCAATTTCATCCTGTGGCTTCCGTTTCCTGGTGGGTGACAAGGTGTTTTTGCAGAACCTGCGTCGCTGTCCTGTGTACCATCCACGCTGCGATCGCTATCGCCGCGACCCCGGCACCGATTATCCAGTAGCCCAGCTCTGCAGGCGTTGCCTCCCCGGACAAAATCTGCCCAAGGTCCCGCGCCAGCGTGCCGAGATAAACAAACAAGGCAATTGCCGGCAACATGCCTGCTGCTGTCGCGACCAGGTGTGTACCCGATCGGACCGAGCTCGCTCCGTAGGCGTAATTCAACAGGTTGAACGGGATGATAAGCGACAATCGAGTTAAGACAACAATGACAAATGCCTGCTCGGAGAGTGCGGCCTCAATGGCATGCATTTTCTGATTATTTGCAAGTTTTTTCTGCACCCAGGGCCGGGCGACCCAGCGACCAAACTCGAAGGCACTTTGCGCCCCAAAAGGAATGGCGACGATCGCCAGCAGCACACCCGGACCGAAGCCGAAAAGAAACCCGCCGATCATCATTGCAACCGATCCCGGCAGGAACAGGACCGTCGCGACGATGACAAAGAGGACATACGCCACAGGTCCGGCGACAGGATGCTGCTGCCCCCAGAACACAAGCGACGCAACCCAGTCCGCCAGGGGCAGGTAGTAAAGACTCGTCGCAAGGATAAGAAATACTGTCGCGAGACCCAGGCGGTTCAGGAAAGATGTCACCGCGTTGCCGGCTTTTTGATATTCATCGTACGAATTCTATCCGCTAATGTTGTGGGGCGAATACCCAAAAGCTCGGCCGCACCGCCGACCCCCGATACTTTCCAGTTGGCGCGATGCAGCGCCTTGACGATATTGTTCTTCTGCAGGTCCCGCAATTCCTCCTCCGTCATGACCTCACCGCTCACCACGGCTGACTCGGTGACGTCGTTGCTTTCCGAGCTGAGGCCAAGCATCGACAGGTCCAGGCGCAGTACTTTTCCGGTCGAAAGAATTACGGCGCGCTCGATCACGTTCTTGAGTTCCCGGATATTGCCCGGCCAATCGTAGGAGCGAAGATTCGCCGCCTGAGCACGCGTCAGCGTCAGGACGTTACGCCCAAAGTCCTTACAGGTCTGCTCGAGAAAGTGTTGCGCGAGCTGGATGACATCATCGCCTCGCTCGCGCAGCGGTGGCACGTCGACAGGAAATACGCTGATTCGATAGAACAGGTCCTCCCGAAATTCGCCATCGACGATGAGTTGCTCCAGGTCTCTGTTCGTCGCTGCGATTACTCGCACGTCAACGCTGCGGGTTACGTCGTCGCCGACGCGCTCAAACTCGCTTTCCTGCAATACACGCAGTAGCTTTCCCTGCAACTCCAGAGGAATCTCACTGATCTCATCGAGAAATATCGTGCCTCCGTCGGCGAGCTGGAAGCGGCCAATACGATCGCGGTGCGCTCCCGTAAACGCGCCTTTAACGTGCCCGAAGAACTCGCTTTCAAATAGTTCCTTCGGAATCGATGCACAATTGACTTTTACGAGAGGTCCGCTGGCGCGCGGGCTGTGCATATGAATCGCATGCGCTACCAATTCCTTGCCGACGCCTGACTCACCCTGCACAAGGACGCTTGCCGGTGTCTCTGCAACGGCCTCGACACGTTTGATCATGCGCCGCAAGGCCGGACTGGTACCGACGATGCGCCCGAAGTTCATCGCTACATTGACTTCTTCACGAAGGTAATCACGCTCACGCTCGAGTTCTTCCCGCAAGCGCGCATTTTCACTCAGGGTCTGGCGCAGCTCCCGTTCGGCCCGGCGGCGCTCTGTGACGTCTTTCGATGCCACCAGCATCATGTCGACCTTTCCTGTGCTGTCGCGATTCGAAATTGCCGACATCACAAGATCCAGGACGGTGCCGTCCTTCGCGACCATTTGCCGCTCAAGATTGTTGAAGTCGCCGTCGGCAATTAGTTCGCGCAATCGGCCATCACCGTAGCGCTGTTGGTCGCGTTCGCTGAAAAAGTCCGTGATCGGTCGACCGACGACTTCTTCTCGCTTGTAGCGCAGTTTCTGCAACCAGTGATCCGTCACAGTGATGATGCAGCCATTGCCATCGACGGTGTGCAGCATCGCGGGCGTTGACCGGTACAAAGTGCGGTACTTGAAGTTCGCGCGCGCTTCGTCGGAAATCTCCGCGTACATCGCGACAGTACGCAGGTATTGGCCTTCCTTGTCGTACTCGATGATCGCGTTAGTCATGCAATCGACGATTTCGCCCGATTTCGCTACAAAGCTGATCGGCTTGTTTTCAAGTTTTCCGGTACGGCGCAGTGCGGGCCGCAATTCTTCCCGGACGCGAACGGCGCTTTCAGGCGTTGTGAATTCCTCGGGGCTGCGGCCGACCATTTCCTCGCGCGAATAACCCAGGCGCTTGAGCATCGTGTCATTGACATCAAGGTAAACGCCGCCCTCGGCAATGGAGGTGGCCATCGCCGGGGATTTGCGGAACAGCCACTGGTAGTCGTCTTGTGTGATCACCGCGGCAGCTTATACGGTTTTTCGTAAAATGTCTTACGGTTTTTCGTATTTTACGAAAACCCGTAAGACGCAAATTAGATATAAGTTGTTGTTTTCATTGCAATATCAAAGTTGGCACGCATTGTGCAATTAGAATATTGAAATCTCACAACTCGGCGCCGTAAGGATCAGTGGCGCCAGCGGAAAACTAAGGAATCGATCATGAAAAGCAAACATTTTGAAAACGCGCTCGCCATATTGGGCGCATTGGTAATTCTTTTTGGCGTATCGGCAGCGGCGAACATTGCGCTGGCCGGCGACATGGGCACAGTTGAAATTCACGGTTCAGCCCAAAGCTAAGTACCCCACCGGCGGCATGCCGGCCAGATATCTCCCCCCTGACATTCTGGCCAGCTACCCCGGAACTCACCGGACGGACTCCGGTGAACAAACGGACCAGGATGGTCCGGCGGCATCCCCCTGCCGTTATCTCTCAGGCGCCGAAGTTCTTCTTCGGCGCCTTTTTTTATTTCTTTTGCCGGTGTTTGTCGGCCCTTTCGGCGCGGCCATTGGCGTTGCGCTGACTGATCATCTCGCGCAGCTTGTGTAACCATTGACGCGCCCAGACAAATTCGATTGCCAATATCGCAAGTCCCAAGGGAATGACAATCAGGGCCGGGCCGGGCGTAACGAGCATGATAACGCCCAGCAGCAGGACGCTGGCACCGACGACCCCGACAACAATTCGCCGGGCGGTCGTATACGTCACATGAAAAGCTCGGCGGATCATGGCGGGCTGCGTGCCGCTTAAGGTTCGTTTATCTGCAAGTGGAGCTTGAGGAAGTCCAGCGTTCGCCGCCAGGCGTCCTCTGCTGCCACGGCGTTGTAATTTGTCCCGGTCGGATTCGCGAACGCGTGGCCGACGCCCGGGTAAATGTGCACTTCGTGGTTCTTCCTCAGGCGCTGAAGCGCCGCTTCGAAAGCCTTGACGGACTCGACTTTGATGCCCGTGTCCTCGGCAGCGAACAAGCCCAAGATAGGCGCACCGATCGGCCGCAGCGCTTCCTCGTCGTCGGTCACCTGCCCATAGTAGATGACACTTGCGTCAAGCTCCTCCGGAAATAGCCGGGCCGTATTCAGAGACCAGCCACCACCGAAACACCACCCGATTGCGCCAATTCTCGGCGCTCCGGCTGTCTCGCTGACGAACTGGAATGCGGCGCGAATGTTCTGGTTGCTGGCCTCCGGGTTTTCGACAGCCTGCATCATCAGAACCCGGGCTTCACCGGGCGAGTTTGCGACCTGGCCATTGAACAGGTCGACAGCGAAAACGATATACCCTTCGCCCGCAAGCCTGTCGGCCATCGCGCGAATATTGTCATTCAGCCCCCACCATTCGTGAATCATGATGACCGCGGGCAAAGGCTCGAACATGTCGGCCGGCGCCGAAAAATATCCGTAGACGAGTTCTTCCTGGTCTTCGGCATAAGCCATGGTTTGCGAAATCACGGGCCGCAGAGGAGCAGGCTGGACTGCGGGGCTGGGCTCCGTCGTGTCGCTCGCGTGCTCCCGGGACATCGCTTCAACGTTCTCGAGCGCGACCTCTTTTGCGGCATCACCTGGGTTCGCCTGGTCAGAGCCACAGGCGCTGAACACCAGCGCGATGCAAATTACCGCGAGGCGCATTCGAGTGTGACGAAGCTTACTACCAAACATACGAAATTCCTGTCAGACCGGGTCAAAAGCACCACTAAAGGCGGCGTTAAGGCGGGCCCAGTTTAATAGAAAATTGTAGCCGTTGGCGATGCCCATCAGGGCATAAGATGCCAACGCCAGGCCCTAGGGCGTAATCGTGTCGCCAAAACTAGCGAGCACCGCTGCGTAAACCGTGATGGCGTCCCAAAAATTTTGCAGCCGTATATTCTCGTTTTCGGCATGCTGATTGTTATCGTGATTGGCCAGCGGCAGGATGATGATGGGCACGGCGAGCCGGCTACTGAACTCGTGCAGGGGCAGGCTGCCACCCATGTTCGGCGTGACGATCAAGTCCGGCGCGATCATTCGCATGAGCCCGGTGAGGCGCATCGACATCGGATGATCGAGCGCGGTGCGCATGGCTGGATAGCCCGCATCGTGCCAGTCCAGTTTGACAACCTTGCGGTGAGCTCGCAGCGTTTCGATCGAGGGATCATCCGCTACAACGTGGTATCCCTGCCGAACCAAATGCGCTTTGATGAGTTCGATAGCACGTTGCGGTGTCTGGTCAGGCACCAGGCGCAGATCAAGCGATGTGGTCGCGGTCGAGAGAATGACATTGCGCCCTTTTTCTCCCACGCCACCGGCGACAATGCCGCGTGCGTTGATGGCCGGCAAAGTAACCAACTCTTCGAGGCGTTTGCCTTCGCCTTCCGGAGTATTGACGGCAAGTTCGTCCTGCAACATTTCTGTTACATCGGGCATTGCTGCAATCGCGTCTCGTTCAAGCTCACCGAGTGGTACGACGTCATCGTAATAACCGTCGACGAGGATTCGGCCGGATTCAGCGCGCAAACTTGTCAGCAACCAGGAGAGCTGCATGATCGGATTTGGCGCCCAGTTGCCATAGTGCCCGGAGTGCAGTGGTCGCACAGCGCCATAGCTGGTGATGTCTACTGTTGTCGATCCCCGCACGCCGAACACAAGTTGCGTACGACGCGACTGATGCATCGGTCCGTCACAGAATAGAAACAGGTCCGCCTCGAACAGTTCGCGATTCTCATCGATGATCCTCCCGACTGACGGTGACCCTCGTTCTTCCTCGCCATCGAGCAAGAGCTTCAGATTCACCGAGCGTTCGATGCCATTGGCTGCCAGTGCGTCGAGCGTGTGCATCAGGGCGATGATTGGCATCTTGTCATCACCGGCGGAGCGTGCGTACAGCCGCCACTCCGGACCGAACTGCCCTTTTACCTCGCCGACATCGATCACTTCAGCCCCTGCCTGGATGGGGCCATCGAGCAGGGTGGGGACGAACGGCGGATGGATCCAGTTTTCCTCCTGTACGGGCTGACCATCGAAATGGGCATAAATCAGAACGGTCTCTGCAGCGCCAGGACTTAAAAGCTCCGCATAAACGTAAGGCGCGCCACCCGCACGAAGTCGTTGTGTCTTGAAGCCGCGCAACTCAAGAAGATCGGTAATGTGGTCCGCATTACGCTCCATGTCTGCAAGGACGGCTGCATCGTTCGGTAACGACAGGAGCTCAATGAAGTCCTTGATGATCACTGCCTCGTGCGCCGCACGGTAAGTATTAACGGACTCTTTGACCAACGCTACTCTGGCCGCGACGTCGTCGTCGGCCGCAATAATCATCGGCGTCAATGCGAACGCAATCGTGACAAACGCACTCATGTGCCATGGTCGTCTTTCGGTAGCCTGCAGCACTGTCAATCCTCGTCGTCTTCCCACTTCCTGAGTTTGCTTTTGTCCACCTGCCGCCATTGCTGCTCGCTCTTGCGCTTGTATTCGACCACTTTTGCGATCGTGTAAATAACGACCACGGCAATAAAAATAAGCAGATATGTCAGACCATTCGCCATACAGGTAAACTCGTTGCTTCGCGGATCATTGTAATAACTATCTCAAGCGAACAATACAACATTGATTGTGTGATAAGGACTCACTGAACCCATGTCGGACCCAAAACTCCTCGAAATCCGCGACGCTACGATATGGCGGGGTACGACCTGCGTATTCGACAAACTCACGCTCGACATCGAACAACACGAACGGGTAGCGATACTTGGGCCTAACGGATCCGGCAAAACCACATTACTGAAGACCATTGACCGCGAGCTGTACCCGGTCGCCAAAGCAGGTTCCTATATCCGCATACTTGGCAAGGATCGGTGGAATGTCTGGCAACTGCGCCAGCATATCGGTGTGGTGTCCAACGACTTGCAGCATCGCTACACGGCATCGACGCCCGCCATCGAAGTCGTTGTTTCAGGGTTTTATTCCAGTATAGGCGTACACGGTACACTCAGAGATCGGGTCACACCCGACCAGGTCGCCGTCGCGATGGAAACGCTCAGCTGGCTGGGCCTCGAGTCGCTCAGCAAAACGCCTTTGCAGAACATGTCCTCAGGGCAGCAACGTCGTTGCCTGCTTGCACGTGCGCTGGTTCACGACCCGGCAACACTGATCCTCGACGAACCGACTTCCGGCCTCGATTTTGCAGCAAGCTTCGACTATCTCGATCGCATTCGCCGTCTCGCTCGGGACGGGCGCAATATCATTATCGTGACCCATCATCTCAATGAAATTCCGCCCGAGGTCGACCGCGTCATTCTGCTGCAGGCCGGCAAAGTGGCCGCCGACGGACCAAAAGCCGATATCCTGACGGAGGAAACCCTTAGCGCTGTTTACGAAGTACCGATCCGGGTGGCGGAAGTGGAAGGCCACTACCTGGCGTATCCTGGCGGTCCCGGGTAGCCAAAATTAAAAAACGTGACCTGATACGATACTTGGCTGTTTTCATGGGCTTATTCTCTGGCTTATGTTCAAAATGATACGAACCCTTCTGAGCGCCGTACCACTCATCGCCTTGCCGGCGCTGGCCGCCGACGGCGAGATTCAGACCGGCATCACGGGCGTGGGCCCCGCAAAGTTCCTGTTCACACTGGCCGCGGCTCTAATCCTGACGCTCATATTTCGTTCGACCGCCAGTCACCTGGCCCGCTACGTAACGGCCAGGATCGGCCAGCATCGCATACGCTCGGCTCTTGCCAAGCGCAGCCCCGACGTTTTGCACGATTTCATCCTGCCCGGCGCTTACGGGGGGCTCGCGAAGATTGATCATGCCGTTCTTACTGCGGGCGGCATACTTTGCATTCAGACCAAGCACTTTAATGGCATCGTCTTTGGCGGCGAAGACGAAGCGCAATGGACCCATGTCGACGGTGTCACTCGTCGCCGTTTCCTTAACCCTATGATCCAGAACGAAGGTCGCGCGCGCGCACTGCGAAAAGTCGTGCCTGATGTCCCTGTCGCCAACCTGGTCATTTTTACAGGTTCGGTTGAATTCACCTCGCCCCCGCCGAAAAACGTTATCCACGTCGACCAGCTCGAAAGCTTCGTTGCCAAGTTTGTTTTTGGACCGAGCAAGATTGACGATTGGCATGCCGTCTGGCTGACGGTCAAGGGCGCCGCCATGACCGATATCGATACCCGCAAGGACTTCCAGGCTCAGGTCGGATTCGGCTAGTATCCTGCCGGATGATCTATACTCAGCGGCTACTGCAAGCTGAGGCATGACCAATGGAAACCATCCGGATTCCGGTTTGACGTCCGAAAATCCAAAACTCATTAAGGATCGCGTTTCGCGTTTGAAGCGGGCCGCTGCTATCGCCGCCACTATTTTGGTAGCGATCTGCATAGTTGCTGTGCTTTTGTGGAGAGATCGTCCGCTTATCGATGCGATCGACTGGCCCGAACCCGCTTTCGCTTCGGCTGCAGATACGGTTACCGTCACCTGGCTGGGCGTAAGCACGCTGCTGTTTGACGACGGGGAAACCCAGATACTGATCGACGGCTTTTTTTCGCGGCCATCGCTCGCCGACATTCTGTTGAAAAGACCCGTGGATAACGACGCGGCCACGATTAACTACGCGCTCAACCAGTTTCGTATGCGCCATCTTGCAGCGATCATTCCCTCGCACAGCCATTTCGACCACGCAATGGATGCCGGCGCCATCGCCAATCGTTCCAGCGCATCGATACTGGGAACAGAATCGACCGCGCAGATCGCCCGCGGTGCCGGCGTACCCGAAGACCAGATAGTGGTCGTGGATAGCCGCACGAGCTTCCAGTTCGGCGAGTTCAAAGTGACAATGCTGCCGACAGGCCACGCGCCGATAGGCTGGCGCGGATCGGTACCGTTTGATGGCGTGATAGAGGAGCCATTGAGCACACCACAGGCGGTTTCGGCCTGGCGCATGGGCGGGGCGTTCACGGTAATCCTTGAGCATCCGCAAGGCACCGCACTTGTCCAGGGCAGTGCGGCTTACACGAAATACGAGTTACGGGATATTGCTGCCGACGTTGTTTTTCTCAGCGTCGGGCAACTGGATGCTTTGGGGAAGGATTACGCCGAGCTGTACTGGCAGCATACGGTCACTGCGACCGGCAGCCACAGTGTTTATCCCATTCACTTTGACGACTTTACGAAACCTTTCGGGGAGGTCGTCCTGTGGCCGAAGATTGTCGACAACTTTGCAACAACGTCGTCATGGCTGGACGAGTTTCGTCGCCGCTGGGATAGCGACGCGACTTTGTACCTGCCCGAATTCGGCAGGCCGATCGCGATATTTACACAGACCGTAGAGGATCGGGATCCCTCGCAAGCGCCTGCAGACTTGTAGCGCCGTCGATCAGCGCTTCCTTTTCGGTGCGACTGAGCTGTTTGACGCGGTATTCGATTCGCGCAGCACTGGCCCTGTCACCAATGGACGCTGAATAGACCAGGGTCAGCGGGCCACGACCCTTAAGATATTTCGCCCCGCGCGGGCTGCTCTCATGCTCGGCGATGCGCCGCGCAACATCCGCAGCGATTCCCGTGTAGTAAGTGTCATCGGCACAGCGAACGATGTAGACGCTGTATTCAGTGTTCGCCATCGTTACCTGTTACCGCAATTGGGTCGAAGCTGCCGCATACCTCAGGCGTTTCCGCCCACGAGCGTATCGCCTAGCACGCGAAATGCACCAACCTCGATGCTCTCCGCGTTTTTAACGGTGTCGGCCCAGGTCAGCACGATGTCCGAGGTGCCATCGAGTTCTTTGGCAGGTTCATGCAGACGCAATGTAAGCACATTGCCCGTCATCGACGCTTCGCGAATCAAATTGTGGCCACCAAATTGCTGCTCATTGATTTCGATATAGATGGACTCGTCGAAATCCTCTTCAATAGTGCGCATTAGCAACAGGTAGTCGGCGATGTCGCCTGCGTCTGTCGTTTTCGCAAAAAACAGCATCGTGGTGTTGTCGCGAACATCGAATGCTACGGTGTCGTACTGTCGGCTATCGACCATATTCTTTCCTCGTTTTGGCGATTATCGCATCTTTTTCAGCCCAGATTTGACCCAACCAGGTGTGCATTTTCTTGCGAAACTCCCGGTCACCTTCGTAATCACCCTGCACCAGCCATTGTTCGAGCTTGCGCTCGCGAATATCGATGATGACGCGAACCTCGGCACCACAGCACATATCCCAGAAGCGAGTCGCAACGTCGGGATAGACCAGGGTGACGTCGACGATGCTCGTAAATAACTCTCCCATCGATGATACAGCGACTGCAAAACCGCCAGCGCGCGGCTGCAACAGGTTTTGATACGGCGATTTTCGATTGTCACGTTTCTTTTCGGAGAAGCGCGTGCCTTCGATGAAATTGAGTATGGATGTCGGTGTATCCCGAAATTTTTCACAGGCACGGCGCGTGGTCTGCAGGTCCCTCCCTTTCATGTGAGGATTTTTCACGAGGTAGGATGGTGAATATCGCTTCATGAATGGCATATCCAGAGCCCACCACGCAACACCCAGAACCGGAAACCAGATCAGTTGCTGCTTGATGAAGAACTTCAGGAACGGCACACGACGATTGAAAACGGCCTGCAATACAAGAATATCCACCCAGGTCTGGTGGTTTGCGATAACGAGGTACCAACCGTCTGACTTCAGGTTTTCGAGTCCATGGCTCTCGATATCGACCTTTGCACCGTAGCGCATTAACAGCGTGTTGAAACTTATCCAGTTTTCTCCGCACCACATGAGGGCGAGCGTGATGAGCCGCCGCAGAGCCGGTACGGGCAGCAACAGTTTCAGCACCGCGAGGAAGAATAACGGGATAAACCAGAAAATCGTATTGACGGTAAGGCCGCCAAAAAAAGCGACGCCTCGAAAATTGCGGGTAAATGTTTTCACGCGACTCTTTGCCGACTGTAAGGAGCTGTATTTTAACCTGATTCGCGATACCGTGAGCACATGGCAGAGCGCATGACTGTACAAAACGCATTGCAACGCGTCCGCGATTCGGCAGACGGACTCTATGCGGTCCTGCTCGAGAGCGGCAGTATGGAGCTTGGTTACTACAAGCCTGTCGGCAAAGACGTGCAGACACCGCACGAGCAGGACGAAATTTACATTGTGCAGTCGGGCCACGGCACGCTTATTCGCGACGGTGAAGAAGTTCCTTTCGCACCCGGTGATGCGCTGTTCGTCGCTGCGGGTGCCGAGCACCGGTTCGTGGATTTCAGCGACGACTTCGGCTGCTGGGTTATTTTTTGGGGACCGCCGGGCGGCGAGTCGCAGGCTTGACGGTCAGGAATCCAGCGGATTTTCCATTTTGAGCTGGCGCGTCGCTTTGCTCATCCTGGTGGGAGCTGGCGTAATCATCGCCGTCGCTATGGCCGATCCCGTTGCACAGGACCCTCTTTACCATCTTTTTGCCGATCAGCGAGCGCTGGCCAATATTCCCAATTTTTTGAACGTGATGTCCAACTTGCCGTTCCTGGTCGTTGGTATCCTGGGCTGGATAGTCATCATGCGGAGCCCGGAAGTTATCTTGCCGGGCACAAAACCCTCGTGGATGATCTTCTTTACAGGCGTTGCCCTGACTGCTTTCGGCTCCGGCTATTTTCATCTCAACCCCAATAATGACACGTTGGTGTGGGACCGGCTGCCAATGACCGTTAGCTTCATGAGCCTGGTTTCAATCATCATTGCCGAGTATTTCTCGCCGGCTCTCGGCCGTAAAACTTTGCCTGCACTATTGCTTGCGGGTATAGCCAGCGTTGTTTACTGGGCCTTCACAGAATCATTGGGTCATGGCGACCTGCGCCCCTATGCCCTTGTGCAATTCCTACCTATGCTATTGATTCCATTAATTATTCTACTCTACCCAACGCGCAGCGACCTCGGCCGTTATGTGTGGTGGATGATCGGTTTTTATGTCGCGGCCAAAGTCTTCGAACAACTGGATGGCGCAATTTATGTAGGCGGTCATATGCTGAGTGGCCATACCCTTAAACACCTTGCCGCATCGCTCGCACCTTTGAGCCTGGTGTATGGTCTGCTACAACGTCGAAAGCATGGTTTTCCACGGTAGCAACAAGCCGACCACGGCGTTACCATCCGTGCGCTGGCAAGCCCGGCACAAAACAAATCAAAGGAATACAGGACAATGACCGTTGCAAAACGAATTGATGGCAAAGCCAGGGCCGCCGCACTGGCCGCGTCGATCACCGAGAAAACTGCCGCATTGCTGAAAAAACACGGCATCAAGCCGGGGCTGGCGGTCGTTATCATTGGAGAGGACCCTGCCAGCCAGGTTTATGTGCGCAACAAGAAACGCACGGCAGAGTCCTGCGGCTTTCATTCTGTTCAACACACCTTGCCCAAAAACGCTGCAGAGTCAGACGTGCTCAAGCTGATCGACGAGCTCAACAACGACACAGCGATACACGGAATACTTGTGCAATTGCCGCTTCCCGATCATCTTGACGAACAGGCGATTACGCAGGCAATCACACCGTCGAAAGACGTCGATGGCTTCCACTTCGTGAATATCGGCAAACTGACCGCAGGCCACACATCCGACGCTTTCGTGCCCTGCACACCGGCCGGCTGCATGCTCATGATCGAGGATGAACTCGGACGCGATTTGTCGGGCAAGAATGCGGTTGTAATTGGTCGCTCGAATATTGTTGGCAAACCCATGGCATCACTATTGCTGCAGGCCAATGCAACAGTGACCGTTACTCATAGCCGAACCAAGGACCTGTCCAAAGTCGTCGCTGGTGCGGACATTGTCGTCGCCGCCGTCGGACGCCCCGATATGGTTAAAGCAGACTGGGTGAAACCCGGTGCCGTCGTTATTGACGTCGGTATCAACCGCGTAGAAAAAACAGTCGATGGCGAAACCAAAATGGTTTTAACCGGCGACGTCGATTACGACGATGTCAGCAAAGTTGCAGCCGCGATCACTCCGGTTCCGGGTGGTGTCGGTCCCATGACTATCACCATGCTCATGGCCAATACCCTGCGTTCAGCACGTCTGGCGGCGGGCCTGGGAGCCTGAGCACCAAACCGTGCCGCCGAATATCGCCGAGGACTTTCGCAGCATCTGGCTGAGTCCGGACGATAATTCTGTAGTACAGGTCATCGATCAGCGCCTGCTCCCCCACGATTACAGCATTCACGATCTCTGTTGCTGGCGGGACGGCGTCATCGCTATCAGGGAGATGTACGTTCGCGGTGCACCACTGATCGGTGCAACAGCCGCATGGTCGCTATACCTGGCCTCACTGGACGTTGACGACCCCGCTGCAGAAATCGAACTTGCTGCAACCGCACTCCTGAACTCACGGCCAACGGCCGTAAACTTGCGCTGGGCTGTTGAGCGCGTCCTGTCGACCCTCGCCGACGCTGGTGAAAATCCGGACCACGCTGTGCTGACGCGACACGAAGCTGAAGCGATATGCGACGAAGACATCTCGATATGTCGCGCCATCGGAGCACACGGGCTCCCCCTGATCGAGGAGATCTCGACCAAGAAAAACGGTGCACCCGTCAACATACTGACGCACTGCAACGCCGGTTCACTGGCGACAGTAAGCTTCGGCACGGCCACGGCCCCCATCTATCTCGCTCACCAGAAAGGTATTGCAGTCCACGTCTGGGTAGACGAAACACGACCTCGCAACCAGGGTTCGCAACTTACTGCCTGGGAGCTGGCCGCAAACGGTGTGCCACATACCCTGATCGTGGACAACGCAGGAGGACACCTGATGCAACACGGGCAGGTCGACCTCG
>Ga0224510_10001826_pt1 | contig 13558 bp, 10 predicted proteins | sample SF_May12_sed_USG_FD_170161 | JGI IMG/M metagenome (GOLD analysis project Ga0224510, IMG submission 170161) | Sediment microbial communities from San Francisco Bay, California, United States - SF_May12_sed_USGS_4_1 | ecosystem: Environmental > Aquatic > Marine > Sediment | place: USA: California... | reverse complement strand
CCGACAAAGGGGAGATGGGAGGTAGGGGGAAAGCTCAACGCGGAAACACCCTGTGAGGGGAACAACCGAAACCCACCGGCACTCGAAAACTCGCAACGGCGCCCACCCAAGAGATCCGGCACCCAGGAAACCCGTCTCCCGCGTTGAGAAGCCCCCTACCCGCAGCGCTCCGCTTGCGGGTCCCTTCCCCCCTCGCTCCGCTCCGGGGGACAACTGCTTGGCGCAACGCGCACAGCGCACCGCGACAGCGGCCCCCGCTAGAGGGAACGGAGGCGGTGGGCGGCGGACTCCGGGGTGACGTCTCGCTGTTTCTCCGCCAGCAACTCGTAGCCCACCATGTGTTTTCGCACCGTCGCCGACCGGAGCATCGGCGGGTAGAAATGGGCATGCAACTGCCAGTGGGGGTGGTCCGCAATCGGGCTTGGTGCGCCGTGCCAGCCCATCGAATAGGGGAATGGGTGGTCAAAGATGCGGTCGTAGCGGCCGAGGACGTCGGCGAGGATCTCGGCAAGTCCGTTGCGTTCGACGTCCGTCAGGTCCGGCAACGAAACGACGTGTCGCAGAGGGGCCACCAACATCTCGAACGGCCACACGGCCCAGAACGGGACGAGGCCGACCCAGGTCTCGGATGCGGCCACCACGCGCTCACCACCCAACTCCTGAAGCGCGTAGTCCAGCACGAGGGGCGAGCCATGCGCAGCCCAGTGGGTCCGCTGGTGGTGGTCCTCGGTTCGCGCTTCATTGGGCAGCGCAGCTCCCGCCCAGATCTGACCATGAGGATGAGGGTTCGAAGCGCCCATCGCCGCCCCTCGATTCTCGAACACCTGGACCCACGTGTAGGTGTTCGCCAGCTCACTCGTCTCGGCCGCCCACACGTCGATCACCGCTCTGATGCCGTCTGGCTTCATCAAAGCGAGGTCGAGGTCATGACGGGGCGAGTAGCACAACACCCTGCACACGCCCGCCTCCGACTCGGCGCGGAGCAGGCCCTCCTCGAAGCGCTCATGACCGACGTCTGGGCGGAGAGCGGCGAAGTCATTGTCGAACACGAAGGTCGTCGGGTACTCCGGATTGACGACGCCACCCGCACGGGTGTTGCCCGGACACAGATAGCACCTGGGGTCGTAGTCGGGACGTTCGGTCCGCGCCGGGGTCTCGGTGCTTCCCAGCCACGGCCGGTCCGTACGGCCGGCGGAGACGAGAACCCACTCCCCCGTGAGAGGATTCAAACGGCGATGTGGTGCATCGATCACCATGGCCGCGACTCCGCAACATCCGTGAAATCGACGTCCTCACCGCCCACGTCGAATCGATAGCGGGCCATTTGCCGAACCGCCGGTCGGCGCTCGAGGAACACTTCGAGCTCGCCGAGTTCCTCCGACTCCAACCACGCCGGTGGGTCCGACGTCGCCCGGAACCCACACACGTCGGCCAACCGCTGGGTTTGCCGTCGTTGGGCTTTGTCGAGGAGGCAGTACTTCGATCGAAAGTACGCCACGTCGGGATCGATCTCGATGAGGTCACGAAGCCAGTAGCGACCGAGCGAAGTGGTGATGGCATCGGCGGCGCCCGGCCCCGCCCGATCGGCGAGGTGCAACGTCCGATCCAGATTGTCCCAGAACGGGGCAGCATCTGGACCGACCCTGATCGCGTCACAGACACCCAGCGATGCAACGATGGGCGCTCCGCACGCCAGCAGATAGATGTCGTCACCGGCTGCGGCTCGAATCGACTCGAGGGCCCGCCGGTACAACACCTCGCGAGGACGTTCGTCCACGGACGATGTCGGGAGAGCCGGCGCATACAGGAAGTCGAGTTTCAGGTAGTGATATCCCCACCCGACGACCGTCAGTGTCAGATCCGCCACCCACTCGAGCACGTCGTCCCGACCGACGTCGAGCACGTAGGTGTCGCCTCCCCAGTTGCGGGCCCCGACGAGAGGTGCGCCATCCTCATCCCGGAGAAGCATCTGCGGGAATCGGGCCACGAGCGCTGAGTCCGCGTCCGCCAGGAACGGCGCCAACCACAAACCAGGAGTGCGGCCCTCGATTGCGATCCGATCGGCGAATGCCTCCATCCCCGATGGAAACTTCGCATTGGCCTGCCAGTCGCCGTTCGATCGCTGCCATCCGTCGTCGATCTGGAAAGTCGAGAACGGGAGGGTCCCAAGGTCGGACAGGACGCTGAGTAGAGCGGGCTCGGAGATGTCCCGGAAGAACGAATACCACGAGCACCACACCGGCCCGGATTCACGTCTTCTCGTCCCGAAGCGGTCACCAAGGCGACGGGCGTATGCGGCGAGAGCCTCGCTTTCCGGACCCCGGAATGTGAACCACTCGCCGGCGCCGTCGCCTGTAAGCCTTCCGTCGTCGAGCCAAACCCATCCGTCCAGGTCGAGCGCGCCGAGCAGTTCGACCTCCCCTGATCCCGTCTCGATCGCACCCACCGCCGACCCTCCGGGCCTCCCGCCGATCCGGGCCGGGTCTGTCGCCTGGCGCAGGTGATCCTCGACGAGGGGATGGCGAACCGGCCGGTCGACCGGACGCCACCCGGTAGCGCTCCAGGATTGCCAGCCATGCTGATAGAACCGCGCTGAGGGTGCGACGCCGCTCATCGATCACTTGATCCCGGAAGTCGCGACGTTCTCGACGAAGTAGCGCTGTGCGAACGCAAAGACCAGGAACGGCACCGTCACCGAGAGCACGATCGCGGCAAAGATGAGGTTGGGTCCCTCGCCGGACTGTCCACCCAACGTGGAGAGCGCAATCGTCAGCACGAAGTCGTCGCTGTTCGCTCCGTTGATCGATACGAGCGGCCAGATGAACGAGTTCCAGGCGTACAGGAACATGAACGTCGCCAGAGTGGCGATCGCCGGCCACGACAGCGGGACGAAGATCCCCCACAGGATCTTCCACCGCTTGGCTCCATCGATTACCGCGGCCTCCTCGAGGTCCTTGGGGATCGACACGAAGAACTGGCGCATGAGGAACGTGCCGTAGGCGTTGAAGAGGAACGGCCACACGAGCGAACCGAGGGTATCGATCCATCCGAGCGACACCATGAGCCGGAACAGCGGGATGATGAGAACGGTGAACGGGATCATGATCGACCCCACGTACGCCAGGAAGATGGCGTCTCGACCTTTGAAGCGAAGCCTGCTGAAGGCGTACCCGCCCATGATGGACGTGAAGAGCGTCCCCGCTACCACGAGGATGGTCACGAGAATCGTGTTGGTGAGCGCCCGGTCGACGTCGCGCAGTTCGGTCACCTCACGGAAGTTGCCCCACTGAGGCGCAACACCCTCCGCGAGACTCTCCTGCTCCGCGATGCGGACCACGGCGAATGTCTCGATCGACGGATCATCGATCCCCACGAACCGTCCTACGACCGTACCGCGCTGGAACGCCAGATCCCTGGCCTCGGAGCCCACTTGCACCGTGTAGACGGGCACCGACTCACCGTCGAGCGTGGCGGTGGCCCCTGTCTCCGTTGCCAGGGACATCGGCCAGGCCAGGCTGTCCTCCGGGCTCGCAGGGTCGACGAACACCCCGGCCTCGACCCCTTCTTCCGCCAGGAAGACGTTCGCCTCGCCGCCGTCGATCGGCAAAGAGAACAAGGGAACATCCACACCATCCACCGTTGTTGTGATCGGTGCTCTCGGCAGCACCTTCGGTGGATACCGGAAGGTGTCCTCGGGGGTCTTCAACGCGGTCGCGACCATGTACACGAACGGGAACAGCATCACGGCCGCGAACCCGATGAGAACCGTGTAGGCACCACCGACCCCGAAGATCCGCCGCGTACGACTGCGCCGGCGGTCCCGGGCTGCTTGCTCTGCGGTGTTGTCGAGTGTCGTCATGCTTTCAGGAATCCGTCCTCGCCCTGACGGCGGAAGTAGATGATCGTGATACCGAAGATGAGGATGAACAGCGCCCAGGCCACAGCGGATCCGTAGCCGATCTGGAACTGCTGGAAGGCCTGCTGATAGAGGTAGATGACAGGCGTGAGCGTCGAGTTGCCCGGGCCCGCCGGGGTGGAAGGGGCCTGGAGGATGAACGGCTCGTTGAACGTCTGCAGTGCGAGGATGATGTCGGTTGCCACTACGAAGAATGTGGTCGGCCGCAACATCGGCACGGTGATGTGTCGGAACCGGGTCCAGGCGCCTGCGCCGTCGATGTCTGCCGCCTCGTACAGAGACCTGTCGATCCCCTGCATCCCTGCCAGGAACAGCACGGTGTCGAATCCGATGCGCTGCCAGACGAACAGGATTATCACCGAGATCATCGCCACCTCTGGCGCCGAGATCCACAACGGCTGTGGGGCGGCGACGGCGGTCCCGAAGAGGCCGTTGAAGAACTCCGTCACCTCGAGAATCGAGTAGTTGAGGAAGCCGACCGTGGCATTGAAGAGCTGCTTCCAGATGAGAGTGACCCCAACGACGCCGGCGATCGAAGGCAGGAAGTAGATGGCCCGGAACACCCGGATCCCCGGCAACTTCGAGTTGAGCAGCGCCGCCAGCAACAGCGCCGGCGCCACCGTGAGAGGGACCGCGACCAGGCCGAAGATCACGATGTTGCGGAGCGAGCGGAGGAACAGCGCATCGCCGAGGAGCTCCCGGTAGTTGGCCAGACCGACGAACTCGGCCGGCTGAAGCCCACTCCACTCGGTGAAGCTGATGACGAGTGAGAAGATCAGCGGACCCGCAAAGAAGGCAAGGAAGCCGAGAGCGTTTGGAGCGATGAACAGCAGCCCGTCGAAGCCCTCGGACTGAGACTGCGTCGTCCCGAACAGCCGAGCCGCCGATTCCCCGATCTGGATGCGAGCGAACAAGGCGGCCACGATCGCCACACCGAGAACTGGGACGACCTCGAGGTCGGCGATGTTGGCGAGCACCCCCGGTATCGCTCCCAGCAACCCCATGGCGAGAACCATGATCGCGGCGCCTCCCGCCATGATGTAGCGCCCGATCCGCTGGATGCGGGGGCGGCTGAGACCTCCGCGTTCAGACCACCCAGAGATCAGCCACCCGGCGACGATGACCACGAGCCAGATGATGTTGCGGTTGAACCGTTCACCGACCGCGTCGAGCCCGTTGAAGAAGCTCATCCGATTGAGGGCCATGAATCCGGTCACGGAAGCGGTCAGCAAGTCGACGGTGAAGCCGAGAAGCCGGCCCAGGTGCCGCCGTCGGTAGGTCTGGTACCCGGCGAGCATCGCCACGAAGAGGGCCAGCGTGACGCCGGCAAGGACCAAGACCCTGTTGGCCCCTTCGATGGCGATCCCCCGTCTTGTGGTGAGTAGGACTGCGAAGCCTGCCGCCACCAGGACGCGCCACACGAGAAGCGGCGTGAACCAGGCCGGGGTCGAACCGACTTCCCGGCGGGTTTCGGCTGTCAACGGTGGGGCTGTCATGCCAGGTCCTCTCGTTGAATGGGAGGGTCGAGCACGATCGCTCGACCCTCCCATCGTCGGATCAGCCGCCGAACGCGGCCGCCGCCTCGTTGCAGATGTTGGCGCTGAAGTCCTCGACGGCGCGGGCACCGCTGATGACATCACCGATCGCCGGGCCCTGCACGGCATCGAACTCCGGCCAGCTTCCCAGCCACAGTGGACCTTCGGTCGTCGGGTTGTTGGACAACCCGTCGAGGAAGGCCTGGTTGTTGGCGGGGGGCGTGAAACCGAGGAATGCATCGAGGGCGTCCTGGCTCACTCGGCTCGGCACGTTGGCGCCCAGCTCGGAGATCTGAGCCTGCACCTCGGTGCTGGTCAGCGCCTGGACCAGAGCCCAGGCCTGTTCGGGATGCTCGGTGTTGGCGTTCACGACGTAGGCGCCCCAGAACAGCCAGTTGCCGGGCCCGGCCGGTCCCTCGGGCAGACCGACGACATCCCAGTTGAACTCGACCGTGCGGATGCCGGGCGTCGCCCAACGTCCGTTCTGGAACATGCCCACCGTTCCGGCGCGGAAGCCGGGCTCGGGATCTTCACCGAATGGGACGGCCGAGCCGCCTGCATAGAGCTCGCTCAGGAAGCTGAGCCCGGCAGCTGCCTCGGCCGAGTCGAGGGCACAAGCACTCCGGTCGTCACTGAAGAAGTTGCCGCCGGCTGCGTTGATCCACGCTCCGTTCGGTCCCCACCAGTTCGACTGTCCGTAGCCCTTGATCTCGCCACCGAGAGCGGCGATCCCTTCCGACACTTCTTTGAACTTGTCCCATGTCCACTCACCGGAGGCGGCAAGATCGAGCGGGTTGTCGACACCGGCCTCGGCCACGAGATCCTGGTTGACGTAGATCGCGAATGTCGACACGTCGCGGGGCAGTCCCCACAGCTTGTCGGCGGGCTGACCGGTCGCCGGGTCGGTGGTCAGGTGCCCCATGGGGCCGGGGTAGAAGTCTGCGTCGTTGTGTCCGGTGGCACTGGCGTACTCACGAAGGTCGAGAATCACGCCTTCCTGGACGAAACGAGCCACATCGGTTCCGGGAATCCAGAACACGTCGGGCGCGGTGCCGGCCGACAGGTTGGTGAGCAACTTGTCTTGGTAGCTGGACCCTTCGTTGTCGCCTGGCTCGTAGGTGAGCGTCACACCTTCGATGTTCAGCCCGTCACTGATCGATCCGTAGACCGCCGCCTCCTCGGGGTTGTCGGGACGGGTCATCCAGCGGAGCGAGACCCCATCGGTCATCGCCTCGGTGGAATCGGTCGTGCCGCCTTCCGTCGTTGCGGTCGTCTCACCGGTCGTTTCACCGGTCGTCTCCGCGGTGGTTTCCGCGGTCGTGTCTCCGCTGCCCGCATCGCCACAGGCCGCCACGATCATGGCGAGTGCGACGAGGAGCAGTGTCCATCGTTTACTCACGGGGTTGGCTCCTTCCATTGGTTCTCTTCCCGTTATTCCTCCCGAATGACACCGGGAAGCCTTTCAAACCGTTTCGATTTCGAGTCCGGCCTGTTCGAGCTGATCGAGCATCTCGATCGGTGCCGACGATGCCGTGATGAGCCGGTCGATCTCGTCGACGTGACAGATCCGGGCGACGCTGACCTCGCCCACCTTCGATCCGTCGGCCACGGCGACCGTCCTCCGCGTCGCCCGCATCATTTGTCGCTTCATCTCGGCCTCGGGCATGTTCACGTTGGTGATGCCTGCCTCGGGGTGGATCCCGTTGCACCCGAGGAACAGAAGGTCGGCGTTCAGTTGATCGAGAACAAGACCGGCGTAGGGCGAGACGAGGGAGTGCTGGAGAGGCCGGACCGTGCCCCCGGTGACGACAACCGAGAAGCGGGGCATCGCCGCCTCGAATTCGAGGGCGATGTTCAGACCGTTGGTGACGACCGTGACATCGGACAGATCATCACGGCCCATCAACGCTCGTGAGACCTCGGTGGTGGTCGTCCCGACATCCATGATCACCGTGTCGCCGCTGCTCACCATGGCGGCGGCCTGTGCGCCGATGGCCCGCTTCTCGGCGCTGCCCGTCGTGGCGACCTCCTCAAACGGCCGCTCCCGACGAGGCGGCCTGTCATCTGGAACCGCCCCGCCGTGAACCCGGCGGACGTTGCCTCGCCGCTCTAGGTGGTCGAGATCAGAGCGAACGGTCACTTCAGAGATACCGAAGGCATCGGAGAGATCGGTGACCCGAGTGAACTCTCGGGTCCTGATCATGGTCAGCATTCGCTCTCGGCGAACCGTTGCGGGAACGGCGATCTCTCCCATTCTCAGAACTTACGTTTGCTTTCGATCATTTGTCAATCGAAAGTATCGAACTTTCGATCGAAACCTTGGGAGAAATTGTCTTCTACCGTCTCCCCACGGTCAAGGCCGCATGGTCTATCACCCAGACGGTGTCACCTCGTTCGAACACCTCCAGATTGTCGGGATGGGCCATTCGGGAAGTGACATGCTCGAGCAGCGCTTGCCAAGACCGGCGATCACTGAAGCCCGCGTACACGAGGTTGCCGTTGCGCACGACGGCCGGACGGTCGTCCAGGTATGTGCCACCGCCGTATCGCGCCAGAACCATCACATCGGAGCCGTCCTCGAGGACGTCGGTCCACCACCCGGCCGGGGTGCCCCACGGCGACACCACAACCGGGCCCGTTTGGCTCAGCGTGGCCACCACCCGCGTTCCCAGCCTGTCGGAGAGACCGCCAGGAAGGGCCAGGTCCGTCCAGGCGCTCTCCCGGTCCATCACGAGGCTGCGGGCACCGAGGACCACGGTGACGCCCGCATCCAACGCTTGGTCCAGGGCGGCGACCCGTTCCGGGGTCGTGATCTGAAGGCCCGGAGCGAGCACGAGATCGAAGCCGGTCAAATCGTGGGTGGAATCGACGATGGCGACATCGAGTCCGAGCCTGCGGGCCGCGACGTACGCCTCGTGAAGGACCTTGCGGTGGGTCAACCCCTCCCGGTGAGGGTTGATCCCCATCGCCCACGCATCCTTGTAGGAGTGAAGGAGAGCGACGGTCGGCCGAGGTGCGACGTCTCCTGCCGTGCGGATCTCCTCCATCGTCGATCGAATCTCGACGGAGACCCGACGGGATTGGCCGTCATGACGGAGAAGGCCCGAGTGGTATTGCTCCTGACCGAAACGTGCTGCCCGCCATCGGAAGAGCAAGATGGCGTCATACCCATGGAGCGCCGCCTGCCACAACCACACTCGAACCTGGCCATCCGGGACCTGAGGATTCTCGGAAGTCCAGTTGACCGGCCCGACCTGTTGTTCCATCACCCACGCCCGACCCTCCGATCCTGCGGCGCCGGCGTGGAGATCGAGCAGGTAGGCAGTGTCGAGAGGGGTGGCGACACCGTGGGGGTAGTTGTCCATCGAAGCGACGCCTCCGAGCCGGGCGAGTGCCCTGGCGTCGACCGCGAGGTCCTCGCAGTAGAGGTTGGTCGTGATCTCCGTGTTCGGAGGGGTGCCGGCCCGAATGATCTCGAACTGCGCCCCACAGAAAGCCACGCTCTGGTCGGAGGCGAACTTGGCATGGGCCAGCCGGAGAGCAGGGTGGTGCGTGGTCATGGTCGGCACCGGCAGCCGGACGCTCTCGAAACTCGGATAGGTCTGCGACCAGAAGGAGGTCCCCCACTGGCGGTTGAGCTCATCGATGGACCCGAAGCGGTGCTCCAGCCATTCGGTGAAGGCGGCCTGACATTCGTCGCACCAACAGCGAGCCGAGTCGTGGTTCCCTGGCTCGTTGTCCACCTGCCAGGCAACGACGTCGGGGTGCGAGCCAAACCGGTCGACCATGGCTCCCACGATTCGCGCGGATTCCTCCCTGTAGGCCGATGAGGTGGTGCACGTGTGACGCCGGCTCCCATACGCTCGGCGCCGACCGTCCGGGTTCACGCCCAACACGTCCGGCCGCTCCAGAACGAGCCACACCGGAGGGGTCGCCGTCGGGGTACCCATCACCAACTTCATCCCGGCTTGCGCCACCAACTCGACGGTTCGGTCCAGGACGCGCCAGTCGAATCGACCGCGTTCTGGTTCGATCGTGGACCACGCGAACTCGCCGATCCTCACCAGGTCGAGGCCTAGGTCTGCCATTTCGCGCACGTCGACCGGCCACCGGTCCTCCGGCCACTGCTCCGGGTAGTAACAGACACCAAACCGCACGGCGAACCCCTGACTAGATGGTTTCCAAGGACGGGCGAGTGTATCTGCGGCCCGAGGTCGATCGAGACAGACCTCGGGACTGCTGCGCTCGCCGACCCACTGGGGCACTCCGGCCCTTCTACCGGGAGCGACCGCGGGTCATTGTGAGGCGTGGGACGGTGGGGCGTCGACGTCTGCCTGACGTCGTCGAAGGAGAGACACATGCGCACACACCGTGGGCACGGCCGATACTCCGGTCGCGCCCATCGAATCTGGGTGTCGTTGACGGCACTGGTCGCTGCGATCACGATCGCGCTACCTGCCAACTCGGCGCCCACCAACCCCGTGGCCGAGGCCAATCATCGAGCGAGCATCACAGTCATGGCGACGACCGACGTCCACGGCTACCTGCTCAACTGGGATTACTTCAACAACAGGCCATTCACCACCGACACGGGCCTCGCCAAGGTGGCGACGCTCGTGGACGAGATCCGGTCCGACCGCGGAGCCGATCACACGCTGCTGCTCGACAACGGCGACACGATCCAGGGCTCGTCGCTGGCGCAGTTCTACGCCAAGGTCGAACCATTCACCGAAACCGGGGTCGAACACCCGATCGCCTCGGTGATGAATGCGATGGACTACGACGCCATGGTCGTGGGCAACCACGAGTTCAACTACGGCGTGCCGTTCCTGCGGACATTCATCGACCAACTGGACTTTCCGGTGCTGGGCGCCAACGTGGTCGAATGGGACACCACAACTCCGGCGCTGACGCCATACGTGATCGAAACGATCAACCTCAAGGGCAAGAAGCCGATTCGCGTCGGGATCCTCGGTGTCACGACGCCAGGATCTGCCATCTGGGACAAGGGTCTCGTGACCGGTGTGGTCGGATTTGAGGGCGGAGTGGAGTACGCCGCCAAGTACGTCCCGATGATGCTCGACGACGGAGCTGACGTCGTGGTCGTTCTCGCTCATTCGGGCGCCACGACCGGGTCCTCCTACGGTGACGCCATTCCGTGGCCCGAGAATTTCGCACGCCTGCTCGCAGAGGAGGTGCCTGGAATCGACGCCATCGTGGCAGGACACTCCCATCGCGACATCCCCCAGGAGATCATCGTCAATCCCGCAACAGGGGACGACGTTCTCCTCACCCAACCGATGAATTGGGGGCGGCGCCTGTCGGTGATCGATCTCGATCTCGAGAAACAGAAAGGCCAATGGGCCGTGATCGCCAGGACGTCGCAGACACTCAACGTGACAGGCGTGGCCGAGAGCACCGAGATCGTGTCTCTCCTCGCCGAACCCCATCAGCGCACGGTCGACTACGTCAACAGCGTCATCGGCACCTCGCTCGAAGAGATGTCACTCGCTGCTGCGAGATATCGCGACGTCCCCGCCCTCGATTTCATCAACTACGTGCAATCCGAGGCAGTGAAGGCGGGGCTGGCCGGCACGGCGTACGAATCCATGCCCGTGCTGTCGATCGCCGCGCCGTTCAACCGGACTGCGGGCATTCCGGATGGAGATGTCTCGGTCCGAGACGTTGCCGGGATGTACATCTACGACAACACCCTGCTGGCGATCGAACTCACCGGTGCCCAGTTGAAGGATTATCTGGAGCGGTCGGCTCAGTTCTTCATCACGCCCAGCGCTCCCGGGCCGTACACACCCGACCAGATCTCGGGGAACGGTCCCGACTACAACTACGACGTGATCTACGGACTGGATTACGACATCGACATCGACCAACCGGCCGGCTCCCGGATCACGAACCTGGAGTTCGACGGGGCGCCCATCGATCCCAACGCGGCCTTCGCCGTGGCGATCAACAACTACCGCCAGAATGGCGGCGGGGGCTTCCCCCATGTCGTGGGAGCACCCATCCTGTGGAATCCGCTCGTGGACATCCGCGAGTCGATCATCGACTGGGTGAAGACGAATGTTGTCATCGACCCTGCGGCTTTCGGCAGCGTCGACTGGCAACTCGTCCAGGGCGGCACACCGGTCGTCGTAGTGCCATAGGAGCGAGCTGGAGGGCAAGGGGCGGCCGGGCGCCGGCCGCCCCTTCCACCCCGACATCGACGTCGAACATCGTATACGATGTTCGATCATGGTCGTCAGTCTCAATCCCAAGGGCACCCTGGCCGAGCAGGCGTACGCCGCCATCAAAGAGGCGATCATCAACCTCGACCTCGGTCCGGGCGATGCAATCGTCGAGGACGAACTGGCCGCCCAGCTCGGTATCTCCAAGACACCGGTCCGGCAAGCGCTCGCGCAGCTCGAACACGAAGGCCTCGTCGTCCGCATCCCCTACCGGGCCACCTACGTCGCCGAGATCGACCCCGCCGACGCCCGCGACCTCATCGAACTCCGATCGGTGCTGGAGGCCGTTGCCACCCGGTCCGCGATGACCGGGCTCTCTGACGAGGACTTCGTCGAAGCCGAGGACCTACTCGACCGGTACGACACGGCAGTCGAGCGAAACAGGCTGCGGGAAGCACACGAGCTCGCCGAGCGGTTCCACGACCTGATCCTCGGTCGCAACTCGAACCGGCACGTCGTTCCATTGTTGGAGTCGTTGAACGCCCAGGTCCGGAGACTGCGGGCACTCGGCGGCGAACACGCCGACCGGGCACGCCGCACCGGTATTGAACATCGAGCCATCCTCGAAGCGATCCGCGCCGGCGACGGCGAAGGAGTCGAACGAGCCGTGAGGACACACCACCACGCCTTCGTCGGACACATCGAAGACGGACGCGTCGACCGGGAGGCCGTCTCTTGAGCAACGCAACCGTTCAGATCTCGCTGACCCTGCGCGACTACCTCCGGGTCGACCGGATGCCGACCACCTGGTGCTCGGGTTGCGGTCTCGGCATCATCATGAACGCAATCGTGCAGGCCGTGCACTACCGAGGCCTCGACAAGAACGACGTGACGATGGTCTCGGGGATCGGCTGCACCGGGCGCATGTCCGGGTACGTCGACTTCAACACCATCCACACGACTCACGGCCGGGCCCCTGCCTTTGCCACCGGCATCAAGATGGCCAACCCGAGCCAGACGGTGATAACGGTCATGGGCGACGGCGACGCAATGTCGATCGGTGGGAACCACCTCGTCCATGCGATCCGCCGCAACATCGGAATGGTTGCGGTGGTGGTCAACAACAACGTGTACGGGTTGACCGGCGGTCAGTCCTCGCCGACGACACCGGTGGGAGGCGTGTCGACCACCGCGTCCATCGGCTCGTTCGAGCGTCCGATGGATCTCGAGGCACTCGCCCGTACCGCCGGTGCCGCCTACTTCGCCCGGGCGACGGTCAACCACACCGCCTCACTCGCCAAGACCGTGGAGAAGGCGCTTGCCATCGACGGTTTCGCACTCGTCGAGGTCGTGTCGAACTGCCACGTCATCTACGGCCGAATGAACGGCATGCCGGAAGCCACCGACATGATCGCCGCCATGGACAAGGACACGGTCCGCACCAACCCGACCCTCCTGCGCCGGGCGAGCCTCTCCCACGCCGTCACCGCCGAGGGTCTCGAGACCGGCGCCGACCTGCTGCGCAAAGAGGGCGTCACGAAAGACGATCGTCAAGGCCGGGGCGTCATCTGGGAGAAGACCGGCTCTGTCGATCTCAGTCACCGATATCGCCAGAAATTCGACAAGGACGACGAGGACGGCGGATGGATGTGACCACGGAGGCCGTCCCGACCGACCACAAGGTGATCACACCCGGTGTCTACGAGATCCGGGTCTACAAGGACTTCTGCAAGGCGTGCGGGTTGTGTGTGGCCTGGTGCCCCCAAAAGGTGCTGGCGCCCGACGAGGAGAACTATCCGCTGACGCCGGGTCTGGACAAGTGCATCGGATGCAAGCTGTGCGAATGGCATTGCCCCGACTTCGCAATCGAAATCGTTGCCCCTGGAGCGGAGGTTGAGGATGTCCACGCCCTCATTCATGAC
>Ga0224510_10001825_pt1 | contig 13559 bp, 11 predicted proteins | sample SF_May12_sed_USG_FD_170161 | JGI IMG/M metagenome (GOLD analysis project Ga0224510, IMG submission 170161) | Sediment microbial communities from San Francisco Bay, California, United States - SF_May12_sed_USGS_4_1 | ecosystem: Environmental > Aquatic > Marine > Sediment | place: USA: California... | reverse complement strand
TCTCATCTGTTATTCCCCTGAGATGGTGGTCGTCGTTTTGTCTATCGTCTCATACTTACCGAGAGACAACAGCTTATGCAAGGGGGCGTCTTGTATTCCACACACTTGGTTAAGCCATGCGATTCCTGCAGAATAGGTAAGAGGAGGAGGTGAAACCACGATGAACACAAAAGCAAGGACGGTATGGTCACTCAACCTTGGCGCGACTCCCCTGGTCGAGAACGCCATGCGGTTTCGTGTCTGGGCTCCGCATGCGACAGAGGTGGCGGTACAATTACTCGGCGAGGGACGGTCCGCAGTTCCATTGCAGCCTGAAGCGCACGGATACTTCGAAGCCATAATCCCACAGGTCGCTCCGCTGACACGCTACCGTTACGTGCTTGATGGATCAAAGGAGCGGCCAGACCCTGCGTCTCGATTCCAACCGGAGGGGGTCCATGGCCCATCGGCCGTCGTGGATCCCAATGCCTTTCAGTGGATGGATCAGTCCTGGAATGGCCTCCCCCTCAAGGATTTCATCATCTATGAATTACATGTCGGCACCTTCACGAACGAAGGTACCTTTGAGGCGGTGATTCCCCATTTACGTTACTTGAAAGAGACCGTCGGGATCACAGCCATCGAACTGATGCCGGTTGCACAGTTTCCAGGCCGGCGCAATTGGGGGTATGACGGCGCATCCCCGTTCGCCGTTCAATCAAGTTATGGGGGGCCGGATGGATTAAAGCGATTGGTGAATGCGTGCCACAAGATAGGGCTCGCCGTCATCCTCGATGTGGTTTACAACCATCTCGGTCCCGAGGGCAATTACCTCGGCGACTTCGGGCCCTATTTTACCGATCACTACCAGACGCCCTGGGGATTGGCCATCAACTATGACGGTCCGGAGAGCGATGCCGTTCGACAGTATGTCATCGGCAATGCATTGTATTGGGTGACGGAGTATCACATCGATGCGCTCCGACTGGACGCGATCCACGGCATTTTCGATTTCAGTGCCCATCACATACTGAAAGAGTTAACCCTTGCCGTTCATCAACAGGCAGGGTGCTTGGGCCGCCAGATCTTCGTGATCGCGGAAAGTGACCTAAATGATGTGCGAATCATTAATTTGCCGACATCCGGCGGATATGGTCTCGATGGGCAGTGGAACGACGATTTCCATCACGCCTTGCGCGTCTCGCTCACCGGTGAACGGGCAGGATATTACGAGGACTTTCGTGGCTTGAAAGATCTCGGAACCGCCCTGCGCGAGGGATTTGTGTACAGCGGGCAGCATTCGGCGTATCGCCGGCGGCGACACGGGAATTCGCCGGAACATTGTCGCCCGTCGCAGTTCGTCGTGTTCTCCCAAAATCATGACCAGATCGGGAACCGCGCGGTCGGTGACCGATTAAGTACGCAGCTTCCGTTGGAGGCCCTCAAGGTCGCACGTGCGACGGTCCTCCTTTCTCCGAATATTCCGCTCCTGTTCATGGGGGAGGAGTATGGCGAACGAGCGCCGTTTCAATATTTCATTGAGCATGGAGATCCGGACTTGGTTGAAGCGGTGCGGCAGGGGCGGCGAAGGGAGTTTGCCCACTTTGGGTGGAAGCCGGAAGAGATTCCCGATCCACAAGACCCTGCGACGCTTGAGCGATGCCGATTGGATCGTACGGACCTTGATGATCGGCAAACCGGACTGCTCCGTTGGACCCACGCCCTGATTCAGCTGAGGAAAGCCGTTCCGGTATTGGCTGCCGGCGACGCAGAGACCTTGCACCATTCAGTGTGGGTGTTTGAGAAGGAAGAGTTGCTGGTGATGCATCGCTGGTCCACTACGGGAGACCAGGCGTTGCTTCTCCTAGGATTCAAGAAGACCCCCGTGGTCTGTCCGCTCACTGCCCCAGTGGGGGTGTGGCAACGGCGGTTGAGTTCGGGAGCGGAGGAGTTCGGTGGAAGCGGAGCAGATGACCTGCCACCACGATTGGCGATTCAGGCTCAGGGAACGCCGGTGACAGTCCCTGGATATTCCGCGACGGTCTATGTCCTATCGGAAGACCGGTCTCTGGAGTGAGCCAAGAGCGCCGATCGGTGCCGTTTGTCTCTTGAACATGCTCAATGAGAGGGGAGGTGTGTGATGCCTGTTTCGTATGTCACGCGAGTACTCGATCGGTCATTCGATTGGTTGTCCACCTCGGGAATCCGCGTCGTCTTGATTGCGACGGCTATGCTGGTCGCGTTCTCGCTCCTGCAGCGAGGAGTGGGGAAGCTCCGCAGGCTGTACGAAGGCACATTGCCCGGTCCGGCCGAGATCCAGCGCGCGAGTACGCTGACGCAGATTGTCAGAGATGTGGCGCGGCTCGTGATCTTCTTTGTGGGGATCATGATGATCTTGTCGGAAATGGGGATTGACTTGAAGCCCGTGTTGGCGGCGGCCGGGCTCGGGGGATTGGCCATTGGCTTCGGTGCGCAAAGCCTTGTGAAGGATGTGATCTCAGGATTCTTTATCCTGTTGGAGAATTCCATTCGGGTCGGAGATGTCGTTGAAGTTGCCGGAGTGTCCGGTCTCGTTGAACAAATCGAACTTCGGTCCATCAGATTGCGGGATTTATCCGGCAATGTTCATGTCGTGCCGAACGGAGTGATCGACAAGGTCAAGAACATGACAAAGGGTTACTCCTATTATGTGTTCGATGTCGGCGTCGCCTACCGAGAAGATGTCGATGAGGTCATGGTCACCCTGAAGTCAATCGCCGACGAGTTGCAGACTGATCCGAATTTCAAAGACGACATACTGGAACCGTTGGAGATGCTCGGGGTGGATCAATTTGCCGATTCCGCCGTCATCATCAAGTGCCGGATCAAGACGCACCCTATCAAACAATGGCGTATCGGGCGCGAGATGAATCGGCGCATCAAGAAGACATTCGATGCCAAGGGGATCGAAATTCCATTCCCTCACCAGACGATCTATTGGGGCGAGCCGAAACAGGGAGCGCCGCAGCCATTGTATGTCGCGGGGTGGCAGCCTTCTCAGCCGGTATCCCGCTAGGGGACTTTGGCCGAACGAACGGGAACCGGTATGAACCACGCGAAATCGGCGCAGGCGACAGCCGGCCTGTCCCGCAAGCCACAACACGAATGGGCCGATTGGCCGGATGAAAAACTGCTCGACCTGCGGCTCTGCGACCTTCATCTCACTGTGGAGGGAAGCCAGATTATGAAGCAGATCTGCCAGCTCGATGATGAATTGGCTGCACGAGGGCTCCTCTTCCATCCACATTTCTGGCTCTCCGACGAATGGTTCTCGCCGGACGGAGTTCCTGGCATCGCCGTGCCATTCTATCTCGCCCATCCAAGGCTGGCTCAACTGGAACTGGCTCAGATGCTGGAGGTCGAAGGCGGAACGCCGGAATGGTGCATGCGCATTCTCCGGCACGAAGCCGGGCATGCGTTGGACAATGCCTATCGCCTGCGGCGCCGACGGGACCGTCAAACCGTGTTCGGCAAATCAACGCAGCCCTATCCGAAGTGTTATACCCCCAAACCGTACAGTAAGAACTACGTGCTTCATCTCGATATGTGGTATGCACAGAGCCATCCCGATGAAGACTTTGCCGAAACCTTCGCCGTCTGGCTGAATCCCCAGTCGCTCTGGCGGGAACGGTATGCGGATTGGCCGGCTCTCAAAAAGCTGGAATACATGGATCGGTTGATGGCCTCGTTGGTCGAGGCACGACCGTTGGTGACGAGCAAGCAACATGTGGACTCGCTGCCTCGGCTTCGACGGACCTTACGGAAACACTATGAGCAGAAACACGCGCACTATGAAACGCCTCACCCGACGTTCTATGACCGCGACTTGCATCGACTCTTTTCCGCTGCTTCCGAGCATCGGGCCAATCTCTCGGCGGTGCGGTTTCTCACGCGTATTCGCCGGGACGTGTGTCGGGAGGTGGCAGCCTGGACCGGGGAATATCAGTACACGATCGACCGTGTGTTCGAGGACATCGTCACACGCTGTCGGGAACAGCGTCTCCGGCTGGCCATCTCGGAGGAAAAGGCGACACTTGATGTCACGATTCTCCTGACGGTCCAAACGATGAACTATCTGCACAGCGGCCATCATCGGGTGGCGTTATGAAGCCGCTCCGCGTCCTCGTCCTGGTCCACGAAGACCTCGTTCCGCCGGATACAGCCGACGGGGTCGACCTGGGTACCGTTGAGTGGAGGACGGAATACGAAGTCGTCACCACGCTGCGCGAGCTGGGACATGAGGTGCGTCCGCTCGGTGTCCAACACGAGCTCGCCGTCATCCGGCATGCGGTGGATGATTGGAAACCTCACATTGCCTTCAATCTGCTGGAGGAATTCAGCGGGGTGGCCATCTATGATCAGAACGTGGTGTCGTACCTCGAATTGCTCAAGGTGCCGTACACGGGTTGTAACCCCAGAGGGTTGATGTTGGCCCGCGATAAAGGGTTGGCCAAGAAGATTCTCTTTTACCATCGTATTCCAATTCCGGAGTTCATCACGGTCCCGTTAGGTCGTTCGATCAAACGGCCGAAGGAACTGGCATTCCCATTGATCGTCAAATCCGTCTCGGAGGAAGCCTCGCTGGGTATTTCTCAGGCTTCGATCGTGGATGATGACGACAAGTTACAAGAGCGGGTCAGGTTCATCCACCAGAGTCTCGGTACGGGTGCGTTGGTGGAACGGTACATCGAAGGGCGTGAATTGTATGTCGGTGTCATGGGCAATCATCGGCTGCAAGTATTCCCTGTTTGGGAGCTCGATATGAGCCGATTACCGGAGGAAACCAGAAAGATCGCCACGGCGCGCGTGAAGTGGAGTCGGGCGTACCGGCAGAAATATGGCCTCCGGTCGAATACGGCCGGTGATCTGACGGAATCGCAACGACACGTGCTTCAGAGCCTCGCCAAACGTGTCTACCGCAGCCTGGGACTCAGCGGGTATGCGAGGATTGATGTTCGACTTGATCCGACGGGACAGGTCTATGTGCTCGAAGCGAATCCGAATCCTCACATAGGCATGGTCGAGGATTTTGCCTCCTCCGCCGTCGGCGCGGAGCTTCAGTACGCGGCTCTGCTCCAACGGATTCTTGATCTTGGCCTGCGGTGGCATCCGCACGTCACGCCGTCCGACAGAACGACTCCGGTTCCAAGCCGGGTCGGCGAAGGTCCGGACGGCATCACCCTGCCTTGAAGTAGAGGACCGACAGGGGCGGCAGGGTGAGGACAACAGAATTCGGAAATCCGTGCGCAGCAATCGCCTCAGCCATCACACCGCCCCCGTTGCCCACATTGCTCCCGCCATAGGTTTCGGCGTCGCTGTTCAATAACTCACGGTAGTGGCCTAACGTGGGCACGCCGATTCGGTATTCGTAGCGAGGAACCGGTGTGAAGTTGCAGACGCAGACGACTTGATTGTTGGAATCTTTGGCCCTACGGAGAAATGAGATGACCGAATGCTCCGTGTCATTAATGTCGATCCACTGGAATCCGGTCCAATCGTAATCGACTTCATACAGCGCCGGCTCGTTCCGATAGAGCCAGTTGAGATCGCGGACGTACCGTTGCAGGCCCGCATGCGATTCATGTTGGCAAAGATGCCACTGAAGGCTGTCATCATGGTTCCACTCCCACCACTGGCCGAATTCTCCTCCCATAAAGAGCATGTTCTTTCCCGGATGGCCATACATGTAGCCATAGAGGGCACGCAGGTTGGCGAAGCGCTGCCAGTTGTCCCCGGGCATCTTGTCGAGCAAGGCCTTCTTTCCATGCACGACTTCATCGTGGGACAGCACGAGGACGAAATTTTCTTGAAACGCGTAGAGCAATCCGAAGGTAATTTGATTCTGGTGGAATTTACGATGGATGGAGTCCTTTTCAAAATAGTCCAGCATGTCGTGCATCCAACCCATGTTCCACTTGAATGTGAAGCCCAACCCTCCTGTATAGGTCGGTTTCGACACTCCAGGCCAGGCAGTGGATTCTTCAGCAATTGTGATGGCACCTGGGTGTTCCTGGTGGACCAAGACATTTAACTCCTTGAGGAAGGAGACGGCCGCGAGGTTTTCGTTCCCCCCAAACTGATTGGGGATCCATTCACCGGCTTTTCTTCCGTAGTCGAGGTACAACATCGAGGCCACCGCATCTACGCGAAGCCCGTCGATGTGGTATTTGTCCAACCAGAAGAGCGCACTATTCTGGAGAAAATTCTTCACCTCCACCCGCCCGTAGTTGAAGATGCGGCTCTTCCATTCCGGATGATAGCCGAGGCGCGGGTCCTCGTGATCGTAGAGGTGTGTGCCGTCGAACCAGGCCAGTCCGTGCGCGTCATCCGGGAAGTGCGCTGGTGCCCAATCCATGATGATACCGATTCCCGCTTGATGAGCGGCGTCGACGAACGCCATGAAGTCTTCCGGCGGGCCGAATCGGCTGGTGGCGGCAAAGTAGCCGGTGGCCTGGTAACCCCACGATCCGTCGAATGGATGTTCGGTAACCGGCATCAGTTCAATGTGGGTGTAGCCCATGTATTTGACGTAGTGAATAAGTTTGTCGGCCAGTTCCCGATAGGTCAGCCAGCGGTTCTCCTCTTCAGGTACCCGCATCCAGGATCCGAGATGCGCCTCGTAGATGGACATGGGCGCGGTCAATGGATCACGTGTCGCACGGGCGTCCATCCACGCCCCGTCGTTCCATCGGTAGCCGGAAAGATTCTGTACGATTGAGGCCGTGCGAGGACGCAGTTCAGCCGAAAATGCATAGGGGTCGGCTTTGGTGAAGGGGGTCGTGGCTTGGTGAGAGCGGATTTCGTACTTGTAGAGCGTTCCTTCGGGAATATCCGGGACGAACAACTCCCAAAGGCCGGTTGACCCACGCCCCACCATCTGATGGCAGCGACCGTCCCAGTGATTGAAGCCACCCACGACACTGACTCGCATCGCGTTAGGAGCCCAGACGACAAAATGAACGCCGGCAATCCCATCCACGGTGGTGAGATGAGCCCCCAATCTCTCGTAGCCTTTGAACAGTTTCCCCTCTGAAAACAGATGGAGGTCATGGTCGGTGATTAAAAGTGGGAACGCATAGGGATCGTGGCGTTCCGTGACAGTTCCTTCAGAGTCAGTGACGCGGATCCGGTATTTTGGTGTTCCCTTCGGGATGTCGAGGATTCCCTCGAATACTCCTGATTCATGGATGCGGGTCATCGGTATTGGTTTGCGGCCAGCGGTATCAGGAATAATCTGTGCTTCGCTCGCATCGGGTGCGTAGGTGCGGACGGTGAAAGCCTCTCTCCCATTTAGGGTTGTACGATGAGGGCCCAGTACTTCATGAGGGTTCCAGTGTTCGGCCTTGACGAGTCGTTCAAGTTCCAGGTGTTCGAGTAGGGCCATGGTGTTGTCCTCCTGTGTCTCAATAAATCATCACGTCATCCCTATCCTAAGCGTGTGGCTCATGCTAAGTAAGGGGGAGCGAAAGAAAAGGAGTGGAATACATTGCAATCGAGGAGAGTCCAACCGGCACAGCGCAGTTCGCTTGGGGCAAATCCATGCGGGGCGGTCGGCAGATTGCATGAACAGCTCTGTCAGTTGGCGGCGCAGTTCGGCGTGGCTGCGTCTTATGTGGATGAACGTGGCGTTCGTCGAACGGTGAGTGATCGAAGCCTTCGCCAAGTTCTCTCGGTAATGGGTGTGGAAGCGTGGAACTCGCTCCAACTGAGCGAGAGAATGCGCGAGGTTCGTTTGGACCGGTGGCGTGACATGTTGGATCCTGTGATGGTCATACCGGTGGATCGATCGCGCCACGCGGTTCCCGTTCGTTTGCCTGTGGCGGTCGATCAATTGAGGCAGGTCACGCTCGCGTGGAGGCTCGGGAAAGAACAGGGTGGGGCACTGATCGGACGGTGTGTCGGACAACGGGCGAAGATTCTTGGCAAGGCGACGCTCTTTGGCCTTCGTCATTGCGAGGTCGCGCTGTCGTTTCCTGGGAAACTCCCCCTCGGCTACCATTCGCTGGTGGTGGAGGCATCGGGACCAGGGATCAACCGGCGTGCTGCGATGACGGTCATCGTGGTACCAAGTCAGTGCTACCTGCATCCAGCCGTCAAGGATTTCCGTCGAACCTGGGGTATTACGATCCAACTCTATGGCCTCCGCAGCGTCAAAAATTGGGGTATCGGGGATTTTCGGGATCTCAGGGAGATGATTCAGTGGGCCGGGAGCCGACTCGGGGCGGATCTTCTGGGGGTGAATCCACTTCACGCGCTGCCGCCAGGGCAAGTGAGTCCATATTCGCCCTCGAGTCGGCTGTTTCATCACCCGCTCTACCTCGATATCGAAGGCATTCCAGAATTTCGGGAGGCACTGTCAATTCAGAAAAAAGTAAAGACCCCCTCCTTTCAGGCGAAGCTGGCGTCGCTACGCCGGAGCCCGACGGTGCAATATCAAGCCGTGGAACGAGTCAAGCGGCAGATCCTGGAAGAGCTCTTTCGCCTGTTTCAGCGGCACCATCTTGCGCGAAACACAGCGAGGGCCCGCGCATTTCTCAGGTTTGTTCGGAATGAAGGAGAGGCTCTGCAGCGATTCGCGCTCTTTCGGGCCTTAGAAGAACGGATGGCCCGCCGCAGGAAAGGTTCTGGAAGCGATGCGAAGGGGTGGCGTTCTTGGCCACCAGCGTACAGGCATCCTGACTTGCCCGCCGTCAAACAGGCCGCGATTCGGTATCAGAACCGACTGCAATTTTTCCAATATGTCGAATGGCAATGTCAGCAACAACTCCAGGCCGTCCAATCGGCGGCGAAGCGCTCAGGGATGGCGGTTGGTCTCTATAAGGATATGGCAGTCGGGATTGACCCGGGTGGGGCGGATTCCTGGGCGTTTCAGGAGCAGTTGGTCGCAGCCGCTTCGATCGGAACCCCGCCGGAACTGTTTTCTCCCAATGGGCAACGGTGGAATCTGTCCCCCTTTCATCCAAGTCGGATTCGCAAGCAGGGCTATCGCCTATTTGCAGAATGCTATCGCCGCACCATGCAGGCTTGCGGGGTGATCAGAATCGATCATGCCATGGGCCTGTTCCGCCTTTTCTGGATCCCAGAAGAACTCGTACCGGCCCAAGGCACCTATGTGTGCTATCCGGCAGACGATCTTCTGGGCATCCTTGCACTCGAAAGCCAAAGGCAGCAAGTCATGGTCATTGGGGAGGATCTCGGAACGGTGACCCCATCGATTCGGGCCAGTTTGATGGCGGGAGGGTTGCTGTCCTACCGACTCTTGCTCTTTGAGCAAACCACCCGCGGACGATTTGCAAAACCCTCTCGGTTTCCCACGTCCGCCGCCGCTTCCGTGACGACGCACGATCTCCCGACATTGCGGGGTTTTTGGATTGGCCGTGACATCGAGCTGAAGGCTCAACTTGGTCTCTATCGAGACCCGGAATGGATCAAGCATGATATGGTCACTCGTACCCGGGACAAGCAAGCGCTTCTGGATGCCTTAGTAAGGGAACGGCTTCTGCCAGCGGGCTGTCCACGAGACGCGAAGGGGATCCCACAATTGACCGACGAACTCTGCCGAGCTGTCTATGCCTATGTCGCCCGCACACCCAGTCGAATCCTGTTGATCTCCTTGGAAGATCTCTTGGGCGATATCGAGACCCCGAATGTTCCGGGCGAGCATGCCTATCCGTCATGGCGGATCAAAGCCGGTCCTCCCGGCGGCACCTGGGAGGACTGGACGAAGCTCGATCGGGTGCTTATGATGACGCAGACTATCAGTGCTCAGAGAAATCAAGTCTGATCAGTTCATTCCTCTTGGCCTCCCTTGTCGCAGGATATGATCGGGTACCATTCTTATGGATGAAGAGGGGAAGAAGACGCTCGACTCGACCGCTCGTCTGGCGACACTTATTTTTCTTGTCGCCTTGGGCTACCTGCTTTTCGCCACGTTTCGACCCTATTTTTCCGCGCTGATCTGGTCCGCCGTTCTTTCCTATGGACTCTATCCGCAGTATTGCAAAGTCGTGAAGGTGACCGGTGACCGCCGCTCGCTGAGCGCATTGGTGATGAGCGTCGCGGTCACGATCGGTGTGATTCTCCCTCTGGCGTACTTGTCGTTCTTGATCGGAAAAGAATTGGCTCGGACTTACTTGACGGTTGTGTCAACCTTGGAACAGGGGCCGGGTGTGATCGATCAATGGCGCGTCCATCCCTGGGCGACGGCGATCCTAGAGCAGCTTCAGGAATTTCAGCGGATGACCGGCACTGATGTGCGTTCTGTCTTAGTGGATAATTTGGCTCAACTTGGGAGTGCGCTCGTAGAACGGTTGACCCAGGTGGCCAAGAATGTACTGGTCGCCTTGATGGAGCTCAGTATCATCCTGCTCTGCACGTTCTACTTCTTCCGTGACGGCAAGGGGATGGTCGATTCCTTGAGGGATGTGCTGCCGCTCGATGAACCGCACCAACAGTTGGTCGTTCACCGATTCAGCGAGGTGGTGAGGGGCGCCGTCCTCGGCAACACGCTGGTGGCCGCTCTCGAAGGCGTCGTCGGTGGCCTCGCGTTTTGGTTTGCCGGGATTCCGGTCCCTCTGCTGTGGGGAGCCGTGATGGGGATCCTGGCGTACCTGCCGCTTGTCGGGGCCGGGATCGTCTGGCTCCCAGTGGCCCTCTACTCGTTCATCCAGGGCGACGTTGCAGCCGGCGTGATTCTGTGTGTCTCGGGATTCATTATCGCGGTGCTCGACTATGTGGTGCGGACAGTAGTGGTCGGCGAAGCCTCGAAGTTGCATACGCTCCTGACGTTCTTTGCGGTCTTGGGTGGCATCCAGTTCTTCGGATTGGTCGGTATCGTGGCTGGTCCTCTTGTTGTTGCCACTAGTTTTGCTCTTTTGGACAGCTATCGAGCTCAACGGTCTGGTGTGGTGTTGCGCAGCATCGAGTCATGACCCCAGCATGGCGCCAGTGGGTCGGTCAAGCCTGGGGATTCCTCCAATCCGTTACTGAGAAGTTCCTCGCGGACAATGGGTTCTTTCTCACGAGTGCGCTTGCCTTCAACCTCCTGCTCTACTTCGTTCCGCTCTCTCTCTTGATGGTCTCATTGCTCGGGTATACGGTGGTGGACTCCGAGCGCGCGATGAACGAAGTTCAATCTGTCATGCGAGCGTTTCTTCCCCAATCTCAACAGGCGTTGGCGGAAAACTTGGCAGCAATCGTCACTGGGCGCGGACTCCTAGGTTTGGTCGGTCTCGGCTCGTTTGTCGTGTTCAGCAGTTTTCTGTTCGGAACGATTCGAAGCGTGCTCAATCAAATCTTTCATGTGCAGCAGTTTCGTGCGTTCCTCAACGGAGTTGGGATTGATCTCCTCATGACCGTGCTGGTCGCCATCTTACTGTTTGGTGTGGTGATGAATACCTCCTTGGTGACGATGGTGGGGACATTCGCGGAGCGTTATCCGTCCTTGACTCCGGTCTTTACACCCGCGTTGACGCTGTGGGATCGCGTGCTCGGATTTACCGCAACCGTGGTACTATTTTTCGTGTTGTATCGTGTGGCCCCTGCGAGAACACTCCCGGCTGGGGCCTTGTTGCTCGGGGCCTTAAGCGCGACGCTGTTATTTCAATTGGCGCGGTGGGGGTTTACCTGGTATGTGACGATGGCTCAAGCGACCCTTGTCCTGTATGGCGCCTTGAGCGGCCTGATGTTTTTCTTCATGTGGCTCTATTATGCCTCTCTCGTCTTCATCCTTGGAGCCGAAGTCGCCTGGTTTTGGGCAATGAGATCAGAAGCGCGAGGAAAGAACTCTCCCGCCTGACCCTCGACAGAGATGCAGGTAGCGCGGTACTGGGGCCACCTGCAATCAATACCTCTGAGCAGGATGAGAAGCCTCGGAGTTACGGCATGTCGCGGACCCGCCGTTCCAGCTCGGCAATCCGCTTTCGCTCCTCCTCCAAGGACGCGATCAGTGCATGAGTTTCGCGCGCGTGACGCCATCGGGCCCCTAGTGAGGCGATGCCGCTGAGCGCGGCGCCAATGGCGGTCGAGGTGAGTATCACCAGGACTAAGGAGGTTTGGTATTCCCAGACGAGAAACTGGACTGTCACGGGAAACGTGTTTTGTAGGGCAAAGACGGCGATGAGAATCGCCAGAATGAGTGCCAGCAACAGAGACGTCATTGTGCCATACCCTCTAAGTACATGTCTCCCTCCCCCTCAATCATGAGCTCATCGGTGTGTGACTGAGACCTCACCTATTGTTTGCTTCCTGACGTGAATTCATCGTCCTCTTGACGAACGTTCCTAGCAAGAGTCCGGCCAGGATTGCCCGAGTGATGGGGCGGCATACAAGTTGCGTTTTACTAAGAGACAATGAGTCAGAAACGCTCAGACAATGCTGTTTTTCTCCACAAGGCGAGATTCTATCCTGTCCCAAAAGGCTACATGCTCGCCGATGTATCCATGGTCCGGCATGAAGGCCGGACCGGGGCGATTCCGGAAGTGACGCTTCTTGCCATGAAGGAGGCCATCGTTGTCAGAGGAGATTGGCAAAGTGGATGGGACGAATCAACGGGATTCCGACGGACATGTGGCGGAAAGCCTTGACAGGTAGGATGGGCCAATGTCACAATGTGACCTGTGGGTCACTTATGAGCAATTGGTCATTATATGACTGTCGGGATGTGGGAGGTGATTCCGGTGATGATGTCGGTTGTCGGATCGCGCAGCGATCACCAGGAGAGGCGCTTCGGTGACCGTCGAAAGGAAGGAGAGCAGGCAGTTGGTGCCTCACGTTCTAACCCGGTGCTCAGTGAGAGGGGCAAGAGTGACCGAGCCTCCGGGAGCGAAGAGGACTGCCGAGGGGAGGGGGAGCGACATTGGAAGCTCTTGGTGTGGGATCAGGATGGAAGCTGCCATGAGGGGACAACGCCCTGTGTCATTGAAACAACGCTGTTTGTCGAGTCAACCTGGATGGCGCCCATCGGTTCGGATGTCACCATCAGCCTTGTCCCAGGAGAGGAGGATGCGGTGGGGCAAGAGCTCATTCAGGGGACGGTCGTGTGGCACTGTCCGCAGGACGACGAATTTAAGAATAAAGCGGGGTTCGGCGTTCGCCTGCACCCGCAATCGGCTGATACGTCTAGTCCAGACCTTAGCGCCCGACTCGAAGGGGGTCCCCTGAAGTTGATATGTGGAAATGTCAAGCCAGTTGGTCGTGGACGGGAAGAATCGGACGGGTATCAGCGGATGACGGTGGGCCGATTGATAACAGTCTGATCGGGAATGGATTTTGTCTGAAGGAACATTTCTCCCGTGTGTCGTGCAGCCCCGGCCCATCACAAAAAGGGGATGTGAGGCAAACTAAACCCGCATATGACACTCAGGAAGAGAGGTGAATTATGGCGGAGAATCGGACGGAAATGATGGTTGCCGGGATGTCATTTCTAGCTGGATGTCTTGTCGGCGGAGCAGCCGGGTTGCTGTATGCATCACAGTCAGGGATGAGAGCCCGGTGTCATTTGGGGAATCTTGCGGGGGATGGATGATGCGGGATTCATTCAT
>Ga0224510_10001822_pt1 | contig 13569 bp, 13 predicted proteins | sample SF_May12_sed_USG_FD_170161 | JGI IMG/M metagenome (GOLD analysis project Ga0224510, IMG submission 170161) | Sediment microbial communities from San Francisco Bay, California, United States - SF_May12_sed_USGS_4_1 | ecosystem: Environmental > Aquatic > Marine > Sediment | place: USA: California... | reverse complement strand
CATCGCACCGCTTGGGCCTTGAACTCCTTGGTGAACTTGCAAGGACTGATCACACTCGCTCTGGAGCTCACGATCGACCATCCTTTGGTCAGACACCGCAACACCAGCCGGAATCGCCGGCCCCAGAGCGTGGACTACTCGATATCAGCAAGAACGACAACGCTCCTCTGGGACGAGCAGACCCGGCAAACGCGCTCGGTTCCGTTGTAGCATCGCGTCAACCGAGACGTCCGATATTCGGCGAGTTCTGGGGTGTCCTGATGCAGCTCTGGACGTGCCGATCTGGAGTGGCCTGACGGACCTCGCCCTGGCGGTGATACCGAGTGGCCCAGTGGCCACCCGCCATGATCCTGTCTCTCACCGGGGAGGCGACGACCTCTCCAGCGAGGAGTCTCAAGCGTTAGTGGTCGACGTACTGCCGGTCCCATGAACGGGACGTGTCGTGACACGACGCGCTCCCAAGAATGGCGACCGCCTCGAGGTGCAGCTGCAGTCATTTGACCCCGGTCGACCGGAGGGCTCCATAACCGAAGAGGCCCGGGCCGAGGTGGGCCCCACGATCAGGATCACCCCACCCGGCGGTGCACCCTCGGCCCGTTCCCGACCATCCCGTCCGGCGGCGGGACTACCGGCCCGATCCGCTTGCGGTGGTGGCGAGCGATTTCCTCGGATCGAAGAAAGGGCGTTCGACGACGGTCGCCCGCCGGATTCCGATGTCGGTGGCGACGTCGACCTCGGCACCGAGCCCGACATGCGCCACCGCAACCATGGCCAGCGCGATGTTCTGGTCCAACCGGGGTGAATGGATCGCCGAGGTGACCTTGCCGACCGCCGCACCGTCGTGGTGAACCGGCCAGAACGACGTGTTGGGGCCGGCCAGCGGCTCGCCGTCGATGACGAGACCGACCTGTCGCCGGTTCACACCCTCGTCGCGGATGCGCCGCAGTGCCTCCTTGCCGATGAAGTCGGCCTCGATGTCGAGGTTGACGAGCCGCTCGAGCCCGAGCTCGTAGGGGTTGGTGGTGATGTCGGCGTCGGCGTGATACGACAGCATGCCACCCTCGATCCGTCGAATCGACGAGGTGTGTCCCGGTTTCAGCCCCAGCGGCGTGCCCGCGGCCATGATCGTCTCCCAGAGCTCGTCGCCCCGCGAGCCGTCGCGCAGGTAGAGCTCGTAGCCGAGCTCGCTCGACCAGCCCGTTCTCGACACAACGAGCGGGATGCCGTCCGACTCGACCTCACGAAGCCAGTAGTACTTCAGGTCGTGAATACCCGGGCCGAACAGTTGCTCCATCACCGAGCCCGATTTCGGACCCTGGAGCTGGAGAGGCGAGACGTCGGGTTCGACGATCTCGACATCGAGACCGGCGTGCACCGCGACACCTTGGGCCCAAAGCAGCACGTCGCTGTCGGCGAGCGAGATCCAGAAGTGGTTCTCGGCCAGCCGGAGCAGCACCGGATCGTTGATGATCCCGCCGTCGGCGTTGGTGATGAGCACGTATTTGCACTGCCCGACCGCCATGGCGGACAGGTCGCGGGGTGTGAGCGTCTGCACGAACGCCGCAGCGTCGGGGCCGGTGATCTCGACCTGGCGTTCGACGGCGACGTCGCACAGGATGGCGTCGTTCACCAGGTTCCAGAAGTTCTGGACGGGGTCGCCGAAATCCCGCGGGATGTACATGTGGTTGTAGACGGAGAAGCCCTGGGCGCCCCACCGGACCGTGGCGTCAAAATACGGCGATTTGCGGATCTGGGTCCCGAACCCGAACCCGTGCGGGCGATTGTCGTGCGTGCGGTCGTGTGTCATGCGGATTCGAGGGGGAGTTCGGGGGTGAGCCAGCCCAGCCGGTCGACGAGTTCTTCGGTGAGGCGAATCAGCTCGTCGCCCATCTGTTGCCGGAACGACGGCGAGAAGACCCGCACGGAGCCGGTGGCGCCGATCGACATCGTCGGCGCCTGCCCGGGCGGACCGAGTGGAGCGGCCACCGAGCACATGCCCCGTTCGAGCTCCTCGACGCATTCGGCGAAGCCTCGCCGGCGGATCTGCTCGAACTCGGCCTCCAGCTCGTCAGGGTCGGTGAGTGTGGCATCGGTGTAGGCCCGCAATCTGCCGATGGCGGCCCGTGCCACGTCGGGCGAGAACGCCGCCACGGCCTTCGAGCACGAGCAGGCATGCAGGGGTCGCTTGCCGAGGCCGGGATGCAGAAAGGAAACGCCGGTGTCGGGGGTCTCGACATGGATGATCTCGACCGCCCGGCCACGGAGGCGCGACAGGAAGAACGCAACACCGTCGGCGTCCGCGGCCTGCCGGAGTACCGGGGAGATGGCCTCCACCAGGAGCTGATCGGACTGGTCGGTTTCGGTGATCCGTTTGAGCCGGGTGCCGATGGCGAAGCGGCCCCGAGCGACTGGATCGAGGAGGCCGCCGTCGACGAGGTCCTGCACCAGCCGGTAGGCCGAGGCCCTCGGCAGATCCGAGTGGGCGCAGATGTCGGCGACGGTCGCCTCGCCCTTCTGGCCGACGATCTCCAGAATCAACGTCAAACGTTCGAGATGCACGAAGATTTCTCCGATGAGCTTGTCGGTGAGAAGTCTTGTGTCTCACCTTGCAAGAATGGAAGTCTCACTCTACGATAACTCTCTGGTCGTGCGCAAAGGAGTCTCAAAAATGAGTGCAGCGTCGGAATCGGACAGCGAGTGCTGCGGACCGGGCTACGCCAGCCCCGCCGACGCCATCAAGGCCCCACGGGAGACACTGCTCTACACGGTTGCCCTCTACACCGGGACAGGCCTCCAGAAACCCGACTACCTCGCCACGATCGACGCCGACCCCGAGAGCCCGACCTATTCCCAGGTGATCCACCGCCTCGAGATGCCCAACATCGGCGATGAGCTTCACCACACCGGTTGGAACGCCTGCTCGTCGTGCCACGACGATGCGTCGATGAGCCGCCAGTACCTCCTCCTCCCCGGCGTGCGATCGAACAACATCTACGTCGTCGACACCGCGACCGAACCCCGTGCCCCCCGGCTCCACACGGTCGTCGACGGGGCCGAGATCAAGGAGAAAACGAACCTTTCGGGCCCCCACACCGTGCACTGCCTTGGCTCGGAGATCATCATCTCGTTCCTCGGCGACGCCAGGGGCGAGGCACCGGGCGGCTACCTCCACCTCGACTCCGATTTCGAGATCGTCGGACGGTGGGAGAACTCGATGGGCGACATCCCCTTCGGATACGACTTCTGGTACCAACCCCGCCACAACGTCATGATCAGCTCCGAGTGGGCGGCGCCGAACACCTTCATGCCGGGTTTCGACCTGGAGGAGGTCGGTCATCTCAAGTACGGCCGCCGCCTCCACGTCTGGGACTTCGAGAAGCGCGAACCGATCCAGACCATGTACCTGGGCGAGGACGGCCTGCTTCCGCTCGAAGTCAAGTTCCACCACGACCCCGACTCGACCCACGGGTTCTGCTGCGCCGCACTCAGCTCCAACATCATCCACTTCTGGCAGGGCGACGACGACACCTGGCAGTGGGAGAAGACGGTCGACGTCGACAACGAGATGCACCCCGAGTGGCCCATCCCGCTGCCCGGTGTGATGTCGGCCCTGCTCGTGTCGATGGACGACCGGTTCCTCTACATCAACAACTGGCTGCACGGCGACATGCGTCAGTACGACATCACCGACCCCCATCACCCGAAGTTGACCGGCCAGGTGTGGATGGGCGGCCTGCTCGGCCGGGCGCCGGAGGTCAACGGCGTCGAGATCGCCGGTGGTCCACAGATGTTCCAGCTGTCACTCGACGGCAGGCGACTCTACGTCACGACCTCACTGTTCTCGACCTGGGACAACCAGTTCTATCCCGAGATCCGCACCAAGGGCGGGGTGATGGTCATGATCGACTGCGACACCGAGAACGGCGGCATGACGATCAACGAGGACTTCATGGTCGATTTCGGCTCCGAACCCAACGGCCCCAGCCGTTGCCACGAAACCCGCTACCCGGGTGGCGACTGCACGAGCGACATCTGGCTGTGAGGCAACCGGTCATGACCGCCACCCACACCATCACCATCGCCAACCGCTCGGACCGGACCTACGTCGTGGAAGCCGACCGGCCGCTTCTCGACACGCTGCTCGAACACGGCGTCGACCTGCCCTACGGCTGCCGCTACGGAGGTTGTATCACCTGCGCCGCCAAGGTGACCGCCGGCGAGGTCGACCAGCAGGAGCAGGTGGCGCTCAACAACCGCCAGATCGGCCACGGCTACGCCGTGCTCTGCGTCGCCCGCCCGCTCTCCGACTGCACCATCGAAGTCGGCGTCGACAGCCACGACAAGCTCTATCGAAACCCGTTTCTCGATCCGCTCGAACCCCACGAACTGAAGGCCGACATCGCCGCGCCGAAGGAGCCGTGATATGCCCGAAGCCGACATCGAACGCCGCTACGACTACAGCTCCGAGTATCTGGCCGGAGTCCTTCGGTCGGTCACGACCATCGCCATGGTCGGAGCCAGCGCCGACAAGACGAAGTTCAGCTACGGCGTCCTTCGGGTGTTGCACGAGATCGGGTACGACATGGCGCCCGTCAACCCGAACCCGGACGTGACCGAGATCCGCGGCATCAAAGTGTGGCGCTCCCTCGACGCGATCGACCGACCCGTCGACATGGTCGAGGTGTTCCGACCCAGCGAAGAGCTCTACGGCATCGCCGAGCAGGCCATCGCCATCGGCGCCAAGGTCCTGTGGGGCCAGATCGGCGTCTACGACGACCGGGCCGCCGCACTGGCCGAGGACGCCGGCCTGGCGGTCGTCATGGACCGGTGCCCGAAAATCGAGCTGTTCCGGCCCTTCTGGAAACCCCGACTCGATCTCGAGATCTGACCGCAACGAGGAGTGAAGATGAACAACCCCGACATTGTGCTGCGACAGGACCACGACGGCGTGACGATCCTGACGCTCAACGCACCCGACACGATCAATGCGCTCTCCGAAGCGATGCTCGAGTCGCTCTCCGCGGCGCTCGATCGGATCGCCCAGGATCGGTCGGTCAAAGCCGTGATTCTTCGCAGTGCCGCAAAACACTTCTGCTCCGGCCACAACCTCAAGGAGATGACCGCCCGGCGCGAGGATGACGACGGCGGCTTCCAGTACTTCCAGGACCTTTTCGCCACCTGCTCGGCGATGATGCAGCGCATCGTCAACCTACCTCAACCGGTGATCGCCGAGGTGAAGGGCATTGCGACGGCGGCCGGCTGCCAACTCGTGGCCTCCTGTGACCTGGCCGTGGCATCCGACGACGCCACCTTCGCCACCTCCGGCGTGAACATCGGGCTGTTCTGCTCGACGCCGATGGTGGCGCTCAGCCGCAACGTCGGCCGCAAAGCGGCTATGGAGATGCTGCTGCTCGGCGAGTTCGTGCCGGCCCATCGAGCTGCCGAGCTGGGGCTCGTCAACCGCGTCGTTCCCCGAGATGCGCTGGAGGACACGGCGATGGAAGTGGCCTGCACGATCGCCGACAAGTCGCCGGCCGCGGTCAAGATCGGCAAGCGGGCGTTCTACGACCAGCTCGACATGCCACTCGCCGAGGCCTACGCGTTCACTGGTCGGGTGATGGCCGAGAACATGATGTCACGAGACGCGGAGGCCGGGATCGGCGCCTTCACCCGAAAAGAACCGATGCCCGCCTGGACCGGTGAGTGACGAAACCTCATCGACCGCCAGAGCGGACGCACGGCGTGCGCCGGCGATCACTGAGTCGAATCGATGATCAACGTTCGCAGCGAAGCGACCAGGTCGTCGTCGCCGTGAATCGTCAGCCCGTCGATCGGGCCGCGACCCCAGGCCCACAGATTCAGATCGAGCGCCGGACCGCTGAGCTCGGCTGACGGGGTCGGACTCGATTCGGGATCGACCACGACGATCGTCGGCTCGTCGATGTAGTCGGTACCCCTGGGTGAGCGACCGCTGATCGTGCCGAAGTCCAACAGCCAGCGGTCGCCGGTGTCGACGGCGTGGACACCGAGCAGGCGGTCCCCCGGCTTGTGGTCGGCCCACTCCGGTACTCCCCCGGCCATGACGGTGACCAGCTCGTCGAATCCGTCGGCGGCCAGCAGGGACCCGACATCGGGGGCGGGACCGCCGGTGGCCAGCACCGCGTCGAAGCAGTGGATCAACGCCTCATGGGTCTGGCGGCGGATACTGAAGTCGACCGTCTTGTGCTCCGGGTGCCAGGTCCAGGTCGGATCGTCGAACGGGGCCTTATCGAGGGCTCCGCACAGGCGATCATTGGCGTCGATCAGCTGTGCCCGCAACGCGGCCGGCACGGCTCGATCGGGCATCACCGCCGCCTCCACCGGCGCCGGTCGGTTCTCGATGATCCACGCCCAGAACGACTGAACCTCGGTGAGATGCCAGATCAGGTCGGCCATCGTCCAGTCGCCACAGGTTTCGACCGGACGATCGAGTCGCTCCGGGTCGGCCAGCTCGACCAGGTGCCGGGTGAACCGGGCGATCGCCTCGGTCCCCAGCACCTCGGGATGCATACCGAACCGGTCGGTCATGGATCTACTTGCCGCTTTCGTGGGCGCCGAGCACGACTGGAACCACCATCGGTCGGAGTTTGGTTCGCCGGTTGATGAAGCGGCCGACCGCCCGGCGGGCGATGCGTTCGATCTCGTCGCGGCCACGTTTGCCGTCGGCCAGCGCCTGCTCCACCGCCTCCCGGACGGCCAGCGTCGCTTCCTTGCGGAGCAGATCGCCTTCGTCGCCCTCGACCCAACCACGGCTTACGATCTCCGGTTCGCGGAGCAGCTCGGCCGAGGCTCCGACGATCGAGATCGGCACGATGATGCCGACGAAACCCTCCTGACCGAGGATGCGGCGATCGATGAGCACGCTGTGGTCCAGGGGTCCGATCGACCCGGCGATGTAGATGTAGTCGGCCGGGATCTCCTCGCCTCGGCGAAGGCCCTCGTCGGTAAGGATCACCGAGTCACCGTCGGAGCACACCATGATCTTGTCGGCAGGCTGGCCCATTCCGGCGGCCAACCGTGCGTGTTCGGCCATGTGGCGGTACTCGCCGTGGACTGGAATGAACCACTCGGGTTGCACGATCGAGTGCATGACCCGCAGCTCTTCGGCCTTGGCGTGGCCGGTGGCGTGGACCCTGGCGATCCCCGAGTGCACCACCTCGGCGCCCCGGCGGATCAGGCCGTCGATCACCCGGGACACGCTGGATTCGTTGCCGGGAATCGGATGCGACGACAGGATCACGCAGTCGCCCTCGTGGACCGACAGCCAGCGGTTCTCGCCGTTGGCCATACGGGCCAGCGCCGAGAGCGGCTCGCCCTGGGAGCCGGTGGAGATGACGCAGAGGTCACCGTCGGGAACGTCGTCGACATCCTCGATGGCCCGAAGCTTGGCGTCGGGGATGTGCAGCAGGCCCATCTGGCGGGCCAGCGCCACGTTGGAGTTCATCGAGCGGCCCATGGTGGCGATCGTCCGGCCGGTGGCGATGGCGGCATCGGCGATCTGCTGCACCCGATGGATGTGGCTGGCGAAGCAGGCGATGATCAATCGCCGACCTTCCCGGGCCCGGAAGAGATCCTGGAGCGACTGACCGATCGAGGTCTCGGACTCGGAGAAACCGGCCGACTCGGCGTTGGTCGAATCGCAGAGGAACAGCCGAATGCCGTCGTCCTTGGCCAGGTGGCCCAGGCCGGCCAGATCGGTGAGGCGCTGATCGACCGGTGTCATGTCGAGTTTGAAGTCGCCGCTGTGCAGGATGACGCCCTGTGGTGTGTGGAAGGCGGTGGCGAAGCCGTGTGGCACCGAGTGGGTGACCGGGAAGAACTCCATGTCGAACGGTCCGACCTGGATGCGGTCGTTGTCGCTCACCTCGATGAAGGTCGCCTGGTCGAGCACGCCCCGCTCCCCGATTCGACCCTTGGCCATGCCGATGGTCAGCGGCGAGCCGATGACCTGCAGCGGCATCTCCTCGAGCAGGAAACTGAGGGCGCCGATGTGGTCCTCGTGACCGTGGGTGGCCACCACGCCCTCGATCCGATGGGCGTTCTCCCGCAGGTACGTGAAGTCGGGCAGGATGATGTCGACGCCGGCATGATCGGCCTCGGGGAACATGAGCCCGCAGTCGATGAGCATGATGCGGCCATCGACCTCGATGGCGGCACAGTTGCGGCCGATCTCACCGAGACCGCCAAGGAAGGAGATGCGAACGGGAGCGGCCATCAGGACACGCTCCGCCCGAGATCGGCGAGAACCGCTCGAGCAAGATCGTCCTGGTTGTCGGGCGCGGGGCCCATGGGCAGTCGACAGTGTCCCACAGGGACTCCGATCAGGTTCATCAGTGCCTTGGTCGGCACCGGGTTGGGGGCGAGGTCCCCCGTTTCGTAGGCGAAGGACGGCAGCATCAGGGCGTTGAGCCGTTGGGCTTCCGCCACCTTGCCGTCGGTGTAGGCGGCGATCATGTCGGCCATCTCCCGGCCTACCCAGTGGGTGGCCACCCCGATGACGCCAACGGCCCCCACCGCCAGTAGCGGCAGGGTCAACCCGTCGTCGCCGGAGTAGTACTGCAGGTCGGTTTTGGCGATGATCCGGGCCGACGCGCCCGGATTGCCGGCCGCATCCTTGACCGCCACGATGTTGTCGACCTCGGCCAGTCTCAGCAGCACCTCGTCGGAGATCTTGCGACCGGTCCGAATCGGAATGTCGTAGAGGATCACCGGAAGGTCGGTTTCGGCCGCCGAAGCCCGAAAGTGGGCCTCGATGCCGGCCTGCGACGGGCGGTTGTAGTACGGGGTGACGGCGAGAATGCCATCGGCGCCGGCCTCGTTCGCCATGTGGGTGTTCTTGATGGCGGTGCGCAGGTCGTTGCTACCGGCCCCGGCGACGAGGGTGTGATCGGGGATGGCCTCCCGGACCGCGACGGTGAGTTCCCGCTGCTCGTCATAGGAGATCGTGGGCGATTCGCCGGTTGTGCCGGCCACCACCACGCCGTCGTTGCCGTTGGCCACCAGATGGCGGGCCAGATTCTGGGCCCGGTCGAGATCGAGGTCGCCGTTGTCGTCGAATGGTGTCACCATCGCGGTGAGGACCGGCCCGAACAGAGCTCGAGGGCGAGTGGACGGTGATGCCGCGTCGGATGTCATGATGAGTCTTTCGGGGTTTCGATGAGCGGGGATTCGGGATGGCCCGGTCGAGCCGGGATTGGCCGGCCCGATCGCGCTTGCGGCCGCATCCCGGGGTTCGCCTCGGGATTCCCTTGCGGGCGCTCGATGGTCGGTTCGCCGTTCAACCTGGCGGTTTCAGCGGCCCTCTCCAATCCGAGCGTAGCGAGTAGATCCTCGTGAAGTTGGAACCACAGGGTGTGGTAGGACAAAATCGTCGGCTTCGTCAGCCAGTCGGTTTCCCCCCGGCGAAGGCGCCGCAGCGCTTCGGTGAACCCCGGACGGTACCGACCAAAGCGGGTCAGCATGGCCTCCAGTTCAGCACACACGGGCCCAATACGGTCGTCGATTTCCCCGAGGGCGGCGATCACGGCGCTGTCGTGGGCCGGGTCGCTGTGATCGTTCAACACCACCGGGTCCCGGTCGAGGATCTGCCAGTCCGTGCAGACGCTAAGCAACTGCTGATTGAGATCGAGGAAGCGGTGATACGCAGCTGTCGCCACCGAGCGGCCGGAGGCGCCATCGTCGGTCGAGACGGCGGCGAGTTCACGAGCCAACAGGTCCTCGCCGTGGCGGCGGCCCACGTCGGTGACCGTCCATCGGCCACCGCCACCCCGGGCCGGGGCCACGAGGCCCTCGATGCGCAGCGTTTCCAGCTGCTCGGAGACGGCACCGGGATCGAGACCATGGATCTCGGCCACCGCGTCGGCGGTGGCCAGCCCCACGAGGCGAAGCCCGTGCAGGGTCAGCAGGCGGAGACCACCAACGCTCATCTGGTTCTCGAGTTGCGCCGGAGCAGTGCGCCGTAGAACAGCACCCCCAGGGTGGCGAAGATGAACCACTGCGCCGCGTAGCCGAGGTGGGGACCGTCATCGAGCTCAGGCAAGGGCACCGGATCCGGAAACTGCGCGGTCGAGCCACCGGCGAGCGGTCCCTCGCTGGAAACCTGCACCCACAGAGGGGGAAGCTCACGCCCAAGCCGGGCGGCCAGATCATCGGTGTTCATCCGGGGCACAAGGTCTCCCCGACCGGTGTCGTCGGCCCCCAAACGTCCTTTGTCCACCGACGGGCGCAACCAGCCGGTCACGGTTGCCACCCCATCGGGCGCCGGCCGTATGGCCGGGTCGGCGTTCGACGGCACGAAGCCGCGGTTCACGGCCACCAGGGAGCCGTCCGGCAGCTCGACGACGCCGGCGACATACTCGCCGGCCACGCCGCCCTGGGACCGGTTGACCACCCGAACGAAGTCGTCGTCGACGAACGTTCCGGAAACCGAGACCGGTCGGTAGTCGAAGTCGGCGGGATCGCCCTCCAGGTCGTCGACCGTTGCGATCTCGAGAGGTTCCGCGGCCAGCCGCTCGGCAATGACGGCGTTTGAGGCCTTCCGCTCCTCGTGGCGGCTCAGCTGCCAGAACCCGAGCACCACGAACAGGAAAACCACCGACAGAGCGAAGGCGTGCGAGAACAGCCAGAACGGTCGTCGGGCAAACGACCAGTCGGCATCGGCGTCCAAGCCGGTGTCGTCGGGTCGAGCGGGAGAGGTCACGGAGGGCACAGTGCGCCCAACGGTAGCGGGGAGTTTTTGCCGCCGGATCCTGCGAGACTGCGAGTCGTGAGATTGGAGCGAGGTCAGCCGCCGGGTAAGTGGATCGTGCGTTTCGTCGTCGGCTACGTCGTCATCACCCAGGTCGCCGCCATCATCGGCGATCTCAACACGGCCCTGTGGTTCGACCGCCACCCGGCCCTGCTCATCGCACTGAATCCGCGAAACCGTATCCTCACCCTCACCACCATCTATCTCGACGCCTTCACCTACTATGCGGTCGGCTTCGCCCGACTCGTGGCGTCCGACCCGGTTTACTATCTGCTGGGGTATTGGTACGGCGACCGGGCCATCGCCTGGACCGAGAGGCGGAGCAAGACCTACGGACCGCTCATCCGCGACGGCAAGAAGTACTTCCGCAAGATCGCCTATCCGCTGATCTTCCTGATGCCCAACAACATCATCTGCGCGATGTCGGCGGCCACGGGCGTGCGCCTCCTGCCGTTCATCGCCCTCAATATCACCGGCACCATCGCCCGCCTGGTTCTGATTCGCCAGGTGGGCGAGGTTTTCGAGTCACCGCTCCAGGGCGTCGGCGGGTTCATCGCCGAATACCGCATCCAGATCTTCATCATTTCGGCCATCGCCGTGGTCTGGAGCGTCTACAACGAGTTCTTCAGCGGTCACGGCGAAACCCAGGCGTTGATGGAGCTGACCCGCGACGATGCCGACGGGGAACCGTCCTACGACAACGGTGATCTCGACGACCAGGGAGAGCTAGATGTCGAGGATCCGGTCGAGTCCGACGGTTAGTCCCGCGACCTCGGCGATCCGGCGCACCGCCAGGATCACGCCGGGCATGAACGACGAGCGGTCGTAGGAGTCGTGACGCAGCTGCAAGGTCTGGCCCATCGTCCCCAGCAGAACCTCCTGGTGGGCCACCATCCCCCGCATACGTACCGAATGGATCGGGATCCCGAGCGGACCCTTGGCGCCGCGGGCCCCCGTAATGGTCTCCGATCGGGTCGGGTCGGCGGCCCATTCATCACTGGCCGCGGCCATACGTTCGGCGGTCGAGACCGCCGTGCCGCTGGGCGCATCGATCTTGCCGTCGTGGTGCAGCTCGATGATCTCCGCCGTGTCGAAGTACGGCGCCGCCAGCTCGGCGAAACGTATCATCAGCACCGCACCGATGGCGAAGTTCGGGGCGATCAGGCAGTTCGATTTGGTGAACCGCTCACGGATCAGGCCGTAGTCGGCCTCGGTGAAGCCGGAGGTGCCGACGACTGCGTGGATGCCGTGATCGGCGCAGAACTCGAGGTTGCGCCGGGCGGCGTCGATGTGGGTGAAATCGACCATCACGTCGACCTCCGGCTCCCCACCGACCACCAACGACTCGGGTGAGGAGACGACCGAGAAGTGTTTTCCGCTGACGCCGGTGACCTCGCCGACGTTGATACCTTCGAACGACGGGTCGACTGCGGAAACGAGATCGAGCCCCTCGGCTGACGAGATGGCGTGCGCCACCGACTTTCCCATCCGCCCTCCGGCTCCGAACACTCCAACACGAATCGGCATGGTGGCACTCCTTCTCCGGGAATAAGCGTAGGGCCCGGGCACGAAGCCCGAGCCCTACGCTCACGTTAGGTTGGATTCGGCGGCAACGCCCGCCTGAAGGCTGTTGAACAGCTAGCTGCGGCTGCGACCCCGGCCCCGGCCACGGCGGCCGCGATTCCGGTTGTCATCGTCGGGAACGACGGCTGCGCCCTCGGGGCCCAACTCACCGAAACCCTCGGGCTCGAAGTCCTCCTCGAAGGACAACGTCGCGACGTTGTCGTCGCCGCTGCCGTTGGAATCGTCGTTGGATCGGCTCCGAGCGCCACGGTCGCCACGGTCGCCGCGACCACGATCACCGCGGTCACGGTCGCCACGACCACGGCCACCGCGGTCGCCACGATCACGGTCGCCACCGCGACCGCCACCACCGGTGTAGTCGTTGTCGTCACCGGCGATCTTCAGCGAGACCTTGCCGTTGGGGTCGATGTCCTCGACCACGACGTCGATCTCCTGGCCCAGTTCGAGCACGTCCTCGACCCGGTCGATCCGCTTGCCCTGCCCGATCTTCGAGATGTGGAGCAGGCCGTCACGGCCGGGAAGGATGTTGACGAACGCACCGAACTTGGTGATGTTGACCACACGACCGCTGTAGGTCTCACCCACATCGGCGGTCGGCGGGTCGAGGATCAGACGGATCTGACGCTCGGCCTCCTCGACCACCTCGCGGTCGGTGGCGGCGATGGAGACCATGCCGACCTGGCCGTCGTCGTCGACGGAGATGTCGGCGCCGGTCTCGGACTGGATCGAGTTGATGACCTTGCCCTTCGGGCCGATGACCTCGCCGATCTTGTCGACCGGGATCTCGAAGCTGATGATCTTCGGGGCACCCTCACGCACGTCGTCGCGGGGAGCCGGGATGGCCTTGGCCATCACGTCGAGGATCTGCATCCGGGCTTCCTTGGCCTGGTTCAGCGCGTCGGCCAGGACCTCGGCGGGAATGCCGTCGATCTTGGTGTCGAGCTGGAGGGCGGTGACGAAGTCGGACGTGCCGGCCACCTTGAAGTCCATATCACCGAAGGCGTCCTCGGCTCCGAGGATGTCGGTCAGGGTGGTGTACTTGCCCTCGGCGTAGACGAGACCCATGGCGATACCGGCCACGGCGGCCTTGATCGGCACACCGGCGTCCATGAGCGACAGCGACGAACCGCAGACCGATGCCATCGAGGTGGAACCGTTCGACGACAGCACCTCCGAGACGAGACGCATCGTGTAGGGCC
>Ga0224510_10001820_pt1 | contig 13571 bp, 9 predicted proteins | sample SF_May12_sed_USG_FD_170161 | JGI IMG/M metagenome (GOLD analysis project Ga0224510, IMG submission 170161) | Sediment microbial communities from San Francisco Bay, California, United States - SF_May12_sed_USGS_4_1 | ecosystem: Environmental > Aquatic > Marine > Sediment | place: USA: California... | reverse complement strand
CGGACCTTCCGGCACCGATGTCGACCAGCGCTGCCGTCGCCTCGCCGGACAGGCTGTCCTGGGCGAGCGACAGCGGCACCGACGACCAGTCGCCGAGGCGTCGCCTGCGCACCGGCTGGCCGTCGACGATGGCGATTTCCCACAGCTCGGCCGAGCGCACGTTCCACTCGGGCCGCGACTTCTGCGTGCCGTACATCGTCCTGCCGTCCGCCGGGTACTCGAGCACCTCGACCTCGTCGAGCCCGTAGGCCTCGAGCATCCGGACGACGTGCTGCGTTGCCGCGTCGAACTGCGACCCGGCCCGCATGCGGTGCTGCAGCGTGATCGTATCGAGATTGCGCTTGGCAGCCTCGCCCGAGGTTTCCTCCGCGATCTGCCGCAACACGTCCTCGGGCACCAGCTGCGTGAGATCGGCCGCGGCGTTTGCGGCCAGCGCGAGGAGCGCGGCGGTAACGAGATACTTCGTATGCATGCTTCCCCCTGTGCCGCGGCCGTCTCGCGCAAGGGGCGCGATGCGTGCCGGCGGCGGCAGGGCCATGGTAGCCGAAGGGCAGGGTCGCGTACGACACGCGGCCGAATCGGATGCAATGCCACCGGTCGCGGGTCAGGACCCGCTCCCAAAGGGTGCCTGTCCCCGTAGTTCCCCCCTGACGGGCGACAGCCGCTACCGGAACTTCGCCACCAGCGCGTCGGTCAGCTCGTCGTTCCGGGTCCAGAAGTCATTGGTGCCGTCACCGTCGGCCCGGGGCCACGTCGAATACAGCGCAATGACGACGCCGGCGCCGGGTGCGACGCGTACCGTCTGGCCGTGTATGCCGTAGCCGAGCAGGTCCTTCTCGTCGTTGCCCTTGCCCCACCAGTACGATCGGTAATACGGCCCTTTGCCGTCCACGGTCGGCGACGGCCAGTCGGGGTAGGGCCAGTCCGGCGAGGCCGGCTGCGCGTGCATGTCCTCGATGAAATCGGCCGGTATGACCTGCTCGCCGAACGCCCTGCCCTTGTTCAGCACCAGCAGACCGAAGCGGCCGAGGTCGCGCAGCGTGGAACTCATGCCGTGGTCGCCGAGCGCGAAACCGCTCGCATCGACCGTGATGTTGGCATCGAACTCGGCGCCCATCGGCTTCCAGATGTAGGCGGAGATCAGTTCCGCGAGCGGCCGGCCGGTGGCCGCCTCCATGACCCAGCCGATGACGCTCGTCGAGCCCGACTTGTAGTGGAAGTGGCCGAGGTTGGCCTCGTCGCGGCCGATCGTCGGGAAAAACGCGTAACCGCCGCGCGGTATGTCTTTCGGGCAGTAGTCGGCGTCGGTCCAGCCGATCGCGCAGTCCTGGATCCGGAACGTCGTCGTGAAGTCCGGGTAGTCTTCCGTGTAGTCCGCGCCGTCGCGCATATCTAATAGTGTGCGCAGCGAGTCCGGACCCCAGCCGCCATTCGCGAGCGCCGGCACGTAATGCGACACCGGCTTCGCGAGGTCGATGACGCCGTCTGCTGCTAGCCTGCCCGCGAGCACACCGAGCACCGACTTGGATACCGAGTTCATCAGGTGCGGCCGCGCCTCGGTGAGATGCCCGTAGTACTTCTCGAACACGATACGGCCGTCTTTGAGAACGAGCAGGCCGTCGAGGTACTCGCTGGCCGCGATCTCGTCGATGGTCCGCTCGCGTCCCTGGAACCGGACGGAGAAGTCGCTGACGTAGGCATCGCTGCGCTCGAGCACGAGAACGCGCCGATTGTCGTGCGCGATATTGGCGGTCGGCACGACCTCGCGCATGTGACTGAAGGCCCAGCGATTCACGGGGCCGAACTGGAAATTGGCGAGCGTCAGGCCATCGGGCCGTCCACTCTGTTCGGCGCTGGCCCCCGAAAAGACAAGGACGGTCGACCACAGCACCAGCAACTGGATCTTCTTACTCACGGCGAACCCCCCCGACGATTGCGCAGACAGCCGATTCTAGCGCGATATCGCAGCAGCCCGCCTTGCGCGATCGATGCCAGGTGCAGCGACTTGCCGCCGGCAAGGCGGGCGAGCGGAGATCGCGCAACTTGTGGGAAGCCGTCCCGACCGCCGACATCGCCCTCGCACGTCGGGACCCGTTTCCGCTGGGACCAATTCTGGCTCAGTCCGCGGCAAGCTCCGCGCACAACTCGGGCAGCGACACCGCCTCGACCCCTTCGCCGAGCGGAAAGCGTTCGATGCCGCCATACACCACGCGGCGCTGCGCCGGCTTGACGGAGTCGCAGGCCAGGTGAAAACCCCGGCCCGGCTTCGGCGCGAGGCCTCGCTTGATCTCGATGGCCCACGGCTTGCGCTCGCCGGGGCGCTTGATCAGAAGGTCGACCTCGGCTCCGGCCGCCGTGCGAAAGAAGTGCGCATCGGAGCCGTGTGGCGCGGCGGCGATCAACGACTCGATCGCCAGGCCTTCCCAGCTCCCGCCCGCCACCGGGTGCGCGAGCAGCGCCTCGCGGTCACCGATCCCGAGCAATGCGTGTACCAGCCCGCTGTCGCGGACATAAACTTTGGGCGACCTGACCAGTCGTTTGCGGATATTGCCGTGCCACGGCGCGAGGCGGCGCACGAGCAGCAGGTCGACGAGCAAATCGAGATAAGCCGCCACCGTCTTGCCGTCGACAGCCAACGCGCGTGCGAGCGATGCGGCGTTCAACAGGCTGCCCTGCTGATGCGACAGCATGGTCCAGAAGCGGCGCAACGTCTCCGCCGGAATGCGCGGTCCAAACTGGGGGATGTCACGTTCGAGATAGGTACGGATGAAATCCGAACGCCAGCGCAGGCTCGCCGCGTCGGAATCAGCCAGCAGGCTCTCCGGAAAGCCACCGCGTAGCCACAGCGTGCCCAGGCCATCGCGATCGATCTCGCCGGCATCGATCGGCGCGAGCTCCAGGTAACGGATGCGCCCGGCCAGCGTTTCGCTGGATTGCTTCAACAGATCGATGGACGCCGAGCCCAGCACCAGGAAGCGTCCCTTGCCGCGCCCACGCCGCCGCGCGGCGTCAATGAGCCCGCGCAGGCTCTGGAAGAGCTGCGGCGCGCGCTGGATCTCGTCGAGGATGACGAGCTTGTCCGCGTGCTGTGCGAGGTACAGTTCGGGCTCCGCGAGCTTCGCGCGGTCGGCCTCGGACTCGAGATCGAGATAGATTGACGGTCGGGATTCCGCCACCTGCAATGCCAGCGTGGTCTTGCCCGCCTGGCGCGGGCCGAGCAGTGCCACGGCCGGGACTTCGGCCAGCGCGCTGTTGAGGTCGGGCAGGAGCCGCCGGAGAATCATGCTTGCAATTATGGAGTGTCACTCCAGAAATGCAAGGATACGATCGGGAGGCCCGGCGTCTCCGTGAGTTCGCCATGATGGCCGACATCCCGTTCGCGGGTCAGGACCCGCGCCCACAACGCACCGTCATTGCGAGGAGGCCGCCGGCCGACGAAGCAAGCTCCGAACGACGTCGCAATGACTTTGCTGCGGTCGCCCGCGCGCGCGGGCTCCTACAGAAGTTCGCCGTGTTGCTTGCAGGAGCCCGTCCGGTCGGGCGACCCGATAATTGACATCGCTGTCGTGGGTCAGGACCTGCTCCCGCAGGCCCTTAAACCATGGGGGTCAGAGCAATAACTCACTGCAAGAGCTGTTACTCTGACCCCGTCGGCTAGTTACTTGCCCGCATCACCTTTGGGCGCGCGCATCGCGATGCTGCCGTTGAACGTGGCGCCCTCGTGTATCGAGACCTTTGGCGCGACGATATTGCCTGTCACAATGCCGCTCTCCCGGATGGTGACGCTTACCGTTGCCGAAAGATCGCCTTCGACCCGGCCGTCGATGAATATCTTCGTTGCGTTCACGTTGGCTCGAAGGGTGCCTTTGGGCATGACGGTCAGGCAGCACTTGCCCTGGTTGACGGTGCCCTCCACCGTGCCTTCGATAACGAGGTCTTCGCCGGCCGACAGCTCACCCTTGAAGTGCAGGGTCTCACCGATGACGGACACCGGGTGTTCCCCTTTCTGCTCGGCCGGCGGCCGGAGCGCCCGGGCCGCGTCGCTGAATGCGATTACCTGCGACTCTGTGAGCTGTTCGTTGTCACCGTGCGGCTCGTCGTTCAGCCCGAAATTCGTTATTTCCGAATTGGCCATGTTCATGTCTCCGTTCAGGCTGCGTCAGCCGACTTTTTTTCCGGGCGCCCGGCCTTCCTGGCGGCCTGGCTCCGGTCCTCCGCGGACTCGTTCGGCGTCGCGACGGCGTTCGAGGCAGGTTTCGCCTCCGGCTTGCTGGCCGACTTCGCCAACCGGTTGCCGTCCATGTCGATCTGCCCGTTGAAGGTAGCGCCTTCGAATAGCGAGACCTTCGGGCTGATGATGTTGCCGTTGACCTTGGCAGATTCGCGGACCTTCACGCACTTGCTGCCTTTCAGGTCACCGTCGACACGTCCCTCGACGACGATGTACTCCGCCGTGACGTCTGCCTTGACATGGCCGCCGTTGCCGATCGTCAGGCTCGACGTGTGCTTGATGACACCCTCGACCTGGCCTTGGATCAGCAGATCCTCGTCGGCGGTCAATTCACCCTTGAATTTCAGCGTTGGACCGAGGACCGAAGACTTGGCGTCCCCGGCGTTATCGTATGGATCGTTCATCGTTTCCTCCCGGATTCGTGGATGGGCGCGGAATGGGACCAAGGACCGTCGGATGATGGATCGACTTCACGCAAGTTGCAGTGATCGGTATCACAGTTCCCGTCGGTGTCTGCCGGGGCACGCCCGCAGGGTGTGGGATCGTTCGGGGACGCTGGATTGCCCCTCGGCCGCTGTCGTGGGTCAGGACCCGCTCCCACAAGTAATTGGGGTCAGAGTAAAAACTCGCCGGAGGAGTTCTTACTCTGACCCCAATTTGTCGCACCTGTAGGAGCCCGTCCTGACGGGCGACCAGCGCCTATCGCCCCGGCGACAGCCCCATCGCCTCGACCGCCAGCCGCGCGAGCTCGACTCGCAGCTCCCGCAGCACGCCCTGCGCCTTCGGGTCGTTGACGAGGTTCTGCATCTCGTACGGATCGGTCTCGAGGTCGTACAGCTCTTCCTCGTCGGGATGCTTGATCCAGTGCACCAGCTTGTAGCGCTCGGTGCGGACGGCGCGGTAGTCCATGTCCATCAGCCACGGCATCGGGTTCTCGTGCGTGTAGAACTCGATCAGCAATGCATCCCGCCAGCCGTCCGCGTTGCCCCGCAGGAGCGGCAGCAGCGAGCGGCCCTGGATATGCGCGCCGATCTCGGCGCCGCCGGCGTCGAGCACGGTCGGCGCGATGTCGATCGAACTCACGAGCCCGTCGACCCGGCTGCCCGCGCGTGCGAGCGGCGGGAAACGCACGAGGAGCGGCATCCGCACGGCCTCCTCGTAGGGCATGCGCCGCTCGAGACTCAGCCAGTGTTCGCCGAAGAAGAACCCGTTGTCGCTGGTGAACACGATCATCGTGTTGTCGAGCTCGCCCTGTTGCTCGAGCGCCGCGATGATCCGGCCGAGGCTCTCGTCGACGGACAGCACCATCTCGGCCCGACGGCGGATGGTTTCCTCCGAGGTGCCGTGGTCGAGCATGAACCCGAATTGCTCCAGCATCGGCGGCGAGTCGCGCAGCTGCAGGCTCTGGCGCAGCGCCGGCTTGCCTTCGAGGGCGTCCGCCGAGCCGGCGACGTTGGGGCGCCGCGGAAAGACCTCGTCCTCGTACACGCCCAGGTGCCGCGGCGCGGGCACGTAGCCGCGCGGGTAGTTCGGATCCACGGAGCCGTCGTTGAGCTGGCGCGAGTCGGGGTGCACCGCCTTGTGGCCGATGTAGAGCAGGAACGGGACGTCGCGCTCCTTATTGATGAAGTCGACGGCCCGGTCGGTCAGCAGGTCGGTGATGTAACCCTCGACCTTGTGCAGCCGCCCGTCCTCGTAGAGATCGGGGTCGACAGTCCTGCCCTGCCCGGGGAACGCCGACCAGTAGTCGAAGCCCGGCCGCGGCGTCGGGTCGTTGCCCATGTGCCATTTGCCGAGGAAGCCGGTCTCGTAGCCGGCGGCCTGCATCGCCTGCGGGAACGTGACCAGCTGGTGGCTGCGGCGATCGCGCGCCACGTTATCGATGATGCCGTGGCGCGTCGGGTACTGGCCGGTCAGGATGCTCGCACGGTTCGGCGAGCACAGCGCCACCGCGTGGATGCCCTCGGTGAACATCGCGCCCTCGGCCGCGAGCCGGTCGATGCTCGGCGTCTCGAGATACGGATGCCCGGCCGCGCCGAACTCGTCGAACCGCAGGTCGTCGACGACGATCACGACGACGTTGGGGCGAGCATCGGCCGCCGGCTCAGCCGCCTGCACCGCGCAACAGTAACCAATGAATACGACGAGCAGCATTGCCCGTCCCGGCGATACGATCATGCGCTACCTCTTGTACTGCTTGCCGTGCCCCGGCGACCGGATCGAGGGCCTGATCTGCCGTCCTGGACAATCGAAGTGTGCCGCCCTCGCTGGGTATATGGTGAACTCCATAGCTGCACCTGTCGGCACTGTGAATTCGCCCTTCGCTCAATACATCAGGGTCGGATCAGGCTGGTAACTTGCGTCTCCAGTCGGAATCGCTGACTGCCTGACACCGAGTGAACCTCTCTCGTTTCCTCGATCGGCAACCCTGAGCTCCGGTCGACCCACACGGTGCCAAGCGCCTTTTCATGGCGACTGTCGCTGACCATGACTGAACCACAGAGGAATCGTACCGAGTCGAATACGCCGGCCGGTGTCGTTACGCTGTCCGCGCCCTCGGCGATGCAGGCCCGGATGTAGCGATTCCTGGCGACGAATTCCTTCCCACTTGAGAATCTCGTAACTTCCTCGACTTCCTCATCGAAAAGGGTGGGCATGTTGAAGTTTGTTGGCAACAGCGCAGCCTGTCCTTCCTGGAACAGGATCGACGACTTGATCGTCGATCCGCCCGGCCTGCGACAAATTTCCGGTGCGTCGCGCATCATCGAGCGAAAGTACTGCCGATCCCTGCATTCGAACACCTGCCCGCCTCGCGTATGGCGGGTTTCGAATCCATCGGCGCCGGAAGCGGTAAGCTCGAGCGTCGACTCCAAAATCTGATCGGGCTCCCGGGTCTCCATCTTGTAGTGGTCGGAAATCGTAATTGCACTGCCGGCAGGCAGCGGAGCGGCGGCGGCGATGTACTCTCCGCTGCCTCCCGGCTGCACCAGCGACTGCAAGTGGTCTTGCAGCAATACTTTCGCAATCTCCAGGCTCGATTCTGTCGTCAGAAACCGATCCATGGAGGACACTTGATCGGCGTTCAGCGCGTAACGAGCGGCGATCGCTGTCCGCCGGTTGGCCTCCGACTCCCTGGCCAGCATGGTGAATGCGGCAGCCAGTTCGGCGCTATCCTGGTATGACTCCAGTCGGATGGGCACACGACAGAACGTCTTGGGAACCTGCGGGTAGACGAAAATCGCCGTCCCGATTTGCGGGTCGGTTACCTCCTTGTCAGCGAGCAGACCAATATAGTTTTCGAATTTGACGCCGTAATTGTCTACCCCGCGTTCACCGGACTCCTTGACGTACGCGCAGGTCCAGCGCGGAGTCCTTAGCCAGTAGTGTCCCTTGTGCGCTGCAACCAGGTCCATGGCACGGCCGATATCCATGGTCTTCAACGCCTCTTCGCTCGGATCGACATACGCTTCGGCCGTCAATCCCGTAACGGGCTGCGCGAGCACGATTGCGGTCGCCAGTGCTACGGTAACGCGGGTTGTATCAATTAACATCGGCGTCATAAGCCTGGTTACAGTGCACCATTTGACTGAACGCAGTGCCCATATTGCCCGCGCCATCCACCACATCCAGCGCCGCTTGGGCCATTTCCGCCTTGCGCGCGAGCTGGTTCAGGGCATTCAGAATCCGATCACTCTTTTGCTGCGGAGACTCAGCGGCTTTCGCAAGGGAAAATATGCTGTAAGCGAACTGGCCGACCGCCAGGCACACTCCCTGCTGCGCACTACCGAGATCGAGCGGTCGGTTGACGAAGACGCCGCTCTCCAGGATTTCGGCAGAGCACAGCACCGCGTCTCTCAGATCTTCCGTTGCTGCGGAGTAGACAGCGCAGGCGCTTCGAGCCAGCTCATTGGCCGGCTTGTCGACGCAGGCCCTCGCTCCGGTCACGGGCTCCATGGTCCGGCTGTAGCCATCCGGGCAGCTGTAGCAGGAACCGTTCGGATCCCAGAACTGGCCATCCGGGCAACTGAACCCGGACGCACGTCCATGGTTTGTTGCAGGTCGAAGGTCTTCGGTCAGCGTATTGCAGGGTGCCACAAGATACGCCTGATCGACTTTGCGCCGAAATGCCTCCAGCTGCGGGCCGGCGCCTGCCACAGTGCCGACCATGCCCACCTGGTCGGCTCCAAGCGATGCAGCAACATACTGGCATGCCGCACCGGTAAGAACATCCTTGGTGCAATTTGCGCCGATGCCGAGATCCGTGCTGCTGTCGAATCGCAGGCCGGCGATGGCCTGCTCACAAAAGCTCACGATCGAATCGCCATAGAACTCACTGGCGGATGCGAGCCCGGCAAGGAATGGCGACTCGCCGGGTTGTAGAACGACGCAGGAGTTACTGTGGAAGTCTTCACGCAATCCGTCATCGCACGACGGAACCCGTTCCCCGATTTCACAGGGCCGTCCGCCGGCTGAGCCGCACGAGCCGCGGCGTTCGCAGACGCCGCGGAAGTTTTCGAGTCCTGCGGCACAGGTCCCGGCTCCAAGGTTCGCAAACGTGGCATCCCAGATGTTGGTCGTGCAGGCATCGGGCCATGACGGAGGCGACCCACTCCGATTGAATCCTTCCGGGCACTTCCAGCAATTGCCGTTATCCAACAGCTCCGCGCTGCTTCCCGCCGGGCAGCTATTCGTCTGTACCAAAGTCGCTGCGCCGAAACGCGCAGGGTTGTCGCGGAAACATCCCCTTGGGCCGTCGGCCTTTTCGAGTATGTCGGGCGAAAAGCCATCGGGACATTTCCAGCATTTGTTGTCCAGACCCCTTGCCGCGCCGCCATTCGGACACTGGAATAACTCGACGAGGCCGGTATAAGTTGCCGCTGCACGGCTCTGGCTCGCCGGGTACGTGCACGCACGCGGTCCTTCAATGTCGGATGGCGGTATGTAGCTGCTCCCGTCCGGGCAGGACCAGCAACTGCCGCCGCGGACGAACGGGAAGAAATTCGAACCCGTCGGGCAGTCGGTGCCGGCCGCGTTCCGGACAAATATTGCTGGTGCGGTGGAGCACGGCCGTTGGCCTTCCTGCCCGCAGTCCGTCGGCGATGTCGATGTGCGCGTCAGGCGTGGGTTCGTACTGGTATCGAGCTTCTTCGGTTGCACCGGTGGTGTCTGTCTCTCTGCCGGCTGCGTGACGGGCGGCATCTGCTGCCGCTCTTCAATCGTTATCGGTGCGGCGACGGGTGCCCCCACGGGCGCAACAGCGGTGGAGGATTGCACAGGTAAAGCATTCCGCGCAGTCGTGGCGAGAATGTCGTACATTGCCTGCGTGCCCTGCGGGGTCACGTAGTAAATCGTCGAGTCGGCAATGCTGACGCGAATGATTATTTCTCGGCCGGGGACCCCGAGTTCGATGGTGTCTATGTCTCTCCCGACTTCCGTGAGGTCGACGGCGCTACCGTAGATGTCGATATCCCGCCAATGCCCGTCACCAAGATAGGAATACTCGCCCACGCGCGATACCGCCGTTCCGTAGACGACGGAACCGATCTGCGAATGAAATCCACCCGGGCCGGGAGGCGGAAAGCCGGCCGGCGCAGGTCCCGGCGGGTAGAAGGTGGAGACTGCGACCTGCTCCTCGATTGCCGCGGGCGTGTCTGATGCTTCCGATATCACGAACAGCGGTTCGTTGCTCTCGTCGTCGTACACGAGCATCTCGAATAGATCGATGCGTATGTACGGCTTGTTCGCCGGCCCGTCTGCCAGCAGATGAACCGACCAGTCGTCACGTCCCGATTCAACGTACGTCACCAGCGGATTGCTGTCGAGTTCGCGCAGCGTCCAGGTATCAAACTGCCCTCTCGTCAACAGCGCCGAATCGCCGAAGTCGCCGCCGAGTCGCAATTGCATGGCGGTATGCGCAGTCGGTCGATTCGGAATGGCCGGTGGCTTCGCCGCCGGCGGGAGCGGCTCGTTCCCGAATTCCGTCAATACGTAGGTCCTGGTCACCTTTCCATCGACCGACGAAATGACGACCTGTTGCGACAGGAAATTGATTCCGGCAACGAGTTTCTCCGAGTAGTCGCGCAATGAAACGCCGTATTCGTCACGGTGGCGCTCGAAGAAGAACACGCGCTCCGATGGCTCGCGCAAGACCCAGAGGCCGCCGTGTTCGTTGACCAGGCTCAAGAGCGGGCCCCGCGCCGATTCTTCCGCGAAAGTGACGTACCGGACGTCACGGGCATCGATGATTTCCGCGCGAGTCGCACCGGCGATGTCGTAAATCGGTTGCCGGCTGATGTTGTTATCCGAGTAGAAAACTTTGCGACTGGCGAGATCGAGTTCCAGTTCGATCCCGCGGTAGGCATCCCGCAGCAGGACGGCAGTCGTCGTCCGCGCCGCCTCTGTGTAGTCGAAGACTTGATCGTTCGCGGGTTTTTCGTCGATCGGGTTGGTTCGCTCTTGCCAGACTCCACTCTCTGTCCGGTATATTTCTCCGCGACGGAGCCCATGCGATTGGATCTCGATGCGATCGACGTTGGCAGCGGTGACACCGTCGGCCAGCTGGCGGCCCGTTGGCCCGGCAGCAACGGTCGCCGACGCGAGACAAAGGAGCAGCGCAATCACCTCTCGGGGCGAGCCGACTGTCTGCGCGCACATAGCAGTCTCCCTTTGTCGCCGGGCATGGTGACACCCGCGACCGCAATTAGAGCAGATTCCGTCGAATGTTGCCCAACCGAGACGTTGCCGTGCCTGGCGTGGCATCGTCCGTGCAGCCCGGCGGTCGACCGCGGCTAGCCAGCCTCCCCGGGGTGCGATACTGTTGGCTGGCGGCGTTCGGTTTCCATTCAGGTTTCTTCGGCTACATTCTCGACTGTCGACGCAGCGGATCACCCTCCCGGTTCATCAAGGCGCGACAACCGGCGCGTCGGATCCCGGCCACCGTGCATGAATTTGTGGCGAACAAAAACAATTGGGGCCAAAAAATGAAAACAATCAATCGCCTTTTGAGATCAGGGTTCGTCTTGCTACTGCTGGGTTTCGGTGGAAGCGCCATGGCGCAGGATCCGGGCACGGTAACGCGGGTCGTTTACGGCAGCCCGCAGGCAGCGCAAGGCGAATTTCGCAAGGTCGACGGTGCAAGCTGGATCGAACAGTCGTACCAGGGAGGAGTTTTCAACTTTCGGCTGAACGGCGTCGACGCGCAGGCGGTGCACTTGTATGACGCATCGCGGGACACGCATATCGTGCTCGACATCGTCCGGCAGCAGATTTTTTACAGGCAAGGCAGCAGCCAGCAGGTGCCGCTGTACAACATCGTCAGTGTCGATACCGCAGCGCCGCCGCAACAGGCCACATCTCCGGGCGGCGCCGCGCCGACTTATGCCGTGGCACCCCGGCCGGCCGCTCCGTCCTGCAACGTGCATTCGGGCCAGTCCGTCGTGATTTCCCTGGTCGACCACACTGGCGTCATGCATTCTTCGAGGGACGCCAACGGCAAGATCGTTGCCGAGAACACTCCCAACTGTGGCTGGTACGGGTGCCGGGTGGCGATGTTCGGCGGCGGCAACGAACTGAAGCTCAACCACGGCAGTTCTGCGCCGTATGGCTACCCCGAAACTTTCTCGCTGGTGAAGGAAGGCGCAAGACCCGGCGACTGCCTGCGATATGGCGACCAGGTGAGAATAGTGAACAACCAGGGTCAACAGCTTTATATGGACGACAGGGGTCCTCCGAGAGTGCTGCGTCAGCGACAGGATAACGGGTCGCTGTTCTACCTGAGGGTTCCGGTACAGAACCGCTCGTCAGCCAGCGACGGGCAGCCGCTCGGCTTTCCGTCTCAAGTTGTATTCGCGCTGACGCCAAACCCGGGCAGTACCGATAATTGCGGCTGGTACGGGTGCCGAGTGCTCATGGACTCGAACACCATCGCGATCATGAACCACGGTAGCGGTGGCCTCGGCGGGTATCCGGACCGGTTCTTCCTTTACCCGCCGATTTGTGGTGCGCGCGGACAGCTGGCGTGTACCGATGTCGCGTCGGACAGCTGCAATGCAGGCCTTGCACCCGATCCGTGGTCAAGGCTTTGCGATGATATTTCCAAGGTCGAGGCACGCGCCAGGGCGGCGGAGAACGGAGGGTCGTCGGATCCGATGACGGCGCTGGGCACGTTCGCCTTCGACCTGATCAACGATGCCAATAAACGGAATTACATTATTGACGGCAGGTTCGGGCGCGATCTCCTGAATGGAAACGTCACGGCGATCGACAGCCAATTGGGGATGACTGCGCTCGTGACGGGAAAACTGGCCGGGTTGGCGGGAACGTTTCACAGCATCTCGATCGGCGCGGGCGCCGATGGCGGGCTTGTCGCCGGGGTCGCCGGGGACATGGGCGTCATGATCGACATCTCTCCGAACCCGAATATCCGCGTGTATCGTTCCTTTTCCCTGCAGGCCGGCACGATCGCGGGCGTGGGCGTGTCCGCCTCCATCGGGATTTCGAAAAATAGCGTTCTCGATTCGCCGGGCGAGGGTAACGCGTTGTCCGGCGGCGCCGGGCCCATCGGTTTGACGATGACATTCAATTCACAAACCGGCGAGCCCGACGGCGCGTCCATCAGCGCCGGTGTCGGCGTGCAGCCCCAGAAGCTCGCTTTGCCGGTCGATGTTCGGGCCAGCACTTCTCTTACCCAGCTGTACACCGGCGGCCCCCCCGACAGTGCGTCGTCGTGGTACGGCGGTGAATGTGGCGGGAATGGCGAACGTCCGTGCCATTTCGTGGAGCAGGTACCGTCGTGCGACTTCGGATACAAGGAGAATTTTCTGCAGCACCGCTGCATACCGGCGTCCGAGCCTATCCGTCCTCTCCAGTCAGTGGCGACTCTGCCTCCCACCTCACCCAGCCCTGCCAGGGATTTGCTTCGAAACGTCCAGATTTGCGGCGCGGAAGGCCAGAGACCTTGTACCGTCGTGGAACGCATACCCTCGTGTGACGCTGGTCTGAAAGAGGACTTTCTCAAAGGTCTCTGTGTGAAATAGGGGACATTCCAGGCGATCGGCCTTCTGGAGACGCGACAAGGGGCTACTGTGTAGCCCCTTGGTTTGTGCGTGACGGGTTGACCTTGTTTCGCACTGACGCCATTTGTCGAGCCGGCGCTCTTACCGGCATTCGTCACAACTCTTCTGGCTCTATGTGTTGATTTGCATCCAAAGGGGACCGAGTTTAAACGCGTCTCCCGCCGGTGCCCGGTGGCTGCGGCGATCGCGCGCGACGTTGTCGATGATGCCGTGGCGGGTCGGGTACTGGCCGGTCAGGATGCTCGCGCGGTTCGGCGAGCACAGCG
>Ga0224510_10001819_pt1 | contig 13577 bp, 10 predicted proteins | sample SF_May12_sed_USG_FD_170161 | JGI IMG/M metagenome (GOLD analysis project Ga0224510, IMG submission 170161) | Sediment microbial communities from San Francisco Bay, California, United States - SF_May12_sed_USGS_4_1 | ecosystem: Environmental > Aquatic > Marine > Sediment | place: USA: California... | reverse complement strand
TGCGCCTTAGCGCCCTTCACCGGCTTCGGGTTCGCGGCCGTGTCGGCCTCGACCATCGCGTAGACGATCTGCGCGTCCGACGGCGCGTACGAGACGCTGATCCGCCCCTTCATCGTGGAGGGGAACCCGCCGCCCCTCGCCTCGGTCCAGGTGTCGCCGCCATCCGTGGACTTCCAGAGGCCAGAGCCCACGCCGCCCGACTGCAGGAAGTACGGGCCCCGGAGCCGGGAATAGCTGGCCGCGAGGAGCGTGTTCGGGTCCTTCGGATGCATGCTGATGTCCACGAATCCCGTGGTGTCGTTGATGAACTTCTTGTTCACCCAGGTCTTCCCGCCATCGGTCGTCTTGTAGAGCCCGCGGTCCTTGCTCGGGGTCCACGCCGCGCCAAGGGCCGCGACCCACGCGATGTTCGGGTTGGTCGGGTGCACCACGATCCGCCCGATGTGCTGCGTCTCCTTGAGGCCTACGAAGGTCCAGGTGAGGCCGCCGTCGGTGGACTTGAAGACGCCGCCGCCCGGGGAGATCGAATTGCGCGAGTTGGGCTCGCCCGTGCCGAGGTAGATCGTGTTCGTGTCGCTCGGCGCGATCGCGATGTCGCCCATCGACGCCACGCCGTAGGTCTCGAACACCGAGCGGAAGGTGGTGCCGTTGTTGGTGGTCTTCCACACGCCGCCGCCGGCGGCGGCCACGAAGAACGTCTTCGACGGGGAGGGGATGCCCTCCACGTCCGCGACGCGACCGCCCATGTTGGCGGGGCCGATGTTGCGCCATCGCAGGGCGTCGATGTCGCCCTGACCGATCGCCTGGGCGTGGAGGCTTGTCGCGGCGAGGGCCGACAGGGCGCACGCCGAAAGGAACCGATGCACTCGCATAGTGGGGAACTGGGTCTGGGGTGGGACGGCAAGGGACGGCCCAATCATACGGCAGCCGCTCGTGGAGCGTTGGGTCGTCCGTCAGGGATGGTCCGTAGGGTTGGCCGTGCCCGGTCCACCGGCGATAGTTCGGACAAACGAACGATTCCGACAGGGAGAGCCACCCATGGCACCACGACGGAGCAAGACCACCCGCCGCGCCCCGATGGGCATCGCCGCCAACCTCGAGCCGCGGACGGTCCGCGGCCGCACGGATTCCCCCCGCACGCCGGTCGCCATCCGGGCCCGCGGCATCGATGTGGACGAGGCGCTCGACGGCCACATTCGCGAGCGCTGCGGTTTCAAGCTCGGCAAGTTCGCCGAAGCGATCGACCGCATCAGCGTCCGGCTCGAGGACGTGGGAGGACCCAAGGGCGCGCCCTCGATGCGCTGCGCCGTGAAGGTCGTCCTCTCGCGACACGAGAGCGTCGTGGTGGAGGTGGTGGAGGCAGATCACCGGGCGGCGTTCGACCACGCGTTGGATGCGACCGAACGCGCGGTGCGGCGATCGCTGGAGCGCGGCCGTGCCAAGGTGCGCGGCCGCGTCCGCGACTAGGGACCCGCTGGCCTATTTGCGCTGGCCGCTGCCCAGCCCCACGGGCATCGCCACCAGCGCCGCAGGGATGCCCAGTTCCTGAGCCGTGGGCAGCTTGCGCTCGCGCGCATACCGCCGGCGCGCCCGGTCCATCGCGTTGATACGCTGTACCCAGGTGTTGATCTCGGCGTCGTAGCGCGTGAGGCCGTTCTGCAGCCAGTAGGGGCGGTTCTCGAGCCGCCAGGCGCGCTCGAAGAGCTCGCGGTTGAGCACGTACCCATCGCGCAGGTCCTGCAGCTTGCCGTTGATCCCGGAGAGGTCCGCGAGGTCCACCCAGGTCACCGGCGTGGTGCGCGTGGGGTCGAGCGTGCGTGCGAACGACCGCGCGATCTCGTCGGCGAACTGGAACTTCGCACCGATCCAATCGATGCGGCGCGCGCCGACCTCCATCGCCGTGAGCGCGTCGAGCTCGCGCAGGTGGCGCTGCGCCCTCGCCTGCGCGATGAGCACCAGCGCCGACTCGGCGTGGATGCGCACGCGCGAGAGGACGGGGCGCAGGCGCAGCAGGTCCACCACACCCTCGTCCGTGTACGGGTCGACGAAGAAGAGGTAGCTCGAGGCGTCCCCCGCCTTCGACTCCTGGAGCGCCGCCTGCGCCGCATCGAGGTGCCGCTGCGCGGCGTCGACCCTTCCGGTGGTGTCGCCATGGAACTGCAGGCCGAATGACGCCTGGAACGCCTCGATGCTCGACTCACCAGGCTGCCACGCCGCTGCGGCGCCGAAGAGGACGCCGAGCCACGTCTGGTTGAAGAGCGCGTCGCCGTTGTCGTCCCAGGTGGTGTTGAGCATGCCCGTGGCGCCGCCGGCCTGCCCTTCGCGCACGAAGCCCTGGATGTTCGGGAGCGCCACGGGGAAGTTCGGCCAAACGCGGTTCCAGCTGCTCACGCCCGGTGCCACCCAGGTCTCGACGCCGGCGTCGCGGAAGGGCTTGAGGAACCGGTCGAACCCCGAGCGTGCGCCATACTCCCAGCCGATCGCGATCATGTCCTTCGGCAGCGTCTTCACGAGCTCGGGGCTGTTCATGGCGATGTCGCCCCAGAAGAGGAAGCGCTTGCCCTCGCGACGGAGCGCCTGCTCGGTGGCCAGCAGGTAGTCGACGTACACCGGCCCGATGGTGAGCGAGTCCACGCGCGACTTGGTCTGGCCCTTGCCGAGTTCGAACGTCTCGTCGGCGCCGAGGTGCACGAAGGGGGCGGGGAAGAGCGAGTCGATCTCGGCGAAGAGCGCGCGCGTGAGGTCGAGCGATCCGGGCTGGCCGGGGGCGAGCACATGCCCGTGGGCGGTCTCGGAGAGGGGGGCGTAGAGCTCGTACTTGAGCACGTGGTGCAGGTGGCCGAACGCCTGCTGCTGCGGGATCACCATCACGTGGTAGCGCGCGGCGTAGGCCACGAGCTCGCGCACGTCGTCCTGGCTCATCGCACCGAACGGTGGCGCGATGAGCGGGTTCGAGTTGAACTCGAGCGTGTGCTCGAAGTAGGGGGAGAAGACGTTGATCTTGTAGGCGGCGAAGGTGCGCACCTGCTTCTTCTGGAACTCGAGCGTGGGCACCGGCCCGCGTGAGAGGTCGTCCTGCACGCCCCGCCAGCGCATCGCGGGCCAGTCGCGGATGACCGCCGGGTGCAGGAGTGCCTCGTCGCCGCGCCCGGTGAAGAGTTGCTTGAGCGTCTGGAACCCATAGAACGCGCCGGCGTCGGTGGCGGCGATCACCTGCGCGCCGCGGCGGTCCACGAGCAGGACATAGCCCTCGGCGACCATCGCGTCGTCGAAGGTGAGATGGCGCGCGTTGAGCAGGTCCGTCGCCACCGGGCTCCCGATCCGGAGCCGCTCCACGTGCCACCCGCGGGCGACGGGCCCGAGTTCCGTGCGGAACCCGCGCTCGCGCATCGCGTCGATGAAGTCGCGCGCGGCGGCACGATCGTCGGGGTCACTCCCCTCGTCGATCGTGATCACGCCGCGGAACCGGATCGGGTCGTCAGCGTCCACGATCTCGCGTGGCGACGGGATCACGCGGAGGGCGGCGGCGCGGCGGCTCAATGGCGTGGCGACGGGGGCGACCGCGATCGTGTCCTGCGCAGCGACCGGGCGCGGATCCAGGAGAAGGAACGCGAGGGCGGACAAGCACCTGAGGGACCGGACTCGTGTCATGCGCGGAATGTGCCGTGACGACCATGCAGGGACAAGCGCGCGGCGTCGGCAGGCGCAGGCTGTCCCGCGCGCGGCGGCGTGCCTAGCTTCCCGGCGTGGAGAGCCCTCGGCCGCAGACGCAGCGCGAGCGCTGGCGCCGGATCATCTTCGATCACGACACCGCCGCCGGCAAGGCGTTCGACGTCGCCCTGATCGTCGTGATCCTCGGCAGCGTGTTCGTGATGATGCTCGACAGCCTGCCGGCGCTCTCGCCCGGTGCGCATGCCCTGCTCCGCCGGCTCGAGTGGGGCTTCACGATCCTCTTCACGGTCGAATACGGCGCGCGCCTCTGGTGCGCCGCGCGCCCCACGCAGTACGCCCGGAGCTTCTTCGGCATCGTGGACCTGGTCGCGACCCTCCCGACCTACATCAGCCTCCTCTTCCCCAGCGGGCGGTTCCTGGCCCTGGTGCGGGTGCTGCGCGTGATGCGGGTGTTCCGCATCCTCAAGCTCACGGAGTACGTGGAGGAGGCGGGCGTGCTCTCGACCGCGCTCAAGGCGAGCCGGCACAAGATCACGGTCTTCATCTTCACCGTGATCACCCTCGTCGCGATCATGGGTTCCCTGATGTTCCTCATCGAGGGGCCGGAGGCGGGCTTCACGAGCATCCCGATGGCGATGTACTGGGCGATCGTCACGCTCACCACGGTGGGGTACGGGGACATCGCGCCCATCACGGTGGCCGGTCGGCTGCTCGCCAGCGTCCTCATGGTGATGGGCTATGGCATCATCGCGGTCCCCACGGGCATCATGACGCTCGAGATCCAGCGCGCCTCGCGGCCGCGCGGCCTGCCGCGCGCGGTCTCGTGCGCCGGATGCGGGCGGGCCGACCACGACGCCGACGCCGAGTTCTGCAAGCAGTGCGGGGGCCGGCTGCCGGCACGCGAGGCCTCCTGACCTCGTCGCGCAAGCTCGACCGCGATATCTTATTCCTGAGATGAAGAGAAAGCCCTCCGCCAAGCAACCCGCGCCGCCCCCCGGCGCGGCCGCGCCCCTCGCCGACCCCCCGACGGCGACCGCGCTCAAGCTCTTCGTCGTGCTGAACCGCGCGGTGAACGCGGTGAACCGGCACGCCGAGGCGAGCATCGCCGCGCACGGACTCTCGTCGGGGGAGTTCGCGATCCTCGAGGCGCTCTACCACGGCGGGCCCCTCCTCCTCGGCGAAGTGCAGAAGAAGATCCTCGCCTCGAGCGGCGGCATCACCTTCCTGGTGGACCGGCTCGAGCGGAAGAAGCTGGTCCGGCGGCTGCCCTGCCCGACGGACCGGCGGGCGCGCTTCGCGGCGCTCACGGAGAAGGGGCACGCCCTCGTGGCGGGGATCTTCCCCGCCCACGCCGAGGTGATCCGTCGGGCCCTGAGCGGGCTGGGTCTGCCCGACCAACGGGCGGCGACCGCCCTGCTGCGGACCCTGGGCACCGAGGCGGCCGCCTTGGCGCCCGTCGACGCCTCCGGCCCGGGGACCTCCGGCGCGTCCTGACGGAAACAGCGGTTGACAGGATCAACGGAACGTGATAGTCTCTTAGTTATGAGATATGCAGGGGTTGTGCATCTCCTCGAGACCACCTGCTTCCATCCTTCCGCAAGGACATCGTCATGCTCTGGACCATCGATCCGACCCACGCCGCCGTCGAGTTCTCCGTCAAGCACATGGGCATCTCGACCGTGAAGGGCGCGTTCAACTCCTTCACCGCAACCGGCGAGACGAACGACGCCGGCGTCCCGACCTCGCTCTCGATGGAGATCGACGCCGACAGCATCTCCACCAACAACGCCGACCGCGACACGCACCTTCGTTCCGGCGACTTCTTCGATGTGGCCGAGTATCCGAAGCTCACGTTCGTGTCCACGAAGGTGAGCGGCGTCCGCGGCGAGCTCACCATCACGGGTGACCTCACGATCCGTGGCGTGACGCGGCCCGTGACCCTCACTGGTGAGCTTTCGGAGACCGTGACCGACCCGTGGGGCAACACGCGCACCTCGCTGGCCGTCTCCGGCAAGATCTCCCGGAAGGAGTGGGGCCTCACCTGGAACCAGGCACTCGAGTTCGGCGGCTTCATGGTGTCCGACGAGGTGAAGCTGCACGTCGAGGCCGAGGCGGTCGCGCAGGTCGAGGCCGGCGAGGCAGTCGGCGCGTAGCTGGACACCCTTGGGAGGGAGGTTCAACTTCGAACCTCCCTCCCTCGGTGAGTTTCCGTGACCGGTCGTCCGATCCGCGCCGCGCGGCAGTTCCGTGCGGCGAGACCACTGCTCCTCGCTCTCATCATCGGCGCCCTGGGCTCCGCCGTACTGCCGGCGCAGCAGCGCTTCGCGCGAACGGACTACGCGCAGAGCACCTTCGACGTCCCGATGCGCGACGGCGTGCTGCTCCACCTCGAGATCTTCGCGCCCATCAACGCCGCGGAGCCGCTCCCATTCCTCCTCCAGCGCACGCCGTATGGTGTGGGCGCCGCCGGGGGCCGGCTCGCCGGGAGCTACAAGGAACTGGCCGAGGACGGCTACATCTTCGTGTTCCAGGACATCCGCGGGCGCTACAAGTCGGGTGGCACCTTCGTGATGCAGCGGCCGCCGCGGCTGCAGGACGGCCCCCGCAATGCGATCGACGAGAGCACCGACACCTACGACACCATCGACTGGCTCCTTCGCAACGTGCCGAGGAACAACGGGCGCGTGGGGATGCTCGGCGTCTCGTACGACGGGTGGACCGCGGCGATGGGGATGCTCGATCCGCACCCCGCGCTCAAGGCGGTGAGCCCGCAGGCGTCGCCCGCCGACATGTTCATCGGCGACGACTTCCACCACAACGGCGCATTCCGCCTGAGCTACGGGTTCGAGTACGCGTTCCTCACCGAAGCGAGCAAGGAGAACTCGAACTTCACCTTCGACAAGTACGACACGTACGACTGGTACCTCGCGCTGGGGCCGCTCTCCAACGTGCAGGCGCGCTACCTGAAGGACCGCACGCTGCCGACGTGGACGGACTTCACGGAACATCCCAACTACGACGCCTTCTGGCAGCGCCAGGCGATGAAGCCCTACCTCACGCGCGTCACCGTGCCGACGCTCAACGTCGCCGGGTGGTGGGACCAGGAGGACTTCTACGGGCCCATCACGATCTACCGCGCGCTCGAGACGCACGACACGCGGGACCAGAACGCGCTCGTGGTCGGGCCCTGGTGGCACGGCGGATGGAGCAACGGCCCCGGCCAGACGATCGACGCGATCGACTTCGGCTCTCCCACCGGCGAGTACTACCGGCAGAGGATCCAGGCGCCCTTCTTCGCGCACTACCTGAAGGACCTCGGCGACTTCAAGCCGGCCGAGGCGACCGTATTCGAATCGGGGAGCAACAGGTGGCGCACGTTCACGGCGTGGCCGCCGGCCGAGGCCGAGATCAAGGCGCTCTACTTCCGCGCGGACGGGCGCCTCTCGTTCGAGCCGCCGGCCGCGCGTGACAGCGCTGGTGTGGACCGCTACGTGAGCGACCCGGCCAAGCCGGTGCCCTACCGCCGCCGCCCGATCGAGCCGACGTACTTCCCGAAGGGATCGAAGTGGCGCACCTGGTTGTTGCAGGACCAGCGCTTCGTGGACGGCCGGCCCGACGTGCTCACCTACTCGACCGACGTGCTCACCGAGGACGTGGTGGTTGCGGGGGACATCACCGCCAAGCTCTTCGCAAGCACCACGGGACGCGACGCGGACTGGATCGTGAAGCTCATCGACGTCTATCCCGAGGAGGTCGCGCCCGACCACACGCTCGGCGGCTACGAGCTGATGGTCGCGAACGACGTCTTCCGCGGCCGGTTCCGGGAATCATTCGAGAAGCCCGTGCCGCTCGTCCCGAACCGGATCACGCCCTTCACGATCGACCTGCACACGCAGAGCTACCGCTTCCTCAAGGGCCACCGGATCATGGTGCAGGTGCAGAGCACCTGGTTCCCGATCATCGACCGCAACCCACAGACCTGGGTGGAGAACATCTTCAAGGCGAAGGCGTCGGATTACGTTGCACAGACCCACTCGATCTGGCGGACGCCTGCAGCGCCATCGCGTGTGGAGATCCAGACCGTTCGTCCCTGATCGCTGTGCCACTCCGCTCCCTCCGCCGCACGCCGCACCTCTCCGCACTCAAGGACCCATGACTTCCGTGTTCGCGCCCGACCTGCTGCAGGATCGCGTCATCCTCATCACCGGGGGTGGCACGGGGCTCGGCCGTGCGATGGGGGAGCGGTTCCTCGAGCTGGGGGCGAAGGTCGCGATCGCCTCGCGGCGGGAACCCGTGCTTCGTGCGGCGGCGGACGAGATGATGGCCGCGTCCGGCGGCGACGTGTTCCCGATCGCGTGCGACGTGCGCGACCCCGAGGCGGTCGACCGGATGGTCGACGCCGTGTGGACACACTTCGGTGGCGTGGACGCGCTCGTCAACAACGCCGCCGGCAATATCGCCGCCCCGACGGAGAAGCTCTCGCATCGTGCGGTGGATTCGGTGCTCGGCATCGTGCTCCACGGCTCCTTCTACTGCACGCTCGCCCTCGGCAAGCGGTGGCTCGCCGATGGTCGTGGCGGACGCGTGCTCTCGATCGTGACAACGTACGCAGAGGGTGGTTCGGCGTACGTGGTGCCCTCGGCGGCGGCGAAGGCCGGCGTGCTCGCGATGACGCGTTCGCTCGCGGTGGAGTGGGGGCCGCGGGGCATCACCTGCAACGCGATCGCGCCGGGGCCGTTCCCCACCAAGGGCGCGTGGGACCGACTGCTTCCCGATCCTTCGTTGATGGAGTCGGCGATCGACCGTATCCCGGTGCGACGCGCCGGCGAGCCGATCGAGCTGGCGAACCTCGCGGCCTTCCTCCTCTCCGACGCGGGCGCGTACATCAATGGCGATTGCATCACGATCGATGGTGGCGAGAAGCTGAAGGGCGGGGGGCAGTTCTCCTGGATGGGGTCGCTCACCGAGGAGCAGTGGGGGGCGCTCGAGGCGTCGGCGCGCGGGGCGACGAAGGCGGACCGTGGAAGTGCCGCCAAACAGGCGGGCGCCCCGCGCGGCGCGGGATCAAGCAGATGAGCTCGGAGCTCGCCGGTCGCGTCCGCGCCTTCATCGAGACGAAGGCGATCCCGCTCGAGCCGCGGTACCTCTCGCGGCCATTCAAGGAGATGCTGCCCGAACTGCGCGCGCTCCGCGACGAGGTGAAGCGGCTCGGCCTCTGGGCACCCCACTTGCCGATGGCGGAAGGAGGTCTGGGCCTCACGCTCACCGAGTTCGCGGAGGTCAGTGCCGTGCTCGGCGAGAGTCCGGTGGGGCACTACCTCTTCAACTGCAACGCGCCCGACATCGGCAACCAGGAGTTGCTGCTCTCGCACGGAACCGCGGAGCAGAAGATGCGCTGGTTCGCGCCGCTCGCGCGCGGCGAGGTGCGCAGCTGCTTCGCCATGACGGAGCCGGAGTTCGCCGGCTCCAACCCCGTCTGGATGGACACGCGCGCGGTGCGCGAGGGCGACGACTACGTGATCACGGGGCACAAGTGGTTCGCCTCGTCGGCGGATGGCGCGGCGTTCACGATCGTGATGGCGGTGACCGCGCCCGACGCGCCGCCGCACAGGCGGGCGAGCCAGATCATCGTGCCCATGGACGCGCCGGGCCTCACGCTCGAGCGCAACATCTCCGTCATGGGTGAGCCAGGGTCGGGGTACGCGAGCCATGGGGAGCTCCGCTTCACCGCCGTGCGCGTCCCCGTCTCGAATCGCCTGGGTACCGAGGGCGAAGGATTCGCGCTCGCACAGGAGCGGCTCGGCCCGGGGCGGATCCACCATTGCATGCGGTGGATCGGGATCTGCGAGCGCGCCTTCCGGTTGATGGTCACGCGCGCCGCGACCCGCGAACTCGCGCCCGGCGAGCCGCTCGGCCGCCAGCAGGCGGTACAGCACTGGATCGCCGAGTGCCGCGCCGAGATCGACGCGTCCCGTCTCCTCGTGCTGCACGTGGCCGCGCAGATCGAGCGCGACGGAACAAAGGCCGCACGCGACGGCGTCTCGCTCATCAAGTTCCACGTCGCCGGAGTGTTGCAGCGCGTGCTCGACCGCGCGATCCAGGTGCACGGCGCGATGGGGATGACCGACGCGACGCCGCTCGCGTACTGGTACCGGCACGAGCGTGGGGCGCGCATCTACGACGGTCCGGATGAGGTGCACAAGAGCGCCGTGGCGCGCCGCATCCTCGAGAGGGCGGGGATGACGCGAGAGAAGCGGTGAGCGACACGCGCCCGGTACGGAGCGGGGAGGAGTTGCCGCTTCCGGCGCTCAACAAGTGGCTCGCCGAGGCCGCGCCGCAGCTCGGCGTGGCGAAGGAGGTCGCGCAGTTCCCCGGCGGCTTCTCGAACCTTACCTACCTGCTCACCACCACGAAGGGTGAGGCCGTGCTCCGGCGCCCGCCGGTGGGCGTCGCACCCGGGCGCGCGCACGACATGCCGCGCGAGGCGCGGATCCTCTCGGTGCTCGAGTTGCGCGGCACGCCGGCCCCCCGCGCGATCGCCACCTGCGAGGATGCGTCGGTGATCGGCGCGCCCTTCTATGTCATGCAGCGCGTGAAGGGCCTGATCCTGCGCGGAGCGAAGGCGCCGGGAGGTTTCGACGCCGAGACCTTCGCGCGGCTCGGCGAGGCGTTCGTGGACACGCTCGTCGCGATCCATGGCGCGACGCCGGCCGATCCCGTGATCGGCGGACTGGGGAAGCCGATGGGGTACGTGGCACGGCAGGTGGAGGGGTGGACCACGCGCTGGACCGCGTCACGCACCGACGACGTGCCAACGATCGAAGCGCTCGCCGCCTGGCTCGACGCGAACCAGCCGGGCGAGTCGGGCGCCTGCCTCGTGCACAACGACTACAAGTACGACAACCTCGTGCTCGACCCTGCGCAGCCCTGGCGCATCGTCGCCGTGCTCGACTGGGAGATGGCGACGCTCGGCGACCCATTGCTCGACGTGGGCACGTCGCTTGGCTATTGGGTGGAAGCCGGGGATGACCCGGCGTTCCGCGCGCTCGGGCTCGGCATCACGGCGCTGCCGGGCAACCTCACGCGCGCGCGGCTGTGGGAGCGGTACCTCGAGCGCGCGGGGCGCGCGATGCGGCCGCGCACGTTCTATGAGGCGTTCGGCGTGTTCAAGATCGCGGTGATCGCGCAGCAGATCCTCGCGCGGTACCGGAAGGGGCTCACGACGGACGAGCGGTTCGCGCGACTCGGCGATGCCGTGCGGATCCTAGGCGAGCGCGGGGCCGCGATCGTCGCGGGGTGAAGGGACTCACACCGCTGGACCGACCCGGCCCGACCCGCACCGCGAATTCACCGCGCAGGCACTCTCACGCCGCGCGTCCTACTCGCAGCGCGTCCCTCCGCGACCGCCGAATGCCGGCGCTGGCGCGGCCACGGCAGCGGGGGGCTGCCGCGGCCATACGTTGTCGGTCGCGTCACGATCGGGGAAACGGCAGTTCGGATCGAGTTGGATCTTCTCGATGGGGCGTGGCCCGAACGCGAGCACCGCATCGAAGGTGCGGTTGCCGCTGAACCAGACATCCACCGGCCAGGTCACCACGGCTGTGGCGCTGTCGGTCATCACCGCGTTCTTCATGGACCGGATGGCCGCGCCCGTGGGCGCGAAGGTCACGCGTAGCACGACCGGCGACGGCATCTGGCCGTCCTGCCGCACGGTCACCGTCGTCCGGCCGGCGGCGCTCTTCACCGACGCGATGGAGCCCTCCACCGACTCGGTGGTGAAGAGCCAGTAGTACCAGAACCAGCCGAGGTCACGCTTGAGCGCGGAACTCATGAAGTTCGCGTAGTCCCACGGCGACGGGTGCCTGAAGAGCCACGCCTTCGCGTACTCGCTGTGTGCCCGCCAGACGGCGGTGTCGCCCACGATCCCGCCGAGCATCGAGAGCATCAGCGGTGCCTTCGAGTACGCCTGGAAGCTGTACATCGGGCCGCCGTAGTTGGCGTCCCACATGAGCGGCGCCTCGGTCTCGGAGCCGCTCGTGCGTCCGTAGGCCTGGCCGAGTCCGTCGAGATTCGCCGGCTGTCCGTTCCGGTCCGACGCCGAGAGCGAGTTCATGTACTGATTGAAGCCCTCGTCCATGAAGCCGTACCACGTCTCATTCGTGCCGACCATCATCGGCCACCACTGGTGTCCCGTCTCGTGGTCCGCGGCGCCGCTGGCCGACCCGATGAACATCGGGAACTCCATGCCGGTGTCCGGTCCGTCCGTGAGCGTGAGCTGCGGGAAGACGTACGGCATCCAGAGCTTCGAGTAGAACTCGAGTGCATGCCGCGCGAGCGGCCCTGCCTGCGCATACTGCGCCGCGTGACTCGGCACATAGAGCAGGCTGACGGGGATCGCACCCTTGCCCGGGATGGTCGCGCGCGTGACATCCCACACGAACCGATCGGAACTCGACCAGGCGAAGTCATTCACGAAGTCGGCGATGTAGTGCCAACTGAGTCGTTGGCCATCCACCGTCGACCTGCCCGGTCCTCGCTCCGCCGCCGTCACGACGGGCCGCACGCTATCCGATTCGAGCGCGTGCGACAGTCGCTCGCGCGCCGTGGGCGTGAGCACCTCTTGGGGGTTCTGCAGCAGCCCAGTCGCGCCGACGATCCACCCGGCCGGCACATCGATCGTCACGTCGAAGTGGCCGAAGTTGTTGTAGAACTCCGACGGGCCCAGGTACGGGTCGGTGTCCCAGCCGCGCAGGTCGTCGTACACCGCCACGCGCGGATACCACTCGGCCACCTGCACGAGACTGTCGCCCCACGAGCCCATCCGCAGGCCACGTCCGTTGTCCGACTTGGGCGCCTTGAAGTTCCATTCGGCTTCGAGGGTCGCGGTGCCGTGTGGCGCGATGGGTGTCGGCAGGGTGATGCGGGCGGTGGTCGTGCCAATGCCTGTCGCGGCGAGCGTAACGGTCTGCGGCGCTCCGCCCTGCCCGAACTGGCGTCGCTGCGGCGGCGGGTTCAGGTCCACCGCTTCGCCGTTGAAGGCGAGGCGCGTGACGACCATGCCGTCGGTGATCTCCGGCACCGACTCGGCCTTCGGCACGTTCGCCGCGAAGAGGTTCTGGTCGAGGCGCAGCTGGATCGTGCGCATCGCCGAGTCGCTGTTGTTGTGGATCGTCACGGTCTCGCGGCCGGTGATGCGCATCGCGGGGACGTCGAGGCGGGCGTGGATCGTGTAGTCCACCTGCGTCTGCCAGTAGTTCTTTCCGGGGCGCCCCGTGGAGTCGCGCGTGCCGGCGGCGAGCGCGCGTCGGATCGTGTTCGTGAGCGGGATATCGCGGCGGATGGCGCGCGTGGGTGACTGGGCGGCGGCCACGATGGGGAGGACCGCGGCGGAGAGGAGGAGGGCCGTTGAGGCACGCATGTGACAGGGTCCGAGTTGACGGTGGGGAACTCAAAGGAAGCTACGCATCGTTGTGTGTCCGGGTTGACGCGTTCGGAGTGCCTCCAGGCTGCGGCCACCGCACCGCTGCGATCCTCAGGACCGCCTCGCGACTCAGGCGGTCGCCGCGTCGAACCTGCGGCGACCCGAGCGACCGACCGCACGGCGCGCCAGCCGTTTCCTGCTCCCCGCCGACGCCGTGCGTGCGAGCGACGCGACCACGGCCTCGAGCGGTCCGATGGCTCTTGCGAGCGTCTTGTACTCCGCCGTGCCCTCCGCCGGCAGCCCGCGCGAGAGCGCGAGCAGTCGACGTTTCCGCCCGTCGAGTAGCAGACGCATTGCCTTGGGTGTCGCGGTGAGGAGCGAGGCCCGCCCATCCTGCACCGCTGGCGTGCGATGTATCCACGCGGCCTTCTCCAGGCCGTGCACGAGCCGCGTCATCGTAGGCCCGCTCACCCGTTCGGCGGCG
>Ga0224510_10001817_pt1 | contig 13590 bp, 8 predicted proteins | sample SF_May12_sed_USG_FD_170161 | JGI IMG/M metagenome (GOLD analysis project Ga0224510, IMG submission 170161) | Sediment microbial communities from San Francisco Bay, California, United States - SF_May12_sed_USGS_4_1 | ecosystem: Environmental > Aquatic > Marine > Sediment | place: USA: California... | reverse complement strand
CGAAATGTCGGATCTGTTTGGCTGGATGGTTCGACTATTGAACAAATGTTATCAAGCAGGTACGGAAGATGTTTTTCTACCTGGTGCCTGCCCCGTTCATGAAATTTATCGTTAATTGGCGTGTTCGTTTCCAACTCTTTTTTCCCCTTTCGGATAGTGCCACGGTTCCAGCCAAGAATACGTTCAGCGAAACTCAAGCCACCTCGTCTGAGCAGATTAACAACACTTGCCATAAATTGCCTACGCTCAGTACCTTTCAATTGAATGGCAGTCTTTTTCCACAAAGCTATCTCATTTTCCGTTATTTTTTATGATTATTGTCGTTATACAGTGTAAAATTGAAGCGATATTGTAAAAAACAGTGACTCTGCTATCATAAAATCAGATAGTTATAAACAACAAAATAGCTGAGCTATTTTGTTGTGAATGCCGCAAACTTTTGGATGATTATTTTTTTCCGCAGCCCTTAGACCCCCTTTTACCACGGGGGGAAGTCCCCGCTGTTGCCATGGGGGTACTGTGTTCTCTGTTAGGGCTCAACGATATCCTTATGATGCAGCAGTATGTATAAAATTGAATAAGAATAAGGTGATCCCTGTGCTTTTATTTCCGATTCTGGAACAGATGAAGCCCAGTACTCGCACGTTAGGGCGGGGCCTTGACAGCTTTGCAGTGCCATGCTGGCTCAGATTTCTCCTAATAGAAGAAGTTCGATAAGCCACACGAGATAGCGAAGAGCCGTTACCATGAAAGCCCGTTCAAGGGAAGGAAAATCTATGTTTAGTGCCCAGTCCCGGTAGGCGATTGCCGGACGAACCTCTTTTTACCCATTGCCAGTATTTTATGCAACCTTCGTGTAGGGATATCTGTGGCGTCCAGTCTAATGCGTTACGTCCATTGGTGATATCCAAAACAACATTTTTTACGTCATAACCTCTAGGTGGAAGATAGTTAACTTTAGCTTTAATATTCGTAACATTTTCAATGATAGAAAGAACATCCTTTAAAGCAGTCCCTTGACCAGATCCAACATTGTATATTCCGACTAGGTTTTTTTCAATGCTCTTCGTTATAAACCCTATTAAATCATCAATGTATAGATAGTCACGTATCACAGTGCCATCCCCCCAAATTTTAATTTCTTCTCCTGAGAGTATACGGTGGAAAAAAGTTGGTATGACACCTTGGATCCCTATATGCCCTTGGCGAGGGCCATAAGGGTTAGAGACCCTCAGTATCAAGGATTTGAGACCGTATTGGGAGCTAAACATCGAAATATAATTTTCAATCGCTACTTTAACAATGCCATATGATGAGAGAGGATTTCTAATATGATTTTCAGGAATAGGAGAAACTTTTGCATCACCGTATACAGTGCCGCCGGACGATATAAAAACAAGCCGAGGAACGTTTAATTCATGCATCTGCTGCAATAGACTTATTGTAGGAAGTAAGTTGCCTTTAATGTCCGCAGCAGGGTCAAGATTTGCGGTAGCGGGCACAGTTGTACTTATAAGGTGCACAACGATATCTACATCGACTAAAGCTTCTGCTACGTCAATTGAGTCGGAAAAGTTTGCATATCGATACTCGACGCCTTTGACGGGTGGGACATGCTGATTTTTTGATCTTGCAAGCACTCGCAGTCTCACATCCCGTAAAGCAAGCTCCTCTACCAAATGACAGCCGATAAAACCATTGCCGCCTAGAACCAAAATCCTTTTTTTCATAATTATCTTGTTACCCCAGGAACATTGGTAAGAGCCTCTTTATAACCAGTAGACTTAGCAACGCTCGGGATTAATCTTTCAATCGCATGAAGTATTGTGCCGTCATAAGGTAAGGGCTCTTCAGGATAGTCGTCCCAGCTGAAGCCATGGGTGAAAAGGGGCTTGATTGCTTTTGTTTTTGCCCAAAACATGGTTCCAAGAGGAAAGTTGAAAAAACGCTCCGGTAATTCACTTACCTTTAATTCCTGAGCTAGTTCCTTTGCAATTGAATTATTTTCCGTCCAACCAAAAATATGCGGATCATCGGGATACACGAGACCTAATTTGTCATCACTTGCAAATCTATTCAAAATGGTTTTTCCCATAGAAAAATTGGCCCCGAGAAGATTCTCCAATAGAAAATTGAACCATGTTTTTCCCATAGAAGAATCTTTTACATCGTTGCTTTTTTTAGTGTGTATGTGACCGATTACATCATACTTTGTAAGTATTGTGTCTTTAAATTCAGTTAGTAATGGCCCTATATCCCGACCACGATTGGGAACAAGGCGAATGTCTACAAAATTAAAAGAATATTCTTTTAAGATTTCGTTCAGTTGTTCGTTAGTTTCTTTTGATGAAACACTAATTAGTAAATCAATTTGAGAGTTAACAGTATCGAGACACCTAAGTATATCAGGAAGAAGGTCAACAAAGTAGGCATGAATATGTAATGCAGCCTTTAATGATTCCTTCGCTAAAGGTTTTTCATCAGGATCAGAGGTAATTATATTGGCTAACCATGGACCGTCCGGTTTTCCTGATTGTATAAAATGTGCTAGTGGATTGCTTCCTTTTGTTTTAAGATTGTGATAGTCTGAATAAATTGATGGATGAAAACCAGGAAAAGGTTTTCTCAGATGAATACCGGTTTTCCATGAGCGTACAAAAAAACGAACTACTTTTTGATATGAGATTGTCGCATGAGCGGGAAGCAAATACGACCTGGTTCGAGGAAGGTAGTAATCAGTCAATATACCTTGTTTTTCCTCTATAAGTCTACAGTCGGCCCGTTCTGCTTCCTGCATGGTAATTCTGTTGAGAGCCAGGTTTTCCAGGGACTCAACATAGGATGCCATATCAAACCTGGTAGATGCCGACTTCTTTATTTTTAAGCCTAGTTGCAAACATTGCTCCGTATTATTAATTAAATCTACAAGGCGATGAGCTGCCATTTCAATGTTAAAGTAGGGAACAACACAGCTATCTCCAAAGCCTTCTTCTTTTAGGAAGTCAGCAATACCGGTGGTTTTATCAAAACATATAACGGGTAGACCCTCGCACATGGCATCAATTGCTACATTAGGGAGTGGATCTAGACGCGAACTGAGCAACATTATGTTCGAAAGTCTATATATGGCATTTATATCAGGAGTTTCATCAGCAAAGTGCACAAGCTCCTCAAGGCCTGCACGATGTATTTGATCATTTAAGTAAACGGAATATGCCATATCTGCCTGTGGATTGTAACCTTGTCCAATCCATACGAAGCGAAACTTTTTTGTTGGTTGAAGTGAAGCGACGCGGCCTGCGCAGGCTAGGAAAATGTCTACCCCTTTTCGTATATGAACGTATCCGGCACCTAGAATAATAACGGTATCATCAGGTAAAGGCTCCGGTCTAAGCATAGCATTGATATTATTATTTTGAGAGTCAGAGTAATCCTTTTCGATTTCGCCAGGGATGTTACATCTACCTTGTGGGAGAATGGGTACTTCATCATTTTCAAGTTCTGGGCATTGAGAAGTATTGTTTTCATAGACGATTTGGGCGGAAAATACTGGAAAGTCGGACCACAAAAGAACTTCTCGAATTGCATTATTAGGTCGGGTATATGAGGCAAATTCATGAATAAGGCAAACTGTAGGTATAAAATGATGTGACAAGACAGGTAGAACCGATTTCGAAACAATGCTATTAACAATAGCAAATTTGATGGTAATAGAGGATAGAAAAGGTTTCAAAACAGCGGAGACTACATTCGGGTTGAACGAATGATTAAAAGGCTTAAGTGTAACATCACAAATTTCATAAAAATATGGCAGCAGGTCGCCCCCTTTGAGTGGAAGGCCAATTACGTTATACTTTTGTCTTAGTAGTTCAGCTATGTTAAGGGTAAGGATGGGGGCGCCGGAGCGACTGGCTTCGTGGCCGATTATCAGTACGGTTTCTTTGTTTGGATCTAAACAATCCAGGTCATTCGTGTTGAAGAGAGTCGGAGGCAGAGGAAGACGCCCTTCTTTTTTACCATGGTTGAGGTAATGAGCGTACGGTTCCTGAACTTGTTGTATATCAGGGTAAGCTTCTAGATAAAAATTTTGATTAAAAGCAGAGGAGTCGTAAAGTTCTATCTTGCTTTCCGGTATATTGTTAGGTGTTTTAGTTAATTGGATAGGCTCTTTTATATGGCTTGGTGGAACAGCTGATGGGGTGTGATGATGTCCGGATTTAACCTTTTTAGTATAGTTTACTATTTTACGTAACGGTGCGGTCAATCGCCAGGATTTCGACTGAAAAATATCCTGAATTAATTCGTTTTTTAACTTTATTGATTCGCAATAAAAAGATATTTTAGTGGATAAGGTGGATATAGTTTTATCTCGTTCTGAAACTTCAAGCGAAAGGTCATGAAGCCGTTGGTTTTTCTTTTGAGTAATTAATTCATATTTATTAATGTTTTCTGTAAGACGGTTAATTATTTTTGTGAAGTCGTTAATTATTTTTGTAAGATCGCTATTTATTTTTGTAAGGTCGTTATTTCTTATTGTATGAGATTTGACTTTTTCGTTTAGATTGTTGGCATGAATAGTAAGTTCTTTAATCCTAACGTTTTGATGATTAATTGTTTTGGAAAGATTGTCGACATGGGTGTTAAGGTTGTGCACCTTTAACAACAGATCATGATTCTTGTCCAGTTGGGTGAACAGATATGTGTTATCAGTAAGCCGGAAAGAAATTTTTTGGAAAAGTGATATTATTTGTTCGTTATCATCATGCTCTTCATCCTGAGAGAGACGATAAAGGGTTTGATAGGCAAATTTAACATCATCAGGGATTTCTGTTTCAGAATCTAGAAAGTTCGGATGGTAATTTGTGTGACGTAACTTATTGTCTAGAAAAAAACTTAAAAATTCTTTAACATTATCTGCTTTTGGATCAGGAGGTGAAAAGCCAAGACGAGAAGCAATTCTATTTAACTGTTCTAAAGGAAGATTCAGTAGAGTATCAAAGTCGACGATCGTTCTTTTTTCACCATTAGTCGCATTGATTGCAGAAACAATATGTTGAAGCCAAAGAAAAAGACTTTTTTCTTTTAGAAGGGGATCCCTTCGAAGGAGAGAGGCGGCGACGCTAAGCGGATTGCGTAAGGCAATTATATAGCAGACGTCACATTCGATGGCGGCAAGCACCTTTTTCCAGAAAAAGAGCAAGCGACAGGTTCGGGGGTCCTTGAATCCCCAAATGCCATCATTTTTCACTAGATTTTCGGTGACGACCCGGATGGCTTTTCTTTTTAATTCAGTAATAAATGTATCATTTTGAGGATCTATTAGCTCAGGAGTAAGCTTGTCCCAGCCAGACCCTAAGTGGTGCAGTAAGGCCTCATTAATTTCGAGGCATTGAAGATCTTCCCAAAATCCTTTAGGGTTTTCGTGATTTGCGGGATTGAGGTTATATCCTAAGTTGACTCCCAGTAGAGGCAGGGAGCGAGTTATTACGCTAGTCCCGCTACGATGCATTCCAAGTACTATGATTACTCTATTTCTCATTACTTAAAAGTTAGGTAAAATTATAAAATACGTTTGATTTCAGGTAAGCATCCGAAGTCAATGATTGCTGTGGATTTCCTTTCGGCATTCGGTAATATTCTAAACATTGCGGCATCAATAAGACGATGAAGATAGCCCTCTTTTTCACCGAGCTGTCCCGTAATTCCTGCATTTAAAAAATAACTTCCGGGATTTAGTATGGCGTTATAGCGAAATGTAACTTGAAAACGACTACCGGATTCCACAACGGGAATGCTCTCAGCAAGAGTGGGAGCAGATACGCCACCTCCCAGCTCAATACCAGATGTTGTCTTGATTAGCATTCCGAAACGAACATTTGTTACGTCGGCTGTAAAGCTTACGACATATTGATAATAATAGGCTCTACCATTAATGAGGCAATTAACCTGTTTACCGTTAAGGGTGAGTATTTTTACTTGATCAATAATTGCGCCGTTAGGTACATATGATACGGTACTGGTAGGGGTCATATCGGGTGCGAAAAATTCTTCTGTATCATCTTCCATGGAGGCATCATCTCTCTCAGGAGAGATTGGATAGTTCTGCTGTCTATTTACATTTTGAATTGGTGCGTCTTGCGTAATTTTTTCTATTTCTATGGTAGCGGGAAAATGTTGTTCCGGAGAGAGATCTGAATATTGGTCAGATGTCGAATGGTTATGTTGAGTGCTGTTAACAGGAGGGTCAATGGTATCGTCTTTTGTTAATTGCTTGGTAGCTTGCTGACTTTGAATGATTTCGTTTCGAATTTGAGTATGTTTTTTCTCGGGCGCGTATAAGAGTTTATGGTATTCCCCAACAACTTTTTTCGGTAGCCCTTCAATAATTTTTTCACCTTTATCAAGAAGAATTCCACGGTCACAAAGCGAGACTATGGTACCACCGGAATGAGAGACGAACAATATGGTGGCTCCGCTTTCTTTGATACTTTCGATCCTGGCAAAACATTTTCTTTGAAAACGTTCATCGCCAACTGACAATGCTTCATCAACCACCAAAATTTGTGGATCAACATTAATAGCAACAGCAAAGGCCAGTCGCACCATCATGCCACTGGAATATGTTCTGACCGGTTGTTCGATAAAATCTCCTATTTCGGCAAATTCAGCAATAGAAGCGAATCGATCGTCTATTTCCTCGCTGGTCAAGCCTAAAATGGAAGATTTCATATAAACGTTTTCACGACCGGTGAACTCGGGATTGAAACCGGACCCCAACTCCAAAAGTGCCGCTATGCGACCGTTTGTCTCTATGGTGCCGCTAGTGGCGTTAAGGGTGCCACAGATCATTTGTAATAAGGTAGATTTTCCAGAGCCGTTTCGACCTATGATGCCGACGGTCTCACCCCTACCGACTTCAAGAGAAATATCCTTTACTGCCCAAAACTCCCGGAAATATCGGCGATGGCCCCGGTGAAGCATTTGGAGTAATCTATGGTAAGGTTTTTCGTATATTTCAAAACATTTGTAGAGGTTTTGAACTTTTATGGCTATATCAGAGGACATCCGCAAACCCCTTTCGAGTTTTTTGAAACCAAACAAAACCAAGATAACAGATAATGGACGCACAAAGATATTGTACAATAAGCACAGTCAAGTCTGGAAGCTTCCCCCATAGCAATACATTCCTTGTTTGTTCAATGACACCTGATAACGGGTTTAAATGTAAAATAATTCTAATGTTTGGTGGAAGCTTGTCGGCTGAATAAAATATTGGTGAAAGAAAGAGCGTCGCTGTGGTAACTATGCCGGTGAACTGTGATATATCGCGAAGATAGACACCAATAGATGACAGCCACCAAGATATCCCCAGGATAAACATTAATAAAGGAAATATAACTACCGGAAATAATACGGTTGTTGCGTGAGGAGCTCCAAAAAGAATTACATGGGCTAGTAACCAGACGCTAAAATTTATGGCAGTATGGTATAAAGCGCTTCCCAAGGTAATAACGGGTAGTGTTTCCAAAGGAAATACTACCTTTTTCACAAATTGTACATTGCCTAAAATTAAGCCAGGAGACCTGTTGAAACATTCCGAGAAAAGATTGAAAACCAATAAACCGGAATATAATATTAAAGCGAATTCGGTTTTTGAATCACTGCCACCAGGCCAACGAGCCTTAAACGCCACGCTGAAAACAAAGGTGTAAATCGTAAGCATGAATAACGGATTGAAAAAGGACCACAGAATCCCTAGAGCCGAACCGCGATATCTTCCGCTTACTTCTCTTTGAACCGATTTTTTGATGAGGTAACGATTGCGCCACATTGAGCCAATCATCTCTCTTGGTGTCATCGAAAAATTTTTCATTATTTTTATCCAGTTCGTAGAAATATCTCTGAATTTATAATCGTCTTCGGCAGAGCTTTGTCACTGAAGTGGTATTGACACGTCGAATCAATTCAGGGAAGGAATGATCGGTAGAAATTCTAATGAGTAACATTAGGTTACTGTAGTTTTACAGTAGCCGACATCTATAAACCGTTTTCTACCACATACAGCAGGTGAGATCAACCTGAAAGCTAAGGCTTAAATGGATTAGAAAGTTACTTTGGGAAAAGAATTACTCGTGACAGTAAGAGGATGATAAAAAAAGTGAGAATGACAGCCAGCTGTTATAAGAAGATTTATTAAAGAATGCTCGCTTCATCGATTTCCAGAAAATCGGTCAATGATTTCATAGCATGTTGATTATATCCGGGGGTATACTTTCGATAGACTGAGATTATTTCATCACGTTCCTCAAGTCCGCGCTGGATAAACTCGGCGATGATGTCGGAACGGTCAGGGTAAGGTACGACCAGACGTGAATGAAGGTAGGGGTTATCTTCAAACAGGTGTGAATTAGGGCCAAAAAGGCATGGGGCGCCGGCACTTAGACTTTCAAGTGGCAACATGGGAGAACATTCGCTCAGGGTGACATATAAATTGAGGTGATTCTCGGCCAAGGCGTCTTGCATTTGATCTTGGTCAATAGGATTGCGTTGATAACGAAAAGAAAGGTTGAGATAATTCGCAAATTCACGAGCCCGTTCGTCTTGACCAACCACGAATACATCAGCTCCTGGGATGGTAGAGGCGGCGGCAAGCATGGCATAGGGATTTTTTCGCCATATCGGAGCCAGCGCCCAGACCGCGAGATGTGGTCCGCCTGGTTTAGGGATAGATGGTGCATCGGGAATGGTCCGCACATAACTCATAATGAATTCGGCGGGAACACCTGTGGCTCGTATCACCTCGGCCATCCCTTTTTTAGCGAAACCCCATTTTTTAATTTTTCTTTCTCTGCATAATTGGTCAATCAATTTAAAGGAATGCCATGCGTAGTCCTCATTTGATTGCAGGAAGCTACTGAGCCAAAAGACATAAATGTCAATATCCGGATGGTTTTTGTGAAGAGTGTTTACCAGATTAGAATAAGAATGCGCGAAGCCACCGAAAAATATTTTTTTACACCCGATTTCATATATAAATCTTGCTGTCCGCTCCACTTGGGATGGATTCAGACGGGCATCAATGGGTAGTAGATTGCTGACCAGATTTCGAGTGGCACTGGTGACTCCTCTCCAATCCGGAGGGACGATAGAGATTGCTGTAGGCTTCAAATTGCGAAAGTGCATTAGAAGAGATTGTTCATCTTCAGACCATTCGTTAGTTATTATTTTATTGGCGTTATGCGATGGTGAAGGATCAAGCGAAACCTCCCTGATCGTATGATTTATTGTTTTAGAATGGATTATTTTTTTTATGTATTTAAGCATAATGTTATCTCTGTTTTGTTCGTCGTGAAATGAAATTTCGTAGGAATTCAGCTAAGCGCCATGTTTTAGTTTTTTGCATGTGGCCAACCAGATTTTCGAGATTACTTCTGGCAGAAGTTTCTTGCTGAAGTCGCTTGCCTTGTTCCTCATATTCTCGGCGCAACATTGCGAGTTGTTTTGTTTCGTTTTTATTGCTCTGGAAAAGTAGTGAAATATCTGCGTTATAAAAAAAAGATAAGATTTCAATCAACTGGGAGTGAAGGCGATTGGTTTGGTCTTGCAAGTGTACGGGAAAAGATGCCGCTCCAGCAGCTTCGCAAAGCAAAGAATGATAATCTATTATTTGTGATATTAAAAAGTTATTTTTTTGTTCGTCATATTTGGTATGATGCCGTAAGTCTCGATCAAAGAAAGTAGTCAATTCTTCCACACATTTTTCTGTTGATTTTGGAAAGGTTATATGCAGCTCTTGAGAGATACGGCGCAGTTCGGTGATAGGATCGCATAGCAAACTATCAAAAGAGGTAAAGACACGAGGACAATCTCTAGTTACAATTTCAGCCTGCAACATATGATTCATCCACATAAGAATACCACGTTCCATTGAAAAATTATTACGTTTCTTAAGGGAGGCGGCGGATTCAAATGGATGGCGCACGGCAATGATACAAGGAGTAGAAATATTGAGTTGTTGAAAAATATCTTTCCAAATAGGAAATAACATACAGAAACGCGGATCTTTGACGGCAAAAAGAGTTTTATTACGAAATTCTTCTTGGACGATTTGTACGATTTCCTGACGATATTCTTCTAGTAAGTTTGGGGTGGGAGGGCAAGGGGTTGAGCTGAGAAAAGGATCATCCCAAGATGATCCGCACTGTTCCAAAAATTTTTGATTTACTCCCCATACGCGCTCATTTTCAAAAAATCCTTTCGGATTATCACTAAATGGTCCTAATAGTTTGGAACCTAAAGGACAACCCATTATCTGCAACGCACCGGTAAGTGAAGATGTACCACTACGATGCATCCCAACGATGAAAATGCATTTTCTATTTGTCATAATGATACCGCGCTGTCATGAGTAACGACTTGAGGAGGAGAAACCAAATCGACAACGGCGGTTGAAAAGGGTAATTTTTTATCTCTTACTCTAAACATGGCCACATCAAGTCTGCGATCGAGGAAGGTAACTCCTTCATCAATCTCGGCTATTATTCCTGCATTAAGAAAATAAATTCCAGGATTTAAGGAGCAGGTAAAAGGGAAGCGCACGGTAAGAACCGTGCCATTTTGAATCAAATTATTCGGTAAACCTGTTATGGGAGCGGAGCAGCCGGTTATTTCAAATCCTTTCATAGTTTTTATCATCATGCCAAAAAGGACATTGGAAGCATTCCGTTCAAAGTTAACGGTATATTGGTAAAAGTATTGTTGTCCTCCCTTGAGGATATTGACGGACTGTCCTTGTTCATTACGGATATGGGGATTAGTGATTTTAGCACCATTTGATTCATAAATAACAGTGCTTACAGGAATCAATCCGGGATCGAAATTTTCATCTTCCTGCAATGGATCTTCCGAGTTTTCAGTGTCATTTTGAAGAAAAAGCTGTTTGGAACCAGGGTCATTCATTTGAAAGCGATCCACCCGTTCTAGCCATTTCTTCTTCATTTCTTCGATCATCGCAGGGGACGCATAGAGCATTTTCTGGTAGCGTGAGACGATCTGCTTGGGGCTCCCAGCGAGTAACATCTCTCCTTTATCAAAGAGTAGTGCCCTATTGCACAGTTCTATGATGGTGGTGGCTGAATGGGAAACGAAAAGAATTGTGCCACCATTTTCTTGAATTTGATTAATGTGGGCGAAACATTTACGTTGAAAGGCTTCATCTCCCACCGAAAGGGCCTCGTCCACAACTAGAATGTCAGGTTTGATGCTGATAGCCACGGCGAAAGCCAAGCGAACATACATGCCGCTTGAGTAGGACTTGACCGGTTGATCGATAAAACTCCCTATATCGGCAAACGCTAGAATATCGTCCAGATGATCATCGATCTGCTTATTAGTGAGGCCAAGAATAGAGCCGTTCAAATAAACGTTTTGACGACCGGTGAATTCCGGGTTAAATCCAGCTCCAAGCTCAAGCAGTGCTGATACACGTCCGTTAATCTTAACTGTTCCCGAAGTGGGCTGTAAAATGCCGCAAACGAGTTGCAAAAGGGTGGATTTTCCGCATCCGTTACGCCCGACGATTCCGACGGTTTCTCCGCGATAAATATCAAAAGAGATATTGCTAATGGCATGGAACGGTGTGTGATAGGTGCAACCGAAGGGCGAAAAGGTTTCTTTGATTCGGTCAATGGAGCGGTTAAAAAGCTTATAGGTTTTATGCAGTTGGTCGACAGATATAGCTATTTCTTTATGGTTCATATCGTCTATAAGGCATCAGCGAATTGCGGTTTTAGCTTTTTGAAGATAAAGGCACCACCTAGAAAAGTGAATAAAGTAACAGTCCAAAAATAGGCGGTGTGTTTTGGATGATCCCAAAAAGGTATAAAATAAATAAATGACTCCCTGTAACCGTTTATTATATAAAATATCGGATTAATCTTGAGAATTAACTGGATTTTGGGTGGCATTGTGTCGATATTCCAAAAAATTGGGGTGGCCCAAAAGCCGAGCTGAATGATTACGGCGGTCATTTGACCGACATCGCGCACAAATACATTTAATGAAGATATGGCCCAGCTGATGCCGAGGCTAAAGATTAAGAGCGCGAGAAAATAGTATGAAAATTGTATGAAATAATATGAAAAGCTCATGTGTTGAGAGCTAATTAGGAAAAGTAGTAAAAAAAGGAAAATTGAGTGGGTGATGCTGCAAGAAACCAGTTTGATAAAGGGAAGGATTTGGACTGGGAATAGGGTTTTTTTAATCAGATTGGCATGCTCGATAATAATCATGGAAGATCCATTGATGATGTCGGCAAACAGAAACCATGGTGCCATGCCGGCAGTGAGCCAAACGACAAAAGGAACATCGCCAACTGGTTGCACTCTAAATCCTCTGCTAAAGACAAACCAAAAGACGAAAATCATCATCATGGGATGGATAAGAGTCCAAACGATACCAAGAAAAGATCCCACATAGCGTCTTGCCACCTCTCTTTTAGCCATTGAGAGGATGAGGTGTTTATGTTGATAAATCAAGCGTAGAAAATTTTTGAGCTCATTAAGCATGGATATTCGCCTAGATATATTTGCACTCCGGTGGAGTCATCGTAATTAATTTACGCGATGGTCGGATACTCTAACTCTTAAGATTATGCAAGGGCAATAATAATCTTTGAGTTTCAGTGATAAGAATATTGGTTATTATTTGAAAAAGATATGAAGTAGTTTGAAAGGTAATTCTATTAAATGTAGCGATTATATCGCAGATGAAGCAAACCTTGTGAAACAACCAGCCAATAGTAGCTGCATTATTAAAATTAGTGTCAGATTTTTTAGTACGATTCATCGCTTTTTTGGGATATGAGAACCGGTCAAGCACTAAAATTTATTTTGTATAGTTATGGCAAGGGTGAATGCAGACACCCCCTACAGAAGTATGAGAACGCAAGAAAGAATTCTCACACGGTTTCTCACACGCCAAAAAAGAAAAGGGAGTGAGGTAAAACCTAACTCCCTGATATCTCTGGTGCGCCAGGCAGGACTCGAACCTGCAACCTACGGCTTAGAAGGCCGTTGCTCTATCCAGCTGAGCTACTAGCGCGATGTTGTATGTGTATAGCGAACCTTTTTTAATCCAGAGCGGAAGATAAATCAAGAACCTTTTTTAATCCGTTCACTCCTTTTGTTCTTCTTCCCCTGTATGGTTCCATACCGTACAGCAAGCTGAATCGGTAACCGTAATCCCCTTGCGGGCGAGTTCTTCCCGAACCTGATCGGCTTCTTGCCAATTTTTACATTCCCTGGCTTTCTCACGTTGTCGGATTAGGCAACCGAGTTCCGGATCGAGCGAACATTGTTTAAGGTTCAATATACCCAAAATGCAATTAATTTTATTTAATATATCTATAATATTATGCTGTTGATCATTGTCAAGCCCGCCGTGCTGAAGAATCGGGTTTGTTTTTTTGATAAAGTTGAACAGAACGCCCATTGCTTTTGAAACATTGAGATCATCATCCATGGCGTCAAAAAAGTCGTTTTCAAGAGCCGTGCAGTAGGAAGCTATTTCAGGATGAGGCAAACCGGTGGG